>FLNX01004416.1_pt1 | contig 24019 bp, 17 predicted proteins | sample 1140341 | NCBI WGS metagenome assembly FLNX01 (sample SAMEA3878208, study PRJEB12797) | bioreactor metagenome | biome: Moose rumen | place: Sweden | collected 2011-10
CCCCATCCTTTGGTTCTGTCTTCATACTTGGCGACAATGCGCCTGAACTGCCTCTGAGGGAGGAACTGGGTAATTTGCGTGAAAACATATGCTCCAATGTACATTTCTGCTCCGATTTTGAATCGGATGCAAAGGTACGCATTTCAAGGTTCGGACAAGGTGTTGTCCTACGAAAGTGCTGTGTATAAAGGGCATTCATAATCAATTTAAACAATTTTAAGAGACACTAGTGAAGAATTATTTCTGAATCGGCAAAGAAAAAAGGGAAAATATTTGTATGGCAGTTATCGCCTCAAGATAACATAGATGATGACGGGGGCACCTATCATAGGAGTAACGGCATTCAAGGGAATAACACCATTCTCACCAGGAAGGATGGTAATAAGGTTACACAATAGGGCAACAACACCCCCCATTAAAATAGTGGCAGGGAGTAAGGAACGATGATTGTCGGTGAATAGTAACAAACGGGTGATATGCGGAACGGCTAAGCCAATGAAAGCAATAGGTCCACAAAATGCTGTGGTGATTGCTGTCAAGATGCCTGTAACTATCAGGAGCCAGTTACGGGTACGGACAATATTAATACCCAGATTCTCCGCATAGTTATCACCTAACATCAAGGCATTCAGAGGTTTGATGAGTAATAGACTGCCAACCAGACCCAGAATCGTGATACTGGCGAAGACGGGCATCATCCGCATCGAGACACCTCCAAAAGAACCCAGTCCCCATACCATATAAGAGCGTACCCCCTCATCGGTAGCGAAGAAATTCAGCAGAGAGATTGCCGAATTAGCGATATAGCCTATCATAATACCAATGATAAGCAGCATCACGTGATTGCGAACGATGGTAGAGAAAAAGAATATCAGCGTCATAACCGCCATGGCACCGACAAAGGCAGCGACCATAACGGCTATAAAGCCCGTCAGGCTAACAGAGCCTGCCAAGATACTGCCTCCAAGGAACAGCATCACCAAGGCGACACCAAGTCCTGCCCCACTATTGATACCAAAAATACTGGGACCCGCCAAGGGATTGCGGAATGCGGTCTGTAGCATTAAACCACTGGCGGCAAGAGCCCCTCCACAGAGGATTGCCGTCAGTGCCTGTGGTAAACGGGACTCAAGGATAATATACTGCCATGAAGGCTTCACGGTCTCCTCCCCTATCAAGACATACCAAGTATCCTTCACAGGGATAGACACTGAGCCCACCATCAGGTTTAGGACAAAGAGCACCAGGATGACTAATCCCAAACCCACGCAGTACAAGATTCCTTTATTCATCCAGTTTCTGATAATAACGCAATGGTGTTTCAAAAGTCCCATCAGAATGAAGGATTTGTATGAAATCACTCAATAACCAGTCAGGACGGAAAGGCGACTCCTCATAGAACAGCGACTGCTCCACATTACAACCATAGACATTCCTGTCAGCAAAGGACTGTAACTGCCGATAGCCACGATACTCACTTAACAACTCTTGATAAGTCTGCTGATGGTCACTGCTGTAGCGATAGAGCCATACCTCCGCATCACCAGCCCGCTCCAAGACAGTCTCAAAAGGCAGTGAGAGGCTCCCGCTATGCTCATCATATTCCCAAGCATAGCGCCCACCAGCATCCTGTATCATCTGTCCGATGGTGCTTCTGCCTCCCGGCACATACCACACAGAGCCCACCATCTTGTCGACAAGGACAGAGCGGCCTTTCCCTGCCTTGGCTGCCTCACTCTTTAACTGCTGGTAATGGCGGTCGACCACCTCGAACAAACTGTCAGCCTGCTCCTCTTCACCAAACAACATGCCATAGAACTTCATCCACTCGGCTCGGGCAAGTGGAGAGTTCTCCATATATTCCGCACACTCCACTAACGGGATGTCAATCTCCTCCAGTTTACCATATCCCCCACTGTTCTCAAATGGAGAAAGCATGATAATGTCTGGTTTGACATCAATGATTTTCTCCACCACAGGACTCAGCCCGTTACCGCAGTCTGCGATTTTGCCTTTCCTGACTTGTTCCTGTATGAAGGGGATTTTAATATACTTCAGGTCAGCGACACCCACGATATTCTCTCCATGACCGATCGTGTTAACCAAAGAGCAATGGACTGTTGTAAACACGGCAGCACGCTCCACGGGAGTGCGGATAATAGAGCCATGAGGCAGGTTTTCAGGGATTGCTCCCTGACGAGGTACCAGATAATAGGCGTGCAGCAACATGCCGTCTTTCCAAGGATTACGAATATCCACCTCGGTATAGCCCTTATGCTTGACGACAGAAAGTAATGTGGAATATTTGAGATGCAGTGTGTCACCGCCTTCCTGTGAGAACCCTGTACGGTTTCCACAGGAAGACAGCCACACGATGACGAATCCTAATAGGACGAAATGACGCATCAATCTTAATATGTTACGTAATTAACACCAGTATTAAATACGATACGGGTAGGACCTACTCCACAGTTAAAGGAACCTTTTTTGGTAAAGGCCGCATCATAGAAATTGACATAGCCGTCGGTTGAGTAACTGGGGTATCCTCCCTCTAAATTCCGAGAGGCGATGAAGAGATAGTTGGTGATTGGGTCAATACCGATAGCGGCAGGACTATCTATACCCTCGATATTTATATTATACAAGTAATTAGACAAGATGTCATAGACAGAATAGGTACAGCCACCGACAGCCCCATAGGGGTCATTGAAGGTGTAAATCTTTGTGTTAAGACATGTCATTCCCGTGGCATTAGGTATAACCAGTCTGACACCATCAGAGGAGATACGGTAGACTCCCGCATTCTCCTGCGCATAAGTGGGAGCAGCACCATACTGTCCCCAGTCTAAGAAATAAATGTCGGAACCAGCCACGGCAATCTCCTGTGGGTTACGGATATTCTCGTCCGTAAGTTTTTGAGTCGCTTTCGTATTGAGATTGATGACAGAAATAGAGGCATTGCCATTACCATAGTCAGAGTTTGCCACATAGAGCACTCCGTTGTTCACCACCAATCCCTCAGAATAGGAACCTGCCTCATATTTTTCCGCAAGAGCGAAGTTCACGGTATCGATAGCAGCCACATAACCACCAAAGGTAGAGACGTAGATCTTATCGTCAGCGGCAGTGATGCGACGAGGAGATATGCCTTGTGTCTCGCCTAATATGGTAGCATCCGTCATATTAATACGATGGATAACCCTCAACGTTTTGGCGTCTGTCACGAAAACGGAGTTCTCACCGTCAACGACAATATAGAACTTATCACCATAACGTAAAGCGTCATTGGCTGTCTTACCAAGACTCATCCCATTGGTTGTTCTGAAGATGTTCTTCGTGGTACCTTTCGTCGTGTAATCGTAATAGGTGAGATTACCGTCGATACCATTACTTAGATTTCCTGAACCAACCACATAGACTCCACTTGTCATAGCGACAGGATAGGTCTGAGTAGTGTTGTCATTGTCTGACGAACATGCAGTAAAGAGTGCAGAGCCCAATACTGCTAAACTTAATAGATACTTTCTCATTGCTTTTAAAACTTATAATTTATTGTCATTTGATAACTTCTTCCCGGCATCGGATAGAACCGTACCAACTCATATTGATGATTAAACAGGTTCTTTAGGTCGAAACGACCCTCTAACTGATGACTCCCAAAACGGAACTGCCGCCATGCAGTAAGTCCTACCTCCATGTAGCCATCTATCTCTGTTTCAGCATAATGCTCGTTATTCGCCCATCGGCTCGACATTCCTGTTGCATGCATGGACAGGTTAACCCATGGATTCTCATAACCTAATGAGCCGCTAAACGTATGCTGTGGCGTATAGGCTAATTGATGCCCATACGATGTGGAGCCCTCAAAGGTCTTGTCTTTGGCATGCTGGTAACTGTAACTACCCGACAGGGACAATATTTGATCCTCTGTCAACCGCCGGATAACACGGATTGTGGCATCCACACCATATATCTCAACCTTCCCCACATTGACACAATGCCAGACAAACATATTGTAGGGAACAGCCATTATCTTATCACGAACTTGGTTATAATAGCCGTCAAGAGTCAGATTGACACAGGAGTTTGAAAAGGTTGTTCCTACATTGATTTGATGAGTGCTCTCTGGTTTGAGATCAAGACTGCCGTAATGATAATAATAGTTCTCATTAAAAGTCGGAGCACGGAAGATGTTCTTGTAAGACATGCGTATATACCAGTCAACATCTGTCATGACTTGATATGACAAGGACAATGAGGGCGAGAGTCGCCTCATATTCCTCGCGACATCATTCAAATAGAGCGAATACAATAACCTTCCTAAGACGGTCAAACGCTCATTCTTATATCTTGCCGTCACACTTTGTAGCACTGTATGGCGATGAGGATGCCCCACTACCGTTCTGCCAGAACTGCCATTGAGATTATTAAAAGCATAGTCAGCGGAATAGTCGAACGACCAGTTGTCAAGAGGAGTAAAAAGCAATGCCACAGCGGTATAGGCCTCCCGCTGCCAATAGTCAGCATCTTTGACCCCTCCCTGATACAAAGGGTCACGATAGGAAGAGGAATACCAGTTGAACTTTCCCAGCCATTTAAGGGACAACAGGTTATCATAACGTGTCTGATATGCCAATTGCCCAAAGAGATTACGGTCACGCAGTGTTTCTTTGCTCACATTCGTATAATAGCGGACCTGCCCTGGCAACTGCCGGTCATTGTCATAATAATACACCTTGCCTGTTAGCCTGTTAACCGCATTGATATTCCACAGGAAGCCCAACTCGCCATGACCACTGTTCATACGGCTGTTTGTACGACGGTCATGTTGCTTAATAGTCACATTCTGTATCGTATAGGGATAATCATTCTCCGCATAAATATATTCCGCCACGGCACTAAACGCAAACCGGTTGGAGATATTCTGCTCATAGCGTAAGAAAGGACTCACATAACCAAAAGAGCCGAATTTCAGTTGAGTCGTCAGATGGGGGTTCTTGTCTTCCGTGGGCAGACGAAGTGTCTGGATATCCAAGACTGCGGGAGTCGTTATCTGACGGGCTGGAAGGAAGATATCCTCCTCATCACCAATCACCAAAGATATATTGTCGACATTATCTAAGGAATAGCGTGACAGGTCAATCTCCCCGCTCTGACAGTCGGAGAGCATCACACCATCGTAACTCACTCCTGTATGCTTAGCGCCCAAGCCACGTACAGAGACGGTCTTCATACCACCAGCGCCACCATAGTCACGAAGGGTAATACCTGGCAGGCGATGGAGAGCGTCGGCGATATCCATAACACCCATCGACAGCATGTCCTTACGGTCCAACAAATAAAGCGGTGCCGTGCTCGTGACGACATGTTGCCGTTGAGTCTCAGTAATGGTCACTTCCTCCAACTGATGCACACGGTCCGTGATGGTATCTGTTTGTGCTATTCCATATAGGGGATTCATCAGTAACATCAAGAACACCATCACCTTACCGAGAATACGATAGACAGCGGGAATATCGACATGCTTACGGATATGGTCGGCTAACAAATCATACTGTTTCTCCTTATATTGGTGATAGTCGAAGGACTCTGCAGACCTCAACTTATCCGCATAGGGACGAAGTAAATAGTCAATGAACGACACGTTATCAAGAATGCCATGCACATAGGTTCCCATACAATGGTCATCAACCATATAGCCATCTTCCGTACCGTCATTCAAATGCAGCAAGGGTGATGGCTCACCCAAAGGAGTCGTTACCCCTTGGTGTATCTCATAACCTTGTCCATATTCGCATGTCACCTGTCGGGTCTTCTTCTCACCATTGATCGTTGTCGTAACAGGAAGTAGTCCCAAACCAGGGATACGCTCAACATCCCCTTCCGTATGATTGGGATCACAGACCTCACGCCCCATCATCTGATAACCGCCACAGATACCTAAAACAGTGGCACCACGACGGCGAGCCTTTATAACAGCCTCAGCAATACCACTACGACGCAGATGGCAGAGGTCATCAACCGTTGACTTGGAGCCTGGCAAGATGACAATATCCGCTTCCTGTATATCTGCGGCATTACTGGCATAGTAAAGATGCACACGTGGATCTTGCTCCAACACATCAAAGTCGGTGAAGTTACTCATGTGGCGAAGCAAAACGACTGCGACATTCACCATTCCAACTTGTGCCTGTCTGTTTTTCTTCTCTAAGGACACACTATCTTCCTCCTCGATATGGATATCTGTATAGTACGGGACAACACCCAAGACAGGAATATTGCATAAGTCTTCTATGATTCTCACACCATCACGGAAGAGTTGAATATCCCCACGGAACTTATTGATAATAACACCTTTAAGATGACTTCGCTCTTCCGCTGTCATCAACATCACACTGCCATAGACACTGGCAAACACTCCCCCTCTGTCAATATCTGCCACTAAGATAACGTCAGCATCAGCATAGAGCGCCATCGGCATATTCACCAAATCAATCTTACGGAGGTTAATTTCCGAGACACTCCCTGCCCCCTCCATCACGATAGGATTATAGCGGGCAGCAAGACGGTCGAAAGCGGCATGCACCTCTTTGCGCAGTGCGTCCCTACCCTCGTTGCGGAAATAACTTCCTGCCGACTGGTTGCCTACGGGTTTGCCATTCAGTACCACCTGAGAAGTGTGGTCGGACTGAGGCTTTAACAAGATAGGATTCATGTCCGTATGGCAAGGAATACCAGCGGCTTCCGCCTGTACTGCCTGTGCACGTCCTATCTCAAGCCCCTCTGGTGTGGCATAGGAATTAAGAGACATATTCTGCGCCTTGAAAGGAGCAGGATGGTAACCGTCCTGCAGGAAAATACGACAGAAGCCTGCGGCAATCACACTCTTGCCGACATCACTGCCCGTACCTACGAACATCAGGGGATGTAAACACTCTTCTCTCATCTCTATTCCTTAACCTCTCAACTCTCAACCAGATACAGATGGGTATAACTTGCCAGCACATTCTTGTATTTGAAAACAGGAGTAGCCACAGGTTCCCCTTTCGCATTATAGACTTGGGTAACGGAAGGAGGTGTCTCACCAAGGAACTGGGTGTAGTGGAACTCATGTCCTCGGTACTCCTTACCATCAAGTATAAAGCGACGATAACCCAATGAGAGTTTGCGGTCCGCTTGGCGTGCCGTAATCTTATAGGGTAGCACACCACACATCGGATACTCTCCCTCATCCGTCACAATAGACTCACAGAGATACATCATACCACCACACTCTGCGATGATACGACCTCCCCGCTCCGCATAATCCTTAATGGCACGACGTGTAGCCTCTGCCTTAAACAACGCATCCAGATGCTTTTCAGGATAACCACCTGGCAGATAGAGCAAATCAATGTCCGACAAGTCATGGGGTTCGGTCTCTGGATCGAAGAAACGGACTTGTTGGAACGAGTCGACAACCTCCTGATAGAGGAAGGAGAAGGACTCGTCGTTACGTGCTATCAAAGTTCTAATAGTCTTTTCCATCGTACATGATCTTCTAACAGTCCTACTAACTCCTGACTCTCACCCATCTCACTATAGTCCAGTCCTAAATAGCGTGAGCCTTGTTCGAGAGTTGCTCTTTTGGGAAGATACCCTAAGCACTCCACACCCACCTCATCACACACGTCCTGAAGCATCTGGAAGTGTCTTGTCGACCCAACCTTATTAAAGATGACACCACAAATACGGATATCCGCACGAAAATGAAGAAAGCCAGACAAGAGCGCAGCCGTTGAGTATGCTGCCGATCTTGCATCAACTACTAATACTACAGGAGCATCCAGTACGTAGGCAATTTCCGCAGTAGAGCCCCTGTCACGATCATAACCGTCAAAGAGTCCCATCATGCCCTCCACCACACACACGTCAGCCCCCTCACCATATCGCTGGAAGAGTTCCTGAACATGCTCAGACGTCGCCATAAAGGTGTCAAGATTCACAGAAGGTCTTCCACAGACTTTCGTATGAAACTTTGTGTCGATATAGTCAGGACCGCACTTAAACGGTTGAACCAGATATCCCTTTTGTGTCAACAACGCCATCAGCCCTCGTGCAACGGTTGTCTTGCCCGAGCCGCTATGTGGAGCCGCTATGAGGAATTTCGCCATTAGTTGATCTTTACCTTCTTCTTCACCATCTTGCTCTCATTCTGCATACGGTCGAGGGCTGTGACGAGATAGACATATTTCCCTTTTTCCAAAGATGCAGGCAACTCGTAATAGGTATCGGTCGTGATTGCCACGATACGTGAAGGATCGTCCGTGTCTAACGACTCTCCCCTCTTAAAGCAATAGACCACATATTTGGTGGCTTCATCTTTCCACGTCTTAAACTTAGGGGCAGTCCACATCAGAACCTGCTGACCACCCATGTTAATGACTTTCAATTTACGGATCTTGTCAGGAGCCTTGTCGTCTATGTGCGACATCAAGGGCTGTAGCGCGGGATAACGCCAATATACGTTACGCAGGTTACTCCCATAGTTGCCAATATTATCTACTGCCGCCTTCGCATACCATAAGACAGTGCCTTGCACACCTTTATTCTCCTGATGGAGTCGCATCTTCGCTGGCAATTGATGACTCTTCGTGTTCTGTGGATCGGAATGCTTGACGGTCCGCTCCACATCCTCACCGATAAACAGCGGACGAGCCGAGGCATGGTCGCTCCACCAGCGTATTAACTCAGTATAGTCAGCAGACCTGTGTCCCATCTCCCAATAGAGTTGTGGAACGGTATAGTCAACCCATCCTTTATCTATCCATAACAGGATATCCGCATAGAGGTCGTCATAGTTTTGCAAGCCATTGGTCTTACTGCCTCTCGGGTCGTTTTTCTGGTTACGATAGATACCGAAGGGACTCACTCCGAATTTCACCCAAGGCTTCACCCGATGGATGGTCTCATTCAACTGTTCGATGAGCAAGTCAACCTGATGGCGACGCCAGTCACCCTTGTTGTTAAAGCCCTGTGCATTTGCCCGATACTGAGCATCGTCAGGAATCGAGACACCTGGCACAGGATAGGGATAGAAATAGTCGTCGATATGCAGTCCGTCAACATCATAGCGTTTCAAGATATCTTCCACAATGGTGCAGATATAATCACGATTCTCCTGTAAGGCGGGATGAAGCACCATCAGTCCGTCATACTCGAAGGCACGCTCTGGATGCTGATTACAGATATGATTTGCGGCAAGCGCATAGGCGGTTTTCGATTTGGCACGATACGGATTAATCCACGCATGCAGTTCCATGCCCCGTTTATGACACTCGTCAATCATCCACTGCAGGGGATCCCAGTAAGGATACGGTGCCTTTCCCTGTACACCCGTCAAGAAGTGACTCCATGGCTCTATCTTGCTGGGATAGAGGGCATCACAGGCAGGACGCACCTGGAAGATGATGGCATTAGCGCCATCTTTCTGCAATTCGTCTAATTGATAAGTAAGTGTCTCCTGCATCTTTTGCGTTCCTATGTTCTGGAACTGTCCGTTGACACACTGTATCCAAGCGGCACGGAACTCACGCTTTGGGACTTGATAGGTCTGTGCCTGCGATACCAAAGCGCAACACAATAGTAAAGATACTAATATACTCTTCTTCATAACTAATCATTTAAGTATTTGAGAATCTCACCCGTCCAGTCAGAGCCATTCTCAGGACAGAAGGTGCGGAAACCCATCTGACTCGCCGTTGCCACATTACGTGGTCCATCATCAACAAACAGGATCTCATCGGAGAATGTCTGCTCCTGACGCAACACCTCACGGAAGATTTCCTCTGAGGGTTTCATCATCTTCAATTGATAACTCAAATAGCAATGGTCGAAATAATCGGAAAGAGGATGACCTTTTCCGTCGAAATCGGGACTCATTGCCCATTGCATCATATAGGGATTGGTATTCGATAGCAGAACCACCCTATACCCCCGTTGGCGAAGTTGCTGTACCGCATCTAAGTTGCGCTGTGGCACATCCTTGGCATACCCTTGCCAGGCATAGGCACACTGCTCTGCGGTAAACTCCTTGCCCATCAGACGGCTGAGTTCTGCCCGAAAATCCTCTGCTGATATCAATCCATGTTCCAAATCACCAAAGATACCTGTCTGGGTATAGGGATCCAGATAGTCCTCCACATCAACAGCCCCAATCTCTTTAAAGCGACGTATCGCCTGAGGTTGGTCGATGGTAATAATGACACCGCCTAAATCAAATGCTATTGTCTTTATCATATTATCTCATTCTATAAAAAAGTCTTTCTTCTGCTTTCTTGCCTCATCAAGTGGAAGTAACTGTTTTTGCTCCAACTCATACTCCTCACGCAGATGCAGATATTTCTCGTCTAACTCCTCCTCCACCTTTGCCTCCTCGTCTTTATTGAGCAGACGGGCTGCCACCAACGCATTCTGTGAAGCATCTTTCATCCATACGACAGGACCCTGATAGACAGGGGCTATCTTCAAGGCGACATGCAGTTCACTGGTCGTTGCGCCACCTATCATAATGGGTATCTGTAATCCTGCACGTTGCATCTCATGAGCCACATTGACCATCTCCTCCAAACTGGGAGTAATCAATCCCGACAGCCCGATGATGTCTGCATTGACCTCTATCGCCTTACGAACGATTTGCTCGGCTGGCACCATCACTCCCATATCAATAACCTCATAGCCATTGCAGGCGAGAACTACGGCAACAATATTCTTCCCGATATCATGTACATCACCTTTGACTGTGGCAAGTAGTACCTTACCCGCCTTCTTACCATCGCCTTCCTGTTGCTGTTGGATGGACGGCTGCAGTATCTCCACTGCCTGCTTCATGGTACGTGCCGTCTTCACGACTTGTGGGAGGAACATCTTTCCACTACCAAACAGACGACCCACCTCATTCATTCCTGCCATCAAAGGACCCTCTATAATATCGACAGCCCTCGGATATTGACGTAAAGCCTCCTCAATATCCTCGGAGAGGTAATCTCCTACACCTTTTATCAGTGCGTGCTGTAAACGATGGTTGATATCCTCATCACGCCAAGCCTCCCTCTGCGGACGGCTCTGCTGGTCCGTTATAGAGTGACTGTGATCAGCAGAGCCATCCCCTGCCGCCTGCTGTTCCTCCAACAGGCGGTTGGCAAGTTCGGTCAAGTCTTCCGCTGCTCCCTGACGACGATTCAGGATAACATCCTCGATGATCCTCAACTGATCCTCAGGGATATCGCTATAAAGCACTTTCGTCGCAGGATTGACGATTCCGAAGTCCATTCCCTGCTGGATGGCATGATAGAGGAATACGGCATGCATTGCCTCACGGATATAGTTGTTACCACGGAATGAGAAAGAGAGGTTGCTGACACCTCCACTGACATGTGCCCCTGGCAGGTTCGTTCTAATCCATCCTGTCGCCTTGATAAAGTCAGCGGCATAACTGTCATGCTCCTCCATACCTGTGGCAACAGCAAGGATGTTCGGGTCGAAGATAATATCCAACGGATTCATGCCAACTCGTTGTGTCAAAATGCGATACGAGCGTTCCGCAATCTCAATACGCCGCTCATAACTCGTTGCCTGTCCTTGCTCATCAAAGCACATGACAACGACTGCGGCACCATATCTCATGACATCTTTAGCATGTTGCACGAAGACATCCTCACCCTCTTTCATGGAAATGGAATTGACGATGCTCTTGCCTTGTACGCATTTCAAACCAGCCAGGATGACTTCCCAATCTGAGGAGTCTATCATCACTGGGACTGAGGCAATATCCGGCTCTGCTGCTATCATATTGAGGAATGTCGTCATCTCATTTCGAGCATCCAACAGTCCGTCGTCCATATTAATGTCGATGACTAAGGCACCATCGGCAACTTGCTTACGGGCAATGGCTATCGCCTCACCATATTTCTTCTCCTTGATTAGACGGAGGAACTTACGGGAGCCTGCCACATTACAACGCTCACCCACATTCACGAAATGCACTTCTGGAGTCACATTCAGTAATTCCAGTCCACTCAGCCACAAAGTATCTGGCTTGGAAACTGGTTGGTGCGGACACTTACCTTCCACTAAAGGAATGTATTTCTCTATAAAACGCTCATCCGTACCACAACAGCCGCCAATGATATTGACAAGTCCCTCGTCAATCATCTTGCCTATCTGTGGCGCCATCGACTCCGGTGTCTCATCATAGAGTCCCATGGAGTTGGGCAGTCCCGCATTCGGATAGGCACTGATAAAGTATGGTGCTTTCTGAGCAAGTTGACGCAGGAAAGTAATCATCTGACTCGCGCCAAAGGAGCAGTTCAGTCCTACGGAGAAGATCGGATAACTGCTGATACTGGCAAGGAACGCCTCCAAGGTCTGCCCACTTAATGTCCTTCCGGCAAGATCGCTGACGGTGGCACTTAACATGATGGGTAACTCCACACCACGTTGACGCATCACGGACATTGCCGCATCAATGGCTACCTTGGCGTTGAGCGTATCAAAAATGGTCTCTATAAGCAGGGCATCCACCCCACCCGCTATCAAACCGTCAATCTGCTCACAATAGGCGCTATGAAGTTCGTCATAGGTCAAATCACGGGCGGCAGGATTACTCACGTCTGGCGACATGGAGCAGGTCTTGTTGGTGGGTCCTATACTTCCTGCCACAAAACGGGGCTTCTCTTCCGTCGAGAAAGAATCAGCCACCTTACGGGCTATACAGGCACCCTCATATGCCATCTCCCGGGCATATGCCTCAAGATGGTAGTCTGCCTGGGAGATGCGTTGTGAACTAAAGGTATTCGTGGAAATGATGTCTGCGCCAACCTCAAGATATTTCCGATGGATATCCTCCACCACATCGGGACGGGTCAGACATAGCATGTCATTATTACCCTTCATCTGACCCTGCACATCAGGAAAACGTGTCCCACGAAAATCCGACTCAGTAAGGTTATACTTCTGAATCATAGTTCCCATCGCTCCATCGAGCACAAGTACACGTTGCTTGGTTAAGTCTTGCAGCCTGTTCATTTAATAGTGTTTCATTACACGATCCATCTCTCGCTTGTCTTCCTTTTCTTTCAAGGTCTGACGCTTGTCAAACTCCTTCTTACCTTTACAGAGGGCGATATCCATTTTGGCACGTCCGTGCTCGTCAATGAAGACCAACAGGGGTATGATGGTATAACCTGTCTGCTTGGTGGCGGCATGTAGTTTTTGTATCTCCTTCTTATTGAGCAACAGTTTTCGGTCACGCTTCATCTCATGGTTGTTATACGAGCCATAGAAATAGGGAGAGACATTCATCCCTTTCACCCATATCTCCCCATTGTTGATGAAGCAATAGGTATCCACCAGACTTGCCTTGCCAAGACGGATGGACTTAATCTCCGTTCCTGTCAGGACAATACCTGCCGTATAGGTCTCGATGAAGAAATACTCAAACGATGCCTTCTTGTTGCGTATCTGTACAGGACTCTTCTTCCTGATCTTCTCTTCGTCTTTATTCATGATTCTTTCTCTTTATGGGCAAACTGCTCCAGATGCTGGTCAATATATGCCGCTATCTGCTCCGTCCATGCCTCCTCGTTCTCCACAAAGGCATCATCCAGATCGTCAAAAGCGGGAAACTGCTCGAACAATGCCATGAACTCCTCTTCCGTACAGTCTTTCTCGATCTCCTCGCGATACCTCAGATAAAGCGTATGCGCCTCATAGACCAGTTTGGAGAGGTCACGCATTCCCCATAACTTGACAGCCTTGGCAAACGGGTTCTTGAAGACAAAAGGACCATAGCCGTTATGGATCAATTGGATGAAGCCCCCATCCATCACCTCCTCATGTAGGGTGTCCCATACAAGAAGCGTAATCTGGTCTGCGTTTAACTGTGACATGGTCTCTGCTGTCAACTCGCCGTTAACAGACTGGCGGATAGCATCGATGAAGGCACGGACAAAAGCATCCATACCCTCCTCTGCTGACTGGCGCAGCAATGCGTCTTTGACTCTTACTTCTATCATAGTTCGATAATGACTTCCTCAAAATTACCTTCTTTGTTAATAACATATCTGCAGGCAGACTCCTCATGCTCCGACTCGTCATCCTCACCACGGAAAATGCGAACCAATGTCACTTCGTAGTTGCTGGTAACATAATACTCCTGGCGCATTAACCCCAACTTGCCCTTTCTATCCTCTACCTTTTGCTCATAGACACACAGGCGGTCCACCAACACATAATCCCTGTTCATCGTACAAAGATATAGTGTCACATTGATAGAGTCAAGTCGTTCTCCCAAAAGCATCAGATGATAATTCTGGTAAGAGGGCAACTTTACAGCGTAAAGGTCTATATTACTCTCATAGTCAAAACGACTATTGAAGGTTGACGGGATCTTCGCCATCTGGGGCAGATACGCCACAAATGCGGGGGAATACTTCATGGGGACGGACATCATCGTGAGAGAATCGAAAAAAGCAACAACGGGGTCGTTCTCCACTGGCTTTAACAACTCCTTTGCGACCTCTGCCTTTCGAATGCTATCCAACATTCCCTCGTAGTCTGCGGCACTCTTCCTGTTGCCACAAGAGGATGTAAGCAACAAAGCAAGCAACACCACTACTGTATACGTTATCTTCTTCATATCGACTGCAAAGGTACGAAAAACGAGTGAAGAACAAAAGAAAACTTGTTTCTTTTTTATTCCAAGTGCCCATCAACCCACGCAGGTGCCACCTTCCTGTTTGTCCCATGGGGTCCTCTCTTCCCCAAAAGACAAACCTTAGCATGGTTACGGACACGTTTTGATTTCTTTTTTTGGTTCAGCGTCAATCTGGATCAGGTGGCAGAAGAGGGTCGGCAGCCATACCAATTGCTTCCTCGGAAATCATGGAGATTTCCTCGGCTGTTGCCATAGCATCATCATCCACATGTTCCAGTCGACGAGCCCGATAGGAATCAAGACCAGCACGGTCATCACTGAGCAGATTGGTAAATCTGTTCAAGAAATCCTTCAGACGATTAATCACCGTTCGCTTCTTCTCACCACTCTCTGGCAGGAACGGATTGATGGCAGGCAGAATCTGCGCGATACTCGTACCTGTCTCTGTCACGTAACCATCAGCAAAGGCACGCTCCATCAGTTCCTCCGTCTCTGCTCCTTTCAGATGTTCCTCCTCGATGATAGCAGCCAGTTGTTTCCGCTTTTCCTGTTCGACATACTGTTCCCAGTCAGCACCCACATCATTACCACTCTCAGGTGTCATTCGTTCTATAAACTTCTCAATCAGGTCACGCTTGTCACGCATATCGGGACTGGCATCCATCTGCTTGCGAATCTTCACGATGATTTCCTTGTCCTCGCAATTTGAGTCATGATATTTCTGAACCAGTTCCAGAATATAACGGATGTTCACCTGAACCTGCTTCACCAGTTCCATCTCGAACACGATATCATCTGAGATGTCCTCACGCTCATTATCATGAGGCTGCCGACGGAACTCCTCGTAGAACTTGTTATACCATCCCAAGTAGTCCTGATAACGCATCTCATCCACCAGTTTGGCTTCGTCAGTGAAATCATCAAAGGCAGCCAGTATATTGCGCAGTCGCAATATCTCACCCATCAACCGTATAAAGTCTTTTGTCTGCTCTTCGTCCAACAAGTTGGCAAGCGACTCCACAGGATATTCCTCCAGCAATCTACTGATCAGTTCGGTATAAGGCGCATGCTCCTTCCCTCGCTCATCCTCATACCCCTTGCTGTAATACTCCTCGTAACTCTTCATGAACACCAGTCCGGAAGCATTCTCATCACCAAAGATGGCAAGACTCTTGTTGGTAGCATCCTCCAAGTTACGGAAGCACACGATATTACCACAATCCTTCACTGCATTCAGAATACGGTTCGTACGACTGTATGCCTGCAGTAATCCATGCAGTTTCAGATTCTTATCTACCCATAGCGTGTTCAACGTCTTCGCATCGAATCCTGTCAGGAACATACCCACTACGATCAACAGGTCTATCTCCTTATTCTTCATACGTAGCGACACATCCTTATAGTACGACTGGAACGAGTCGCCTTCCGTTGAGTAGTTGGTATTCGGTGTCCACATCTTGTTATAGTCCTTGATGGCAGCATCCAGTGCATCACGACTCTGTGGGTCGGGTGCCGTGCCTGCACTCTCCGGGTTCTCATCACCAAGCAGTCCCCACTCGTCGCTCTCCTCCTCATTAGCATTGAAGGTATAGATAGTGGCAATGCGCAACGGAGGCATTCCTGGCTCTTTCATCTGCCTCATGAACTCTTGATAATACATGATGGCAGTCTTCACACTGTCCACTGCCAGTATGGAGTTAAACTTGCCTTTCTTCGTCTTCTCTGCAAAGTTGTCGAGGATGTAGCGGGTCACAATACTGATACGCTGGGGGTTGTGCAGAGCCTCATCCGTATCAATGCCCCACACCTGCTTACGTTCCACATCGTCCTTCATCCTCATCGTGCGATTATAGTCTACGTGGAATCGCAGCACGTTCTTGTCCCTGATGGCATTGATGATGGTGTAGGTATGCAATGCCTTCGTGGGTTTCCCGTCTCTATCCAACTCACCTCCAAACATCTGGGCGGTAGTGCTGTATTTACTTCCTGCCGAGGTATTGACGGCAAAGATGGGTGTTCCTGTGAATCCGAACATCAGGTATTTCTTCACCCGCTTGACGATCAACTTATGCATATCGCCAAACTGGCTTCTGTGACACTCGTCGAAGATCAGCACGATATTCTCTTTCGTCAGTATCTCACGCAATTTCTCATCGGTATCGTAGATGTTTGGTTTCATCAGGTTCGACAACTTCTGAATCGTCGTGATGATGATGCTCACTTGGTCGTCTTTCAGTTGTTTCTGCAAGATACGGGCTGACGAGTTCGAGTTGGCACAATTGGGTTCAAAGTTATCATACTCTTTCATCGTCTGGTAGTCCAAGTCTTTTCTGTCCACCACGAAGAGTACCTTCTTCACCTCCTCCATCTTCGAGGCGAGTTGAGCCGTCTTGAAGGAGGTCAGTGTTTTTCCGCTTCCTGTCGTGTGCCAGATATAACCACCAGCCTTGGTGGTTCCCTGCCACTTGTTATAGATGGCTGTCTGGATGCGCTGCAGAATCTTCTCTGTGGCTGCTATCTGGTAGGGACGCATCACCAGCAGTTGCTTATCCACATTGAACACACAGTATTTCGTCAGGATATTCAGGATGGTATGCTTGGCAAAGAAAGTGGTTGTGAAGTCTCGGATATCTGTCAGCAACGTATTCTCCTGATCGGTCCAGTAGGATGTAAACTCAAAGGTGTTGCCATCCGTCTTGTGTCTTCGTGGACCAGTCGGTGCCTCTTGCTCCTTGGCAAAGCGTGTCGTGTTCGAATAGTATTTCGTCTCTGTACCATTCGAGATTACGAAAATCTGTACATAGTCGAACATGGCTTTTCCTGCCCAGAACGAATCTCGCAGATAACGATTGATTTGGTTGAAAGCCTCCTTGATATCTACCCCACGACGTTTCAGTTCCACATGCACCATCGGCAGACCATTCACCAAGATGGTAACGTCATAGCGATTCTTGTAGGCACCATCCGCCACCTCATACTGGTTAATGACCTGAAGGCGGTTGTTATACACGTTATGCTTATCGATCAGTTTGATGTTCTTCGTCGTACCATTATCCATGGTTAGGTTGATGATCCAGCCTTTACCCTGAATCATCTCTGTCTTGTCCTGAATCGTCATCTGCTCGTTCGATATCTTTGGCATCAGACGAGCCCATTCCGTATCCGACAATGACACATCATTCAGCAGTTCCAGTTGCCGGCGCAGGTTCTTTAAGAGAGTAGCCTCATCCTTCACCTGACGGGCATACTCATAACCTTGCCCTTCCAACTGCTTGATGAAAGCCGCCTCCAACTTAGCCTCACTCTGGTAGCCCTCACTATCCTTCTTGGGGATATCGTAGTGAGCCATCACCGTAGAGTGCTCCTGTTCCACTATGATTTTATAGTCGTCCATCATGATTTCTGATTATTCTGATTACTCCGATTATTCTGATTACTCTGACCACTCCGATACTCCACCCTACTCTTGAACATCCTCTCCTTGATACCACCCTCTTTCACAAATCGGTCCTGCATGGTTTCCAGCAGTTTGTAAAGCATATACATCGCCTGATGAATAAGGGTGATGCAGAGATTGGCGATTTCCTCGTCATTCATGAGTTTCACCTTCTTGGGATATTCCGTCTTGATTTTCTCGCCTTTCGCATATTCCCGCATTTTCTCATATCGGGGATGCAGAGGTCCCCATTTTTCTAAATGACGGACACGCAGATAGTCCTCATAGTCGTCTAACAGTTCCTCAAGACTGGCTTTTGCCACATTAGTCAGTTTAATCTCCGTCTCACTCGATGTGGGAGCAGCCTGATTACCCTCTGCAATATTCTGTTTACCAGAGCGAGCCGCCTGCACCATCTGGTCAATCGTACGGTCGCCCTTACTCAGATAAGTCTGAGTGAAATAGAAAGTAATGTCAAAAATCATCTCAGTCACCTGATACACCCTCAGATGGCGATAATGCCCATGCTGTGGCAGGAAAGTAATCTTCTTAGATTTCTGATTACTCCGACCACTCGGATTATTCTGATTACTCTGATTACTCCAATTACTCTGACCTTTCAGATTATTCAGATTACTCTGATTATCCTGACTCCGATTATCCTGACCATTCGGATTACTCGGATTATTCTGATTACTCCAATTACTCTGACTCATATTACTCAAATGTCAAAAGTTTATTCCGATAATATTCATATTGCTTTTCGCGCTGCTTCAACTGCGCTTCCAAGTTCTGTATCGAGGCCTCGAACGTGTCGAGGATAGAGACAATGCGGGATTGCTCTTGAAGAGATGGGATGGGGCAAATAAGTTTCCCTATTACATCTTTTGATAATCTGGGAACACTAGCCTTTCTTACTTGTGCTCTCAATATATGCTGTTTAACCATTAGAAAATCATAAATATATTTGCTGCAAATTGAAGGCTGGCAAATAATACAGGTACAATCATCTGCTGCCCAAAAGGCATTTTTACTATAGCCAACCTCACCTGCGGCACCAGCACAAATTACAAAGGTCGTATCACCAGGATAATTACTCATCTCATAAAAACCAAGGGGTGTTAAACTATTCTGATATACAGGTATAGCACCAACTTCTTGAAGGTCCTTCTTTACAACCCTAACACCACGCTCAAGTTTACACACCTCTCCCAACGTCTTCATTTCCACCCCTGGTTTTCCTTCAAGGTCAAGGAGTTGGTCACGATAATATTCATACTGCTTGCGACGCTGGGCGATTTGCTCTTTCAGGTTATCTATCGCAGCAGTGAACGTATCGAGTATCCCCACTATCCGCTGTTGCTCGGAGAGGGAGGGAATGGGAATAGGGAATTCTAACAGCATAGGCTTCCTTATAGAAGCCGCTGTGGATTTGTATGATTTTGCGTTTATATAAGTTTTGAAATTAGCAAATAAGAAATAATAAATATAACGTCCTTTAACTTCATCAGATATAGGATGAACTCTGTATGTTCTTTGATGCAGACCATATTTGCCATGAATGTAATGAAAAATATCACCTATCCCTCCTTCGCCAGGAATTAGTATTGCTTCCTCATCATATAAATATGTGTTTATACGTAATACCTCCTGTGAACGAACAAAGAAGGGATATAATCCATTTTCACAGTTATCCTCTCTATTATTTGAGCCAGTACCTATATCACAAACCTCTCCTAATTTCTTCCACTCCACCATAGTTCAACGTATTAATATACCAATAACGGCAATGATTAAACCTGCTAAACAATCTTCCATCATTGATCCTCCTTCTTTTCTTCGTCATCACTTTTCTGAAGGTTCTTGAGACGCTTAACAGCCTTGTCAAAATCACTCTCTAACAAACGCATTTCACGTTCACGATAGATCTCGAACTCACGTTCCGCTTTCTCGATTGCCTCTTGATGCGAGACTGTGCCGGCACCTTCGAGGATGTTCTTACGCAATCGCAATATCTGGTCATCCAATGCCTGTACCCAATCTGCCATTGTCATGGGGTTTTGCTCCAAAGCCTGAAACTCTGCATAGTCGAGGAACTGCGAGGTAAGCAGGTTTAGACGTTGTAACTCCAATTCTGTCAGGTAGTTCTTGGCTATCTTTACATCGTCACGTGTCACATAGTTGCCCTTGAAATTGGTCATTCCGACAAAGGGTTTCTCATTATCTACCCGATCATAAATCAACTCTGCTGCCGTATGTTCATGAACGGCATAGTGCATCTTGTTCTGCACAGTGGCGAAGAAGAGTTTTGTCATCTTGGCACGAGGGTCGAAGTCGGTAGAGGTGGCATAGATGTCTGTCACCTGCTGGTAGAAGTTACGTTCGCTGCTACGGATGTCACGGATGCGCTGCAGCAACTCCTTGAAGTAGCGATTGCCCCCTTGCTTCAGTCGCTCATCGTCCATCGTAAAGCCCTTTTGAATATACTCATGCAAACGCTGTGTTGCCCAGCGACGGAAACGAACGGCTATAGGTGACTGCACACGATAACCGAGGGCGATGATCATATCAAGATTGTAGTGGTCAATCTCTCTTTGCACCTGGCGTTTGCCCTCTTGTCGAACTAGAAAGAATTTCTTTCGAGTTCCTTCTTCGTCCAATTCTTTGTCTTGATATATGTTTCCTACATGAAGACTGATATTTTGGGGAGTGGTAGCATAAATCTCTGCAAGGTGCTCGCGTGTCAGCCACACATCTTCATCGGCAAAGCGCACATTCACGTTCACCTTGCCATCCTCATCCTTATAAAGTATTATCTTGTTTTCTTTCATAAATAAGAATGCTAGAGGGTTTCTATCATCTTTGCTATTTTTTCGTTGAAGGCATCACCCTCTGCAATCAGGCTCTTTAGTTTGGCATTGACCTCTGTGATGTCGATCACTTCCCTTGTATCTTCCTGCTCGACATACGAAGAGACGGAGAGATTGCAGTCATTCGCTAAGATGTCGTCGTTCTTTACCAATTTGGCAAGATACTGCTCGTCCTTGCGATTCTGGAACAGTTCCATGATCTTATCTTGATGCTCTGGCTGCAGGATGTTCTTGTTACCGTTCTTCTGGAACAGTTTGCTGGCATCAATGAAGAGAACGGAGGCATCTCGCTTGGCACTCTTCTTCAGCACAATGATGCAGGTGGCAATACCCACACCAAAGAAGAGGTTGGCAGGCAACTGGATAACGGTATCCACGTAGTTGTTTTTGATGAGATACTGGCGGATCTTCTTCTCATCACCACCACGATACAACACACCGGGGAACTCTACGATGGCAGCAGTACCTTGCTCGGAGAGATGCCACAACATGTGCATGGTAAAAGCAAGGTCTGCGGCACTCTTCGGTGCCAACACGCCAGCAGGAGCATAACGCTCGTCATTGATAAGGATGGCATTATCCTTTCCCTCCCACTTCAAGGAGTATGGGGGATTGGAGACGATAGCATCGAAAGGTGCGTCGTCCATGTGCTGTGGTTTCAGCAAAGTGTCCTCCAGACGGATATCAAAGTTATCGTAGTTCACATTATGCAGGAACATATTGATACGACAGAGGTTATAGGTCGTCGGGTTCACCTCCTGTCCAAAGTATTTCAGGTTGGGATTCTGCTTGCCGATGGTCTTGGCAAACTTCAATAATAACGAACCTGAGCCACAGGCTGGGTCGTATACCTTTTGAATATTCGGATTGTCATAGGCTGCAAGACGTGCCAGCAGTTCACTGACTTGCTGAGGGGTGAAAAACTCTCCCCCACTCTTACCCGCCTCCGACGCATACATCTGCATCAGGAACTCGTAGGTATCACCAAAAGTGTCATTGTTCGTGTCGTTGTATTTGGAACCCAGTTCCATCTGAGAGACAGTCTTCAGCACTTTGGCAAGCAACTGGTTACGTTTGATGACGGTAGAACCCAGAGCGGCACTGTCTACAGAGAAGTCACTGAACAATCCACGCAAATCATCTTCTGACGGTGTTCCGATAGCGGAAGCCTCGATAGAGCGGAAGATATTGGTGAGGTGCTCGTTTAAGTTCTCGTCCTTCTCTGCTGTCTTCACCACGTTCTGGAATAGTTGGGAGGGCAGTATGAAATAGCCCTTCTCCTCCACCATCTTCTTACGGATATTCTCAGCCATCGTGTCGTCAATGGCAGCGTAGTCGAAATCGGGTTGTCCCGCATCTTTCATCAACCCGTGGATATAGTCACAAATATTCTCGGAAATAAAACGGTAGAAGATAGAGCCAAGCACGTAGGCTTTAAATTCCCATCCGTCAACAGAGCCTCTCAACTCATTGGCTATCTTCCATATTGTCTTATGTAGTTCTGCACGTTCCTGTTGTGTTGCCATAAATTAGAGTCTTTAGTATATTGCCTACAAAGTTACGAATAAATGAGTAAAATATCAAAATTATTTGAATATTTTCGAAAACGGGAGTAGATTTCGCAAAATCCTTTTTTATGCGCCACTTTACGCAGGTGCCTCCTCCTTGCCTCGAAGCCCGTACCTTCGAGGGCAGGAGGTGCCGCCTCCGAGGGTCGAAGGTACGGCCTCCGAAGGGAGGATGTAGGGGCTTCTCCGTGAGCAGCCTCCTCACGTGCAACCTTATGACAACCTTGACAACCTCAAAAAGGTTGCAAACCCAGTGGTTATCGGTGTTTTGTCAACCTGACAACCTTTTTCTTGAAAAATTACTACTATGATGTTTGCAAAGGTAGCGATTATTTCTGAAACAAAGAAAAAGAGATGAAAACCAAAAATTCTTTTGGTTTTTCGCTTAATTTGCACTACCTTTGACGCGAGATATGAAGAGAAAGATACTGTTTGGGTTGTTGCTCCTCGCCACCACGATGCAGGCTGGCAACAAGATATACTCTCCGATGGTCAAGACACTGACGACCATCGTCAATGACGACTGGCAGAATCGTCCTGTCATGGAATTAGGGACAGACGACGTGCTGACCATCGGCTTCGATGAGTTGTCACACGACGCTCATCGGTATATCTGCCACATAACCCGTTGTGAAGCCGACTGGACGGAGTCAACGGATGTATTCGAGAGTGACTGGCTTCAGGGATTCAACGACTATCCGTTGGATGACTATCACAACTCGCTGAATACGACCATCAACTACACCCACTATGAGTTTCAGATTCCTAACGAGCAATGCAGCATCCGCATGAGCGGCAACTACCGGTTAAGCATCTACGATGAGGACAATGGTAATGAGAGAGTATTAGACGCAGAATTCTATGTCACGGAACCGGCTGTCAATATCGGGCTCAGCATGACTACAAATACAGATATAGATGTCAATAAAAGCCACCAGCAGATAGCCATGACCCTTGAGTATAGAGATTTGAGAGTGGTACGCCCAGACGAAGAGATCTATACCATCGTGATGCAAAACTGGAATGAGCAGACCGCACGCATAAATCCCCGACCACAATACACCTATCAGCAAGGAATGCGATGGGAACATCAGCGAGACCTTATCTTCGAGGCTGGCAATGAATATCATAAATTCGAGGTTCTTGACGTGAGTCATCCTACTATGGGGATCGACCGTATCACATGGGACGGGGAGCATTATCAGGCATACCCTTTCACTACGACTGTCAGACGGAACTATCTGACTGACGAGTCGGCAAACGGTGCCTTCCTCATTCGGAACAGTGACCGCACAGAGATTGCCTACACCTGTGATTACGTGTGGGTCAATTACACTTTAGAAGCACCTTATTATGGAGATATTTACCTTCAGGGACAATGGACGAACAATGCCGAACGGACCGCCTATCAAATGCGATATGATGCGACAGCGCAATGCTATCGTGCCCA
>FLNX01004417.1_pt1 | contig 23871 bp, 21 predicted proteins | sample 1140341 | NCBI WGS metagenome assembly FLNX01 (sample SAMEA3878208, study PRJEB12797) | bioreactor metagenome | biome: Moose rumen | place: Sweden | collected 2011-10
ATCCTTAAAGTAAAAGACTATCTGTTCACTTTCCTCTCCAACCCACTTGTACCCTATGACAATAATGCCAGCGAGCAGGGAGTAAGGAAAATAAAGATAAAACAGAAGGTCAGCGGATGCTTCCGCACCGACGGAGGAGCTGACGATTTTGCCAAGCTACACTCCATTGTTGAGACTGCGATGAAAAACGGGAATTCCAAATACAACGCCATACTTGCTGTCGTAAAACAGTGAAACAACTACTCATGACCTAGGGTGCTGAGTAGTTACTAATTTACAATAGAATATCATCGCACGCACTATGTTCACCACTTGGTGTAACACCATTTAGTGAACATTTTGGATTAGATGCAGCATCCTGTCATTACTCAATTAGACAGCGACTGTTTTTTGAGCGGTTTGCTTTCGGCTATAGGCGTTCAGTTGTTTGGCTGGAGCCGTTCAGTCGTTTGGCTATAGCCGAACGGTTGAAAGGGTGCCACTTTCTCCCTCGAAGGTAGGCACTAATACCCCATCACCAGTAATCGGATACCCCTACGCAAGGCATCTTTAACTGTGATCGAAGACATCTGTCCTCCCCTTCCGTAACCTCTTCGACTGTCTGGGTAGTAGGATTTTTCATTTTTCTACAATACGACTTTCCTCTCACCACTTCAATTGTAGTTTGCGCATAGTTGAATCAAACTAGTTTTTTTTGTGATTGTTTGGAAGATTAGAATATTTATTCTATCTTTGCAACGGAATAATATCATTTTGTAAAATGGAAATGAGGATAGAAGATAAAGTAGCATATATTATTGCCGTGGTTAGTGAATTCGCTACGGCGTTCTCTTTGAACCCGCAACAAGCGTATCGCTATCTTAACCGATATAAAGGAATAGATTTTGTAGACAAGTTTTATCATGTAGAACATACTCTGTCTTTCGAGGATGTCGTTGAGGACTTGGCAGTGTATTGTCGAAAGAATGGAGGTACATTAGCATGATATTGTATCACGGATCAAATATAGAAATTGAATCTATTGACTTTGAAAAGTCTAAACCGGGAAAAGATTTTGGCATCGGTTTTTATCTCTCTGCCGATTTTGAACAGGCAGAAGAGATGGCTGCAAAGAAATCGTTGATATATGGAGGCACTCCAATCGTGACAAGTTTCGAGTTCGACGAAGAGGAGGCATTAAGAGATTTAGGAAAAAGTTATAAGCGATACGATTGCTACTCTATGGAGTGGGGCGAATTCATCAAACTTAACCGGGAAAATAAAACACGAGAACAATGCCACCAGTTTGACATTGTGTATGGACCTATTGCCAATGATACCGTTGGATTCCAGTTACGCAGGCTTTCAGCAAATATTATTGATGTAGTCCAGTTTGTAAAGGAGATTGAGCATATGGGTGGGGAGACATATCAATACTTCTTTGGTACAGAAAAGGCATTGAGATATTTGAAAAGGATATGAGTAGAGAAACGTTCATGATAGAAGAATTGGTTAAGGAATTATCTCTTAGGTTAATTCAGGAACGTGGTCTTTCGATGAAAGAAGCATTAGATACTGTCTATAATTCAGAGACGTATGGAAAAATTCTGGATGTCCGAACTGGATTGTTTTCCCAAAGTACAACTTATGTGTATAGTATCCTTGAGGCAGAAATACTCACAGGGAAAATGGCGTAGATAATCATTAAAAAATGCGACGGACTATTTATTCATTTAAAAAGGCTGTGCCTGCCCTACTGGCGAGACACAGCCTCCAATCTAAGTCTAATACTTTTTTATTAAATAACTAACTAATAAGCGCTATTACATTAGTCTCCCCAACCTTCCTCCAACAATAAATTTTGAATTTGGGCTTCTGGATCGCTGCCTGCCAGCAGCGAGCATTCTGACTTCATGATGATTACTTCCATTTCAGGATTGATATATTTCTTCTTCATAATTCTATCTGTTTTAATTTATTTCAAAAATCCTCATTCCTCCCTTTTCCTCTCTTCCCCCCTAAACGGAGGTTAGGAGGGGTCTAAGGGTCTTCTTACTTTATCACAACCTTCTTACCATTCACGATATAGATACCCTTGGTTGGATTCTTCACTTCCTGGCCTTGCAGGTTGTAGAACTTACCACTCAGCACATTCTCGATATTCTCAATCTGGTTGATGCCTGTTACATCAGAGCCAAGATCAATGCTCAACTCATGAGATAATGGAGAAGATGTGAAGGTGAAATATCCACGGAACGCAGCAACTCCAGCAGTACCAGCCAATTTCTTGATTACATTACCGCTCAAGACATATTTATCTCCAGTTGCATCAAGGTTCTGCTTGAGATTAGGTTTTGTGGCATATCCTGTTCCTGTAGTTTCAGTTTCTGTGAAATCAAAGGCATCCGTAGCAGCAGTTGCTTTTGTCGCAACGAAGTCTTTTTCTACACCTGATACATTCTTAATCACATAAGCCTTATCCTTACTTAAAGTGCTTGTGCCTGTCACACCAGTGAATGTGATTTTTTTATTTGTCTCATCATACTCATTAACGATATATGCTTTGAAGTCATCAGTAATGGTAAAGTCAAATGGAAGAGCCACAGAGAACAATTTATCTGCTGAAATACATGTACGGGTATAGGTCGCTGTTGCCGTCTTGATTGCCAAGTCAGCAGGGACAGTACCAGGTTTGTCGGTATAGGTAATTGCATCAGCGGTGTAATTTTCACCACTACTTATCACCAGATTCTTAGTGCCAGCGAGATTAGTCTTCTGAGCCTCAGTAGCAATAACAACGGCATTTGGGTTGTTGGCAGGAACAACGGCAGCAGCCTGCTTGATTGTCACACCAGTGAGGTCAATTTTATTGTTCTCAGCAGTCAGTTTGTTGATGTCGCCCACATTTGCTGGACGCAACTCACCAGTAATCGTTGCCGTACCAGTAGTCTCACTAATAGTCAGCGGGTCACGAACGGTGTAAGTTACAGCATCAGTGGTATAACCTCCCCCTTCAAATGCCCAATAGCATTTTCCTGTCAAAGTCTTTCCACGCTTCTGACCATACCATGTCCACTCGCCTTCTCCTGTCTTCACTGCACCAGTAGTCGCTTCTGTCAATGTTTCAGGATAAACAAGCCCTGTAATGTCTGCTTCGTTTTTGCATTTAAATTTGAGAGTTACCTGATTACTTCCTGTCTGAGTAAATTCCCATGTGTACTCAATCTTCTTTCCTGAATTAGTGCCTTCTGAAATCTCTTCAGATGTCACTGAGTTAACTGTTACAGCCTCACCGATTTCACCTTTTTGGATAAGAACCCAATCAATATTACTATTTAATGTCTCTGCAGTACCAAATGTAATTTCTGCCTCGCCTGCCATCTTTAAATAAATAGGAGTAGTAAATACGGGATCGGCAGTTGAGTTTACATTAGAAATTGTCAATATGTATTTATCAGTACTAACAGAATATGGAGTTATATTCGAACCCTCAGAACTTCCATTCAATTTCCAATATGAATTATGGATATCATCTATTTCCTCATCAGAATAAATAATCATCTCATAGTAGTTCTCACTTCCTGTATACTTAATTGTCTGTACAATGATAGAGTGAGTACCATTTGTCAATTCCAATCCTTCTGGTTTGGGATTCACTGTCAAATCTATGGTATTGCTGATTAAGTTATCAGACTTGAGTGTTGCCGTAATAGTAACATTACCTGCCTCAACAGCAGTTACCACACCTTCTGCGTCCACAGTGGCTATAGCGGTGTTGCTGCTGGTGAAAGTAACTAAACTTGGGGAAATAACACGGTCATTCTCCTTTTTAACAGTCAGAGTCACCTGCTTACCAGCCACGACCTCAGTAGCAGAGGTAGAAAGAGATATGGCTGTAGGCGCAGTGGATTCTGTTCCGAAGACACTTACCTCACGAATCTTAATACCATATCCTGTCGCAGCCGTCGTAAAGTGGAATTTAACATACCGAACATTACTCTTATCTGCTGTTGTCTCAGTAAAACGGTCTTTACTTGCTTCAACTCCTGTACGTGCTGCCACAGAATAAGCCTCACGCCATGTTGTATTATTCTCAGAGAAAGAAATGGTATAAGCACCTGCACGAGCGCCTTCAAACGCTACGGCAACCATATCAACATCATATTTGTCTTTAAGATCGACAGTAAAACTGACATCACAAGTACCACCTTCCGTACTCGAAGAGAGAACTACCCAATCAGGGCTTTCCTCATTGCCATCATAGAGACCTGCAACCGCTTCAGGAACACCTGTACTCATATCAATAAACTGATTGATAGCAGTAATCAAATTATCGCTGGACACACCATAGACAGTGACAGTATTACTCGTCACATCATCGATCTTTGCAGTAATAGTGATTTCTCCTGTCAGGGATGCAGTAAACTTACCATCGCTTACAGAGCCTGCATCCGTTGGAGAGACAGTATAGGTTGGGGTCTTATCTGAAATGTCAAAACTAGAAAAAATCTTGTCTAATCCAGCAAGGGTTAAGTCATAAGCAGTCCCTACCGTCGTATAGAACTTTGAAGGAGTAAGAATCAATGAGGTCAGTGTTGGAGTTTCATTGTCATATACAAAGAACCTCCGCATCTTTATACCCCAAACTTGGTTTGCACCTTTATCTGCCTTAAAAATCACATATCGTCCACTTTTTTGTTCAGATTCTGCATAAGTTTTGGTGTTTGTCTGTTGGTTGTTGTTCTCTATAGAGAGAATCTCAACGGCATCCGTAGGGATTGTCACATCCTGCCCACTGCTTTCTGAAGAAGGTGCAGTGGTCGAAAGATATATTTTGAAATTCTTAGCACTAACATCGACAGTTTCCCATTGAACAGATAGGCTGCCGACAGTCTTTGATTCTCCTAAATCAATGAAAAAGCCCTGGACTGGCTGTTCGCTTGCTTTATCTATACTTGACCAGTTACCTGTAGGTTGAGGTAGGAGAATTGCCAGATTATCATCATCTTTCGTCAGATTCTGCAAATTTTCCTCTGACACAGCAGTCACAGCGTCTGTCTTTTCCGTATACGCCGAGGTTTGAACGAGACCACCTAAAGGGGAAACCGTCTTCCCTAATGTTAAATTCGTTTGCGCCCAAGATACCCCCCCCACTGTGGAGAGAATAGCACATAAAAGTAAAAGTAATTTTTTCATACGTCTTTGTTTTTTGTTATTGTTATAATAATTAAAGTTAATACTGTTCGTCTTCACACCATCAAGTGTTTCGTTTGCAAAGGTATATATTATAATTAATGTGGAAAACGAAGCACAGTTAAAGAAGTGGGTAAGAATCGTCGCCACTAAGGCGTAACAAATTATCAGTTAGTTACTTACAAAAACAGTCCACTTCAGAAAAAGTGGACTGAATATAGAGGTGTAAACTTAACAATTATCGCTGATTCTACCTAAAATAAAGTCGTAATATAGTATATTTCTACAGAGAAAAACACATTAATATTTGGAATAGTTGGCAAAATGTTGTAAATTTGCAGTGTGAATTAAGTTAGTTATTGATCCCTATGGCAACAACGACATCTATTATCAAACCTTCCCAGATGATTATCACTCTGGATGACAATGCGTTGGTAACTGATATAAAACGAGCATTGAAACTTATACGCGGTGTGGCTTCTGTCCGCATGGCAAGTATCAGTGATGACAAGAGCGTCACCCCTGCGATACGACGTTCTATCAACAAAGCCCGCAAGGAATATGCCAAAGGTGAAACTATTTCATGCAGCACTCCCGAAGAGATGCAGCAGTATTTCGACAGTCTATGATGTATACTATTGAATATTCCAAGGAGGCTGACAAGACTCTTCGCAAGTGGAAAAAGTCTAATCCGAATCTCTTCAATAAAGCGACTAAAATTCTGTTCGACATCATGCAACATCCCCGTACAGGTATAGGACACCCAGAGGCTTTAATCGGAGGAAATGACATTACCTATTCACGCCATATCACAGCCCATGATCGCATAATTTACGACATCTACGACAACACCGTCACTGTGCTAATCATCAAAGCCGAACAACATTACAATGACAAGTAACTACTAATGTAGATACATCATAGATACATCACTTCACTACGACTTTCCTGCCATTCACAATATAGATGCCGTTCGTCGGATGGGCGATGCGACGACCTTGCAGGTCGTAATACACACCATCGGCTCTTACATCTTCCCTCTTACCTCTTACATCACGGATGCCTGAGGTGGTATCGAAACAGAGACTGTTGAGGAGGATCGACGACTCACCCATATTATACAATAATAAGGTGTGCTGTCCTGCCGTCAGGGTGACGGTGGTCGTCACATCCTGCCATACACCATTCGTAGAGAGTAAGGTGGTGTCGAGTTTCTTATTGGCGGCACCCAAGGCATTGCGATAGATGCGGAAGTCGTTAGCCTGTGTCGATTTCATGTGCAGCGTCAGGGTGTACTCACCATCAGCAGGGAGGTTGATCTGATAGGCTGTCCATGAGCCGGAACGCCACTCCACCTGTAAGGGGATGTCACTACCCGACTCTGTGTTGGGACGGACACGAGGTACCTGGTCGTCCATACTTGCCTCAATATAGTCTTTTGCCAAGATGGTCTCACCAGGGGTATAGTATTTCTCCTTGTCGAACGACGACATATAGACATATACCTTACCAAGGTCAGACAACTCACTGTTTGCCGTATTGGTCTGGAAGATACTCATATATGGGAACGACGAGGCTCCACCACTGGGATTTGCCATAAACCACGCATAGCCAGCCACCATATCACTCAGTTCCAGTTTCTGGAGTTTCTGCACCATCTGGTCGATCTGGAAGTCACGAGTGATACCAGCCTGATAAGGATAGTCGTTATTACTCCAAGAGCAGAACTCGGTAAGGAACATCTTAGGATAGTGTCCGTGTGCCGTCTTATAGTCGTCCATATACTTCACCAGATTAGGATACTTCGCACGGTTGGTGGAACCCATCAGGTCGTTCTCGTCCGCAGTCTCGGTATCACTGTAGAAATAGCGTGAGGCTACCCAGTCGACAGCCGAGTAATAGTTCATGTAGGAATGGAAGGCGAGATAGTCGACCCCTGCGTCAGGGACAAGACGGAAGAACTCGTCGTACCATGCGAAAGGCTCCCATATCTTTCCACCCACCAGATCGCCTGTGAAGTTAAGGGCAGGAGCCACGATCTCCAAGTCAAAGTCCTCAGCGATCTTTTTCACCTTTGCCCAGGCATCTGCCGCCTGTTGCGGGGTCATTGCCGCTCCACCTGCACTATATTGAAGATTGGGCTCATTATAGGCAAGTAAGTATTTCACCTCCCCCTGATGAGCCGTCAGATACTGACGCAGTTGTGTCTCATTGAAATCCCCATTCCAGCACATCGGAGCAAAAGCCATGCTGGTGCCCAGATTATCAGGGGTTCCCGTAGGAGTTACTCCCCAGTTATAAAGCCAAGCAACACCAGGTGACATCTTCTCAATAGGCGCGGCTGTCAGCATCTGGTTCTTCTCGTCCCAGCAAACCCCGCGCTTGGCACTGCGCTGCTGTGCCAAGACGGGGAAACAAACTACTAACAAAACCACTACTAATTGAGTGAACAAAACGCTTACGTTATCTGACAACAATCTTCTTTCCATTAATTACATATATTCCTTTTCTCAACTGTATGCGATGATTCTGTACGTCAGAGAGCGTTGCCACACGGCGACCTTGCAGGTCGAATACCGCATCAGCATAAGGTACTGCGACAGCAGGCAACTCATTGTTGCGGATAGTCTGGATACCGTCTGTATCCTCTGCCTTCTTCTCACGCCAGAAGAACACGTTGTCCATCTGGAGTTCATCACCCGTATGTCCACCACTCATGAACCATACCAAGTTACCCTTCCATGCTGACTGACCTCCGTTGCTCTGAGGATAGAGGTTGGGGAATGACTGTTTGATATAACTATAAGGGATATCGAAGGAGTACCACTCACCATCACGCTTGTAGTTGCCGATGACAGGGGTCTCCTGGTCGTAATGCTCAGAACCGATGGTAAAGCGTGACTCGGCAAAGCCTACCAGATGGTTACAATTGTCAGTACCACGCATGGCGAAATGCAGATACCAGTCGCCATCCTCCAGTACTGTCAGGTCGGCACCATCATCACCATCGGCAACGAAGCCGCCACCAGACCAGCCCTTGGTCGCTACTACCCAGTCGATCCAGCCCTGTCCCTCGATACCGAAGGAGTTGACAGCGTCGCCACTCTTCGTTCCCTCAGTGTAGCAGTCACCTTCCCAGTTGTAAAGTGTATAGTAGCCTGCAAGGATATTCTCTTCCTTCGTGCCACCCTCGGTCTGCATGGAGATGGTTGCCTCAGAGACATTGAAGTTGATAAAGTCCTTGTTCTCTAAACTAAGATAACTCTCCCCACTGGCATCAAGACTCTTGGTGGTGAAGTCGCCCAGTTCATTGACCTCAGGCACCGTACCGTCCTTCTTGTTCCAGAAGAAGATATTATCGAAGGAGAAGGAACTACCATTATAATAGGTCTCCATGGTGTAGAAGCAAAGCAGGTTCTCCCCTACATTCACTTTACCATTACCGTTCTTACTCCATAACTTACCATATTTTCTCAACTCAGCGACAGGGATGTCAAAAGCATACCACTCTCCGTCACGAGGGAAGTCGGCAAAGATAGGATGGGTGCTATAGGCACCAAAGGTAAGAATCGCGTCATCATTCTCAGCACCGATACGGACACGGACGGGAATATGTCCTACTGCCGCATCAGAGCGCAAAGCAATATGCAGATAGTAAGAGTCGTCTATCATCGAGAGGTCTTTCTCCGTAGCAGAGGCAATACCCATACCGTTCCAGTTGGCGGCAGTGGTAGATGCCCAAGCGGAGATGCCACCTGTGAAGACACCTGATGAGTTGGCGACATCATCAACATGGTCGCCCACCATCGTACCTTCCCAGGTGTAGTAGTTATTGCTCTGGGTATAGTCCGTCTCTGCCTTGACAAGGTCACTCTCCTGATAGGTGCCGTCGCTGGTCACGCCTTTCCAGACATCCTCAGAGAGTTGGATGGGAATCATCGTACCCACCTGTGCTAAGTCGAAAGCCCATGTGCCTTCCTCGGTGACACTCTTATAGCCATACTTTCCGAGGTTTGCCTTCGTATCGGCATAAGTAGGAATCTCCTTGGTCTTACTCTTATAGAAGAAGATATTGTCGAACGACAACTCGGCATCTGTCTTGCCACCACTCATGAAGGCAATGATATTGTCATCGAAGGTAGCGGCATTGCCCTTGAACAAAGGATTGGCGAACTGCTTGAGCACCTTCACAGGGATATCGAAGTAATACCACTTGCCATCTCGCTTGAAGTCGCCAATGCTGGCAAGTTTGCCGTCGCTGTTACCGACGATGAAGTTGGCATTGCTGACAGTGATCTGATGAGAGGTATGTTGCTCCGGGTCGTCACCCTTCATGGCGAAGTGCAACCAATAGGTATCGTCAATCTGCGAGAGGTCCTCGTTCTTGATATTAAAGCCAAGACCAGACCAGCCCACACTTGCCACCGTAAACATATTATAGCCCTCGTCCCAGCCGAAGGAGTTGGTCCTACCGTCACGAGCGACAGGAACATAGGTGTTCTCCCAGATATAGAGATTACGGTTGTCATTGTTGACATTCAGATCCTTTACAGTGGCACCAGCAGAATAAAGATGTCCTGTGACACCGTCACTGGTAGAGATAAGCACCGCATCCGACACATCGTTGAAGTCAAAGGTCGTCTCGCCATTCTCATCAAGTGCCTCGGTGGCGAAACCGCTCAACTCGGTATAGTTATCTTCCTGACTGGGTTTGTCAGGCTCCTCAGGGATATTCGTCTGCTTGTCACCATTCTCATCGGTATAGAGATACTGTGCGTCCGCATCATCCTCTTTCTGGTAGACACGTACCCAGTCCACATACATCTTAGCCTCATCACCGGCATTGGGCAATGCAGTAATTCCTGCTGGGTCGTAGATATTGGTAAACGTACCACCCACAGCGAGGTTAAAGAGGAAGTAGAAGGGTTTCTGGAAGTAACGACCTGGTGAGAGGGCATCGTCAGAGGGTGCAATACCCAGCGTGAAATAACGGGCACGGTTCTTACGGGCATTAGTATAACCCTCCAAGTCATAATACATATAAAGGTACTCCCCATCCCACTCTATGGTGAAGATATGATAGTCACCCTCTACAGCACCGATGGACTTAAACTTCTCCTCGGAGAACTCCTGACTGTTCTGCTGATGGTGCTCGTTAGTGGCATCTGGACCATAGTGTAGCGTACCGCTGAAATAGCGGTCCTGCCAACCAGCATACGTACCAGTGATGGCATTGAAATGACCCATCTCCACAATATCGATCTCACCACAACGGGGCCATCCGTACTTATTGATGTCGTTACCCATCATCCAGTAGGCGGGCCACAGACCATTGGCGGTCTTCGGGAACTTAATCCTCGCCTGCATGATACCATGCTTGAAGGCTGTCTTCTGGTTGGAGTTGATACGACCAGAGGTAAAACTCTTACCCTGATAACTCTCACGCTTTGCCGTCAGCACCAGGTTGCCGTCAGCAACACTGACGTTCTCCTTGCGGTAATACTGCAACTCTTGGTTACCACCACCAGAGCCACTGACCTCAATGCTCCATGCATTCTCGTCGAGAGCGGTACCATTGAACTCATCACTCCATACGAGTCTATAGCCGTCAGGAGCACCCTCTATTGCCTGGGCAGAAGCGACAGTCGGAAGGACTGCTACTAATAATGCACCTAATATGATCTTGGATAGTTTCATAAAGTCTTCTTTATTTTACGATTACTTTCTTAACGCCATGAGCCGTCTTCACGATATTTACACCAGGACGATAGTCGTTGACACGACGACCCGTCAGATCATAAATCTCCTCTACTTTGTTGTCTGATGCTGCGGTCTGCTGAATGCCAGTAGATACCTTCTTATAAAGATACACGCCATCAAGTGCCAAAGCAGAGCCCTTCTGAGTGATGGTAATCTTCTTCATACCTGTATCAGGGTCAACAGCACCTGCAGTATATTGAGATGTAGTACCACCATCAAAGCCGACATTAAAGATAATCTTACCCGTTTTCTTTGTGAAGTCACACTCAAAGCCGAAGTCGCCCTCCTCGTCAAGCAGGTCCTTGATGGGGATATCCAGATAATACCACTTATTAACATCAGGAGCATTGCCCACACCCACCAATGTACCAGCAAGTTGACCAACAGCCTTGTTGACCACCAGTTCAATTTCTCCGCCAGTAGGACCGAAAGTAAACTTGAAATTCTTGGTAGCACTCTCTGCACCGATATTCATGAAACCAATATGCAGGATATAATCCTCTGTAACAGAGGTAAGGTCATAGTCCTGACTCTTGGCACCGAAATGACCTGCGCCCCAGTCAAAGAGTGGGGTCATGTTCAGTTTAGAGTCACCACCCCATGAGTTCTTCTGAGTGTCCTCAATATCATATAAGGTAAAGAGTGTTGCGTCCCAGTCGGCTGTCCAGTAATAGAACTGGTTCTTGACCATTGCCGGATCAAGGTTCTGGTTCGACAGGATATTGCTACCCATTGCCGTCACCTGTGCGTCAGGAGCATAGATCACAATGTAATCCTTGCCTTTCGAGAAGTCGAAGCCTCCAGCCGGAGCCTCGGTAATGTACTGTGCACTTGCGGTTGCGGATGCCATCATCAAAGCGCCTGCCAACATTGAAAAAAAGTAATTCTTCTTCATAATCTTTAAGTTGTAGTAATTAATGTTTTGTTTTAACTTTCGGTGGCAAAGGTATATAATAATATAAGGTGGGAAAAGGGTGTATAACTCAAAATGTGGATAAGATTATGAGAGCAAAAAACGTAATTGTCTGTTATTAAGACAGATAAAAAGAACGCCCACCTCGGGAAAAGTGGACGTTATATAGAGGTGTAAACTAAACAATTATCCCGACAAACGGGGTGTTTATCGGGATAATTTATGTTATATAACAGGGTTCTTTTTACTTCTCCTCGGGATCGATCACCTTCCAAACCAGAGCGGCAAGAGCGCCACCCACAAATGGACCAACGATGAATACCCAAAGTTGACTCAGCGCTTTACCACCCTCGAAGAGAGCAGGACCGATAGAACGGGCTGGATTGACAGATGTACCTGTGTAGTTGATACCTACCAAGTGGATCAGGATCAGTGCAAGACCAATAGCGAGACCAGCGAAGTTGTTGGTAGCACCGTTTGTCTTAGCGGTAGCACCCAGTACAACGAGTACGAAGATGAAGGTGAGCACGATCTCTGCGATCAGACCGTTCATCACATTCTCTGAAGCACAGGCGTTAGCACCTGTTGCTGTACCACGGGCAAGACTAGGATCGGTAGATACGAGGAAAGCGAGCAGGGCTGCTGCGATAATAGCACCAATTACCTGGAAGAGCATGTACATACCACAATCCTTTGCGTTCATACGACCACTCAGGAACACACCTAATGTAATAGCGGGGTTGATATGGCAACCAGAGATACCACCAATAGCGTATGCCATTGCGACTACAGAGAGACCGAAGGCAATTGCCGTTCCTACTACAGATGCTGTGTCAACACCACAATTCAGGCTGACGGCAGCACCACATCCTAAGAATGTCAGCACAAATGTGCCTACCATTTCTGCTAAATACTTTTTCATATCCTATTCGTTTAAGTGATTAATAAATCTAATTTCTGAACGCAAAAGTACTCAATTTATTTCACATTCGCAAGTAATTTCTACGAAATCGTCACTTTTGAGTGCAGATAAAGAGGATTTCTCAAGACTCGGCGGACAATAATTCTCAGAATTGCCAACGACTGGGCATCTGACGCTCAGGCCACAAATGCTTACAATAGCGATAATGGTATTTGTCGTATAGTTTTGTCATACGGGTCAGTCGTATGACAAAATCGTTATAATCCTTCCGTGACGGTTGTGTCCACTGCACCTCGGCAAGTGCCGACATACGGGGCAGTGCCTGATATTCCACGATGCGCTCGTTTGTCATATACTCTGACCACAGGTTTGCCTGCACGCCAAGAATATGTTGCTTTGCGGCATCAGAAAGACTATCTGGGGCTGGATCCAGGCTATATACTTTCTCAACAGGTATAAACCCACCGCAGCGACTGGGCTCAAAGAGTGCGTCCTCCACCTGCTGGTAGTCGAAATAACAATGGGTCGTAGGTGCCATCACCACGTCATGACCCATCTCTGCCGCCTTGGCTCCTGGCTCTGTTCCGCGCCACGACATAATCATCGCATCCTGCGGGGCTTTGTTCTCCAATAACTCATCCCATCCCAACGCACGACGGTGGTGGGCGGTCAGGAAGTTAAAGACCCGTTGGGTGAAATAGCCTTGCAGGGTATTGTCTCCTAAGGCGAGAGCCTGACATTTCACACAGTGTTCCCACTTCTCCGTAGGAGTCTCGTCACCCCCTATATGAATCACCTCAGAGGGGAAGATATCCATGATCTCTGTGAGTACATCCTCCACGAACTGATACACTTTCTCGTTACCCACACAAAGGACATCTTTATACACGCCCCAATAATGTCCCACTTGATAGGGACCACCCGTACATCCTAATTCCGGATAACTGGCAAGTGCCGCAAGCATGTGTCCAGGCATGTCTATCTCTGGAACAACGGTAATATGACGCTCTTGGGCATAGGCGACAATCTCACGAGCCTCCTCTTGGGTATAATAGCCCCCATAGGGTGTCTCGTCATCGATATCCGAGTTCGTGCCAATGATTGTCCCTGTACGATGGGAGCCAACATCTATCAGATTCCGCCATTTCCTAATCTCTATACGCCAGCCTTGATCATCGGTGAGATGCCAGTGGAACACATTCATCTGGTGGAGTGCCAACAGGTCGATGTATTTCTTCACAAAAGAAACAGGAAAGAAATGACGTGAACAGTCAAGATGCATTCCTCGCCAAGAGAAACGTGGCGCATCCTTGATGACGACGGGAACGAGACTGGCGTCCGCATCTAAAGACTTGCGAAGTGTCTGAATACCATAGAACACACCTGCCGCAGAACCTCCCTCAATAGAAATATGCTTTTTGTCAACAATAAGGATATACCCCTCTCGTTGGGTCACCTTAGAAGACACAGACAGAGAGATGCCACGCTCACCCTTCTGCAATTTGGTGACAACTGGGAATTCCTTTCCTACTGTCTCAAAGAGATAGTCTTTCAAGAAAGCCGCCTCTCGCAACAAGCCCTCTTGTGCCACTATCCTTACATCCTCTCGCAAGACGAAAGGCTCTCCATCCTGGAGTTGTATACGCTGTGGCAAGGGCACCACTTGATAATCAGCATTTCCTGCTACCGCAAGAGACACACATCCCATTAATAACAGTAAAACCATTTTCCTCATCTCCTCAGAATTTATATTCCACAAATGCCTCCATCGCCTCATAACATGCCAAGCCTAACTCGTCATAATGTCTTGCCGTCTCACGATTACGGTCTTGCGCTCTTTGCCAAAACAGTCGCGCGTCATCGCCCATAAAGGGGGCACCCTCCATCTGACTCTGATGGCGCAGGATGGCATTACGTTTCTCCAGTAATTCTTCCGGACTCATAGGAACACACATCTCTATGTCAGCCACATCCCATTCTGCCCATGCACCACGATACATCCATATCCTACAATCATCCAGCCAAATGGAACCTGCCGATTTCTCCTCCTCCACAGCGGCAAGAACGACATCCGTACATTTGCGATGGGTCCCATGGGGATCCGCAAGATCGGCTGCCACATATATCTGATGGGGCTGTACCTCCGCCAGCAACTGCTGAACAATCCTCACGTCCTTCTCTGAAACAGGAAGTTTCTCTATCCTACCACTCTCATAGAAAGGAAGATCAAGGAAATGAATATGATCCTTGGTAATATGGTTATAAGCACAGGCATTACGAGCCTCACCACGACGAATCAGTCCCTTAACAGTCAGAATACTGGGATTATCCAGATCACCTATGTTCTTCTGCCTTAGGTAGTTCATAATCTCCTGATAGCGAATCTTGATGACCTCATCGGAACCGTTGGCGAAGAGTTGGTTGAAACCATTGATAAAATGCATATAAAGGCGAACCTCCTCGTCTGCCACGGCGATATTCCCACTCGTCTCGTAGGCAATATGGACATCATGACCTTGCTGCATCAGGCGACGGATAGTACCTCCCATAGAGATAACATCATCATCTGGATGAGGAGAGAACACGATGACACGTTTGGGATATGGATGGGCACGCTCGGGACGATTGCTGTCATCCACATTCGGCTTACCACCCGGCCAACCAGTGATGGTATGCTGCAACTCGTTGAACACCTCTATATTCACCAATCCCGCCTGTCCGTCAAATTGCTCGACAAGGTTCCCCAAGCCATTGTCCTCATAGTCTTTCGTTGACAACTTCAACAAGGGTTTCCCCACCTTCTTACATAGTCCAATGACTTGACGGCGCAACTCATGGTCGGGCATTTGAATCGTATCTGTCAAATGTAGATTCATAATATACTGTTTTTATAATTCTGGCAATAACACGACACCATGCTGTTTCTTTCCGTCCATCATGATTTTCACAGGGCGGTCGAATCGTACATGGCGTATATACTGGGTCTCTTCCACTGCAGGCATAGCGTCAAGGATATCTTTTTGGAAGACGCCATCACCCGTGTAGGTATTAATGGTGAAATACCCTACTCCGAAAGAGGTGAGATTCTGGAAGAAATGGGTACCTTGCGAGGGGTCGACATGATAGTTCTTCAGTCCTGCCTCCACAATGACACGGGCAGCGGAGATATGAGGCCACTTTACGGGAATGCCTAACCAATAGTCACTGCTGCCCCACCTTCCTGGACCAATCAGCACGTAGTTCTTATCCGCATCAAGGAACTTACGGTTAATCTGCTCTATCTCGTCAGCGATATAAGGATTATTCGCTGCGGTAAAGTCATCGTCCGTCTTCACATAGACGACATCAACGACATCCTCTGAGATACCATGTCCCAAGGAATTCTGGGAACGCAGCAGGCATTGGTCGTCAGGAATAGCGACAAGGTCCTCGTCCAATACTTGCTTGGAATCAACGATAGGACGGATCTGCAACAAATAGAAATCACCCGTTGTCCCTTGAGAGTCACTATTCAGATTACAAGCGAACTCTATCTCCACAGGACGACGCATCTCCTCTGATCCATACTTTTGTGCCATCTGCAGGATCTCGGGCAATGGGAAGATACCGTGCTGTAATACCCCACAGAAGGAAATCACCTTACGTCCTCCCTCATAAATACCGTCACGAATAATCTGGTCGTAGGTGTCATAAGTAGAGGCTATACCATTCAGCGAGCCGTCCTTATCGGCTTCCTTCACACGGAGGCTCTTGATATTGAAACCATCATCCACTTTAAAGTCGTCACCCACATGTGACATATCCAAGGCATAGAAACGGGTCTGTGTCTCTTTCAGTGCCGTCTCCATCTCGGAGGTTTGTAGCACCTGAGTCGGATGATAAGGCGATACCCGCAAGGTCTGTCCACCATCCACGATATATTTTCCTAATCCCAAGGCGAGGGAGGCAATACCCTCCTCCGCAGTCTCATCGCCGATGGGGTAATAGTTGAGGGAACGTAACACGCCACTGAAGGTTGGATAATAATGGTCGCCATACTGACGTCCTACAACTTCTTGCAGGATCACCGCCATCTTCTCTTGGTCAATGACGTTAGAGGTCGCTGTCATATAAGCCTTAGAGTCCTTATAATATACAGAGGCATAGACTCCCTTGATAGCACAGGCAAGCATGCGCAGCATCTCGTACTTATCCGTCAGATAGGGAATCATATAGGTACTGTAGATTCCTGCAAAGGGCTGATAGTGGCTGTCCTCCAACAGGGAACTGGAACGCACGGCGATAGGCGATTTCACGGCATCGAAGAAGGTAAAGAAGTCGGCTATCAGGGAGTCGGGCAACTGCGCTCTCAGAAAGTGCTGCAGAATTTCCTCGTCGGAGGCATCACTCAAAGCGATACCCCAGAGATTATTCTTATCCATGAACTCATCGAAGAAGTCAGTACAGAGCACGACGGTCTTCGGAATCGACACTGAGGCATTCTCAAACTTATTCAACTCCGGATGCCGTTTAATGATATTGTCCAAGAAGGCAAGTCCACGCCCTTTTCCGCCCAATGAGCCCTCACCGATACGGGCGAAATGGGCGTAGCGGTCGAATTTCAAACGGTCGAAGACGGCAACGACACCGATATTCTTCATCCTACGATACTGTACGATAGCATCGAAGATAATCTGGCGATGGGCGTCCACATCCTGTAACTTATGCCATGTCACCGTCTTCAGGAAGGCGGAGACAGGGAAGATGGCACGGGCACACAGCCAACGGCTCATGTGGTTACGGGAGATATGGTAGAGCATGGAGTCGTTGGGAATCTTGAAGATATTATCCTGCAATTCCTTCAATGTCGACACACGGGCGACCTCCTCTTTCGTTACAGGGTCACGGAAGATGAAGTCACCAAAGCCCATGTGCTCCTCAATGACATGACGCAGGTCAACATTCATCTTCTTGGAGTTCTTGTCGATGAAGTCGAAGCCCTCTGCCTCCGCCTTCTCTTTATTATGTATCTCACTGCTCTGGAGAATCAAGGGCACATACTCATCACGACGGCGAATCTCCCGCAGCAGTTTCAGACCAGCCTCCGCATCACCCTCCTCCACATGCGACAGTCTGCCTGCCGCGGTCTTCATCGGGAAACGAGTATCACTGATAACGCCCAATACGTTATCATGGTACTTGTTATACCATTCCATTGCCTCCTCATAATTGGTGGCAAGCACCACCTTGGGACGACCGCGCTTTCGCTGGGCAGCGGCATGGGGATTCAACGCCTCGGTAGAGAAGTTCTTACTCTGGGCAAGGATATAGTTATAGAGGTTAGGCAGTACCGAGGAGTAGAAGCGGATGTTATCCTCCACCAGCATGATCATCTGCACACCAGCCTCCTTGATATCATGTTCGATGTTCATCCTATCTTCTATCAGTTTGATGATGGAGAGGATAAGATTGGTGTTCCCCAACCAACAGAACACATAATCGAAGATCGACATGTCCTCGTTCTCGATACGTTTGGTGATACCATGCGAGAAGGGAGTCAGTACGACACAAGGTATCTGGGGAGCCGACTGCTTCACGTCACGTGCCACAGCAAAGGCGTCATTGTCGGCATTACCCGGCATACAGATAATCAGGTCGATATCAGTGGTCCTCAGTACCTCCTCCGCCTCCGCTGTCGTACTGACCTGCGTAAAGGTGGGTGGGTAGCGCAGTCCCAGTTCCATATACTCGTCAAACAGTTTCTCGTCGATACGTCCGTCGTCCTCCAACATGAACGCATCATAGGGGTTAGCGACAATCAGGATATTGAAGATACGGCGTGTCATCAGATTGACAAATGACACATCTTTCAGATAGAACTGATTCCACTCATTAGGTATTTTATTTGTCTCGTCCATAAATTCAACTTTCTTTTGCCTACAAAATTACGAATAAACGAGAGCATAACAAAAAGAATTCATTCTTTTTTTGCCGAGTGTGAGTAATTTCGAGACCATAGATCTCAAAGTTACGAAAAGTTGAGCGCAAAAGGAAATTTTCTCGTCCTTTTTATGCATTTTACGTTGATTTATGTGAAAACATTTGTTTTCTTGCAAATGATTTATTATATTTGTACACGAAAAGCCTATAAATAATAGATTTCTACTAAATGAAAGAATATACGCATTATAATCGCATTAAGGCAACGAGTAAGCGAGCGCAGAACGATGCTCGCATCAATTCTGCCGAGCGTGAGTTGGCTCGACCGAAGGTCAAGTCTGTCTTGGCTGAGAAGAATAAGACTAGCACATGGCTCTCTGAACAGATGGGTCGTAATCTTGGTACTGTATCACGATGGATGACCAATAAGATCCAGTCATCGGTAGAACAATCATAAGATATTGCTAGACATCTTAACGTGAATGTTAGGGAATTGTTGATTGCATCATAATAGTAGAAGACGATGGAGAACAACGAATTGCGCCCCAATCAGGCAGTAAACAAAGCATATTTGAAACAATCTGTCGAAGAAAAAGACATCGTGCGTTTCAAAAATGCAATGCAGAAGATGTTGAAGAACGTGAACCTCAAAGAGAGTGAGGAACATAACAAAAATCTCGTAATGGAGTTCCTTTCTAACGCTTTTTACAAAGACACCAGACATTCCAAGTTCGTCCTTGCTTTATCTATAGCGACCAATCTGTATTCTGCAACAATTCTATGTGGTTCCTTTCTGTCAGAGACAAAGCACTCCTTGCTTTTCTATGTTCAAATATGGGCTGGTGGCTAATATCGAAATACTGTCCACGTATTCAAAATGGATACCAGTTGATATGGGATAATTTCAAGCAGATAAGTGTTCCTTCTGTGTTGCCGCCACGTTTAGGGGAATTAGCCGGCTTACTCATGCAGGATGTAGAATCGGGGAAACGAGAAGACTATGCTGCACATCTGCTGGAAGTCAACAAAGAGGTCGACAAATTATATTATGAGGCTATCAAAGGTATGGTTATAGATGGAGTCGCATATTAATTTTGCAAACGAAACGAGATATATGGACAAACAGAACAAGAAAATAGAAATCAGCGAGCCACGTTTGGTGAAGTCTCACGACGTGAAACTGGATGCAGAATATGCAGAGTGGATAGCAGAGGTAAAACACCGTTATCGCTCTGCTCAAGTAAAGGCTGCCGTTAAGGTGAATAGCGAGAAACTGCTATTCAACTGGCAAATGGGACGTGACTTGGTACAGAAAAAGGCCGAGGAGCGTTGGGGGGCTGGTGTTGTGGAGCAGGTAAGCCTAGATTTAAGGAGAGAGTTCCCTAATGAAGATGGTTTCTCTGCTCGTAATCTAAGGTACATGAAACAGTGGTACTTATATTATACCACCGAAGCATTAAAATTGCAACGACCTGTTGCAGAAATTCTGCACCAACCTGGTGCAAAAATGAGAAACGAAAAATTGCACCAACTTGGTGCAGAATTAATCCACCAGGCTGGTGGAGAATTTCCATTGCCATTTGCTTTTGTTCCTTGGAGGCATCATGTCGAAATAGTGAGCAGGTCAACATCTATAGAAGAAGCCCTATTCTATGTGAGCAAAACTATAGAGCAGGGACTAAGCCGCGTCGCTCTGATTAATTGTTTTAAGGCTCATCTATATGAGAATCAGGGTAAAATAGTGAACAACTTTTCAACGTATCTACCAGAGCCTCAAAGTCATCTGGTGCAGGAGGTTCTGAAGGAGAACTATGATTTTGGCTTTGCTACCGTTAACCATGAGCCTTTTGAAGAGCGGGAACTGGAGGATGCCCTTACCAGCGATGTAACGAACCTTCTGCTGGAGATGGGGACTGGCTTTGCTTTTATGGGCAGACAGAAAGAAGTTATAGTGGGTGGCCGTTCACGGAAGATAGATTTGCTCTTTTACCATGTCCGCCTTCGTTGCTATATCGCCTGCGAGATCAAAGTAAAACCATTCGAGCCAGAGTTTACAGGTAAGTTGAACTACTATGTTAGTGCCGTTGATGAATTGGTAAAAGCACCTGACGACAATCCGACTATCGGCCTCCTGATTTGTTCTGATATGGACAAGACCGATGTACAATGGTCCTTCCGAGGTATAACAACTCCGATGGGAGTAGCAACATACAATAATATCCGTATTAAGGATATGCTACCTACCCAGGAGCAACTGAAAGAACGGATGGAACTGCTACAGAAGGAACTCAGAGCAACCAAGAGACTGATGAAAAAGGCGAGCGAATAATTGTCAAACAGTTTGGCAGATTCAGAAGAAAGGAAGACTGGTAACAACAGGGACAGGTTCCCATCACGCATCTGAGAATCGGGCAATAGAAAAGGGAATAAAGACGTAAAAAACGTAATAAAACAAAGGACTGAAAATAAAATGGACGATAACAAGATAATCATTTATCAGACTGCTGACGGGCAGACGCAGATTGATGTACGGCTGGAGGATGAGACAGTGTGGCTGACACAGAAGCAAATTGCTGAGTTGTTTGGAACAAAACGCCCTGCTATAACGAAGCATTTGAAGAATATCTATGCATCGGAAGAACTTGACGAAGGTAGCACATGTTCCATTTTGGAACACATGGGTAATGAAGGAAAACAAACTTATAGTACAAAGTATTATAATCTCGATGTTATTCTTTCTGTTGGCTATCGTGTAAAGTCTATTGTGGGTACACGCTTCCGTCAGTGGGCTACCGAGCGTTTGGCTGAGTACATCATCAAGGGGTTCACGATGGACGATGAACGACTGAAGAACCTTGGCGGTGGGGGCTACTGGAAGGAACTCATGGGCATACCGCTGCCGAAGTTATCTACGACAGGGCGGATGCTGAAAAGCCATTTATGGGGCTGACCTCATTCAAGGGGGAACTGCCTTGCATCAATGACATTAAGATTGCGAAAAACTACCTGACGGCAGATGAATTGAAGATATTGAATAATCTCGTATCCGGATATTTCGACTTTGCGGAAACTCAGGCTCTCAGACATCGCCCGATGTATATGGAAGATTACGTAAGGCAGTTGGATAACATCCTTTCTGCCAATGGAGAGGAATTGCTGGTAGGGGCTGGTTCCGTGTCTCACGAAGAAGCTATAGACAAGGCCCTGGCTGAATACAGGAAGTTCCAGGTAAAGACTTTGTCACCTGTAGAGCAAGCCTATTTGGAGTCAATCAAGATGATCGAGAAGAAGACTAAGAGGAAGGGTAAATAAAAGCGGCATCACCAGAGCATTGAAGTTTACACCTGACATCAAGTTTGTGAATGACGAGACGCTTAATGAGTTTGTGGTGACGATGGAGCGTAGGAATGTAGGAGAAACGGATGCTAAAAATGATAGAGATAAAAGAGACAGAGAAGAGCATGGGATGGTGCAGCGGAAACTTGCGGCTGCACTGGATATAGACACGCCTATGTATAGCAAGATAGAGCGTGGAGAAAGAAAAGCCAAAAACTATATCTTTTACACCGATTCCGATAGGACTTTACGTCGTTTCCGATAAAGGTTATACCCCCTAAAGGATAAGACTTTTACCCCCTAAACCCTTATCGGAAGCAACGTAAAACCCTATCTTCAAGTTTCGCAATCTTCAGAGGTGAGAGGTGAGAGGTGAGAGTCTTACACTTACAGTACTTACAGTTAAAGTTTTGCAATAAGGAGAAAAACAAAATCACGTATAAATCGTGTATAAATATATACTATATATATAATATATATATTATATATATAGTATAATGTAATACTCAGTTTTTATTGGAAAAACACAAAAATTTAACTGTAAGTACTGTAAGTGTAAGGCTTTTAGCAGACCCTGTCTTTTCCTGAATTAAGGTTGACTCTTTTCCTAAGAACGTTGACTTGTGTACTGGTAAAAAAATGACTTGAACTGACAGTTCCGTCAATTTTGGCACAAAACATGAACCGAATTAAGAATAATTATGTAATTTGGGCTTCTCCGAACTTACTCCGTCTCGGCAAAAAAAACAAGTTTCTTTGTTTTGCACTCAACTTTTCGTAACTTTGACTTCGTCGAAGGTACTCACGTTCGAGAAAACTCAAAATTCTTTTGGTTTTCTTCTCACTTAATCGTACCTTTGTATCCGATTTGGAAAAGGATCCCAATGAGGGAGATAGAACAACACCCATTACAACCGTTCCTGCCAGTTCATTCGAGAATATTGATGCTTGGCAGTTTTCCACCGTCGAGGAAAAGATGGTGCATGGACTTCTTCTATCCTAACTTCAACAACGACATGTGGAGGATATGGGGTGTCGTCTGCTTTCAGGACAAAGACCATTTCGTCGACCTGGTGAACAAACGGTTCAAGCAACAGGAGATTGAGGTGTTCCTAAACGACAAGGGTATTGCGCTCTATGATACGGCATGTGCCGTGGTAAGGACTAAGAACACTGCCTCGGACAAGGACTTGGAAGTGGTGGAGGAGACGGACATCGACCATCTGCTCCAACAGATACCCAACTGTGAGGCGATTGTCACGACAGGACAGAAGGCGACAGATATACTGACAGCACGTTTCGGTATCCATCAGCCTGCCGTGGGGGAATCTGTTTCCTTTGACTATCAAGGCAAAGACATGCGTCTCTACCGGATGCCCAGCAGTTCCCGTGCCTACCCCTTGGCTTTGGAGAAGAAGGCGGAGAAATACAAGACTTTACTTGAAGAGGTGAGAGGTAAGAGGTAAGAGGTGAGAGGTAAGAGGTGAGAGGTAAGATATGCGAAACTCAAATTAATAACTAAAGATATATGGAAAAGAAATTACGTCCCGGCTCACTTTGTGTCCAGGCTGGTTACAAGGCGAAGAATGGAGAACCCATTGAGTTGCCGATCATTCAGAGTACGACGTTTAAGTATGATGACTCTGACGAGATGGCTCAACTGTTTGACCTCAAGAAAGAGGGGTATTTCTATACCCGTCTACAAAACCCCACCAACGATGCGGTGGCTGCTAAGATTGCAGCATTAGAGGGAGGCGTGGGCTGTGTGCTGACCTCCTCCGGACAGGCTGCCAACTTCTATGCCGTGTTTAATATCTGCGAGGCTGGCGACCATATCGTCACGTCCAAC
>FLNX01002253.1_pt1 | contig 23790 bp, 24 predicted proteins | sample 1140341 | NCBI WGS metagenome assembly FLNX01 (sample SAMEA3878208, study PRJEB12797) | bioreactor metagenome | biome: Moose rumen | place: Sweden | collected 2011-10
AAAAGAGATTGACAAAGCGGCTTGGGGGGGGGGTATAATTAATGGGAATTTATTTGTTTGAAATTTGACGGAGGATTTAAATCGTGAGGCTTAAAATTTTTTTAGTCTTGATGATCGAGATAATTTTTTTTGCAAACGCCGCGCAGGTTTCGGCGGAGCAACCGAAGGCGCAGGAGTATCGAAAAATTTTGTCGTCGGGAAATTTTTATGTGGAATATGATGACAAAAATATTAAGCGAACAGTTGCGCAGGAAAACGGACGGCGCATGGCGCGGACAAATTTGGGCGGCAATTATCGGATGCTGGTTTCAATTTTAAATCCGCTCGGAGCCGCATTTTCCGATGAAAAATATCCCGAATTTATGTGCGCGGGCGGAAAGTTTTATAAATTTTTGGAGAAAGATTTTGCTTTGATGATTCGCGAGGAGCAACTTGATGACGAAAATTTAAATCCCGCCGAAGGTTGGGCGACAATTTATCAATCGTTGTCGCTCCCAAACGAGCTGGCGATTTTTAATTGGCACGATAAATTTCATAAGCCGCCCGCCGCTTTGAGTGAGCCCGTTTTTATCGAGAGTGCAAAAAAAATTATCGGCGGCAAAGAATACGACTGCGACCGTTACGAATCAAAAATTATGGATGCGGCAGGCGGCACCGGCTCGACGATTATTTTTGAACTTTGTTACACGAACGGCGAACTTGCACTTGCGAAATCGGAACTTTCGATAAACGGAAAGGAATACGAAATTAATCGCCTTGTCGTGAAAAAATTTTTGCCGAACATTCCGAGCGGCGACTTCAAACTTACGGGCAAAGAAAAAATTTATTCGGCGGGCGTCGGCGACATGAATGACTTGTTGGAAAATCCGCCGTTTATCGGGAGGCTCAATGAAATTCGATGAAAAAATTTTTCCTGTTGATAACGGCGTTAATTATTTTCTCCGCGCAGGCAGAGGCGGCAAAGATTGATGCCTGTCAAAAAATTTTGGAGAGCGGGCGATATACAATCCGCTACGAAAATTTGACGCCCGCGCCCCGTGTTACGAACAGAGACGGCGTCGAACTTTACGGCAAAAACGGCTTGGCTGTCGAACGCAACGATTTTTTTCTGAACAGACCCTTGAGCGGCTTAATCGTCGGCGACGGCGCAAATCGTTATGAAGAAGTCGGCTACAAAGATTTTTTTCAATGTCGGCTGATTAAAGGCGGCGAAAATTTTATTTTTACCAAGTACAAAAAGGGCGGCGGCTTTGAATATTTCGGCGACAAAAAGGGAAAAGTTTCTGCCAACCCGCGAAATTATCTTGTCGAACTTTTAAGCGGCGAAAGTTTCGGCGATGCAAATTTTACCGAAATGATGACTGCGATTATTTCCGACAGCAAAAAAAATTCCGCGCAGAAAAAATATAAATTTGTTGCCGACGGCAAGCTCGAAAACGGCTTGACTTACGAAGATTTCAGCGCGAAGGACGGAGAAGGTATCGGCGCAATTCGTTATTACTTCGACGGCGACACGCTGAAAAAAATCGCCTTCGCCACTTTCGACAAAGGCAAATTTCGCAAATGTATCGTGAAAATTTTGGAGTTCAATCCCGCGCCCGAACAAAATTTTTTGAACCTGCCGGGCGGACTCGTCGATACAACCAAACGTTGAGGACAGCATTATGAAAAAATTTTTTGTGCCGATATTGGCGGCGATGATAATAAATTTTTCTTCAATCTGCGCGGCGAGCCCGACTTGTATTTTGATGAAGTTCACGGACGACACGCGCTTTGACAAAATCGAATCGGCGGCTTCGCTGTCGGATTTGGTTATGGAAAAACTTATCGCAAGCGGGAAATTTAATTTGTCTGAAACACGCCCGCTTGATGAGGACATGGAAATAAAACTCTACAACGAAAATCTGCGCGACTTAAATTCTTTAAAGACGGCGATTGAGACGGGAAATTTTAATCCGCTTTTTGAGGGAGAAGGTTTCGACGAAAAAAAAGCGCAATCGATAGCCGCCGCGCAGGTCGGACAGATAATCACGCCCGAAATTACTCAAGCTGTCGGCGCGGCGCACAACGCCGATTATTTGATTCAGGGCACGATTATAAATTTGGGAACAGGTACTTGGTGGAGCGATGATTACGCAGTTTTGTCGGGCGCATTAAATCTTGCAAGTTCATTTGTCAGTTCGGCGATACCGCTCGGCGGCGCAGGAGATTTAATCGGCGGTATTGACATAAGCAAAACGGGTATCGGCGTTCAAAGCGACATTCGAATTATCAAAGCGGAAACGGGGGAGGTGATTTGGAGCAAGCGCGTCGTCGGCGTCAACGAACAAATGAATTTGAATCTCGGCATGATAACAATCGGCAACAGGAAACTCAACAACAATCTTTATGCAAAGGCGATGGACAAGGCGGCTCAAAAAATTGTTGATGCGATGCTCGCCGATATGGCGGCAGGGAAATTGTTTGTGAAGTGAGAGGGGAATTTTTTGATGCAGAAAAAATGTAAGCGATTCTTGACGGCGGCAATGGCGGCAACGCTGATAAGTTTTCAAGGGACGGTTTTTGCGGAAGAAATGACTTCGGAAGAACTTATTCCCGAAGAAGATTTGGCTCCCGTCGAAGAATTGACTTCCGCTGAGGAGTCGGCTCCCGTCGAAGAAAATTCGGAGCCCGAAATTAAATTTGAAGAATCCATAAGCGACAGAGATAGATTTGACGATCATAATTTTTCAATCGAAGGGAGATTTTTCTCGCCGCATTTCGACGCCAATGTTAAGTCGGACAAAATTTATTACAACGGCGGCAAGGTCGGCATGAAAGATAATCTGGGCTTCGGCAACGACAACGCGCCCGAAATTATTTTGCGCTACAAAAGACTTTCGCTGGATTACATTCACATTCACGGCAGCGGACACAGAAATTTCACGGGGCGTGATTCTTTGACTTTCGGCGGCAAAACTTATCGCGGACATGTTGATTCAAAAAATACATTGCATTATCTCAAACTCAACGTAACCAATCCGATAAAGATGACCGAAGACGGCGGGCTTAGTTGGAGTTACGGCTTGACGGGCATGTTTTGGAAAGGAAAAGTCAGCGGCACTGAAACAACTTCGGGCAGATCCGAAAGTCGCTCCGAAGAATACGGCGTGCCCATTCCGACTTTGGGCATAGGAGCGCAGATAAATATCTTGCCGCAATTCAACGGTTACGCCCATATTTCGGGAATGTATTTCGGGCATTACGGACATTACTACGATTTTGAGGCGGGAATTAAATACAAACCTGCTCCGCACTTCGCAATTACGGCGGGCTACAGAAAAATTGAGACCAAAGTTAATCACAAGGACGATTACGGCAAATTGAAAATGAACGGTCCTTTTGCCGGAGTTCGTTTTGATTTTTGAGGGTTGTTGGTAAATTCAAAACCGAAATGTGACGAGGAATTTTTTTCGACTGACGAGGCGTAAACAACTTTCGTCAGGCGGAAAAATAACCGTCACCTGCTAAATTTACCAACAGACTTTAAGGAGGTCTCGACATGAAAACTTCAACCAAAAAACTTTTGCTCGCGAGCATTTTGGCGGGCAGTCTCATAAATTATCCCGGCATAACTTTTGCCGATGAAGGCGATGATATAGACGCTGTCGATGAAATTGAAACCGAAGATGATACAGACGTTATCGACGACATAGAAATTGAAGATGAATCGGAAACGGAAGACACAACAGCGATTGAAGACACGGCGACTGAAAGTACAACAACCGAGAGCACTTCCGCCGTATCGGCGGCAAGCACAAGCAACAACGATACCGAAATTTCCAACAACACGCTTGAAATCGGCGAAGATTATGTTGAGTTCAACGGGATTCGCGGCACTTACGGCAACGGTATCTGGCGAGTCGGAAACAGGAGCGGCACTTACGATGCTTCCGGCGGAAATACTTTCACAATCAACGGCTCGACTGCCGGCGGAGATATTTCTTACAACATACTCACTTTGAACGGCGGAAATTTTAATCTTGTTTTCGACGGCGGCTCTTACACGGGAAATTTAATCGGCAACCAAATTATTCTTAACGGCGGACATCTTTCCTTTTCCGCAACAAATGCTCCGTCTTACAGCGGCACTGTTCGCGACAATCTTTTCAGAATCAACGGCTGCGACTTCTCGAATTATTACAGTTCCCTGCCGAACGTCACGGCGATTAATAACACGGTTGAAATTGGCGGCACTTCCGATTTCTCCAATGTCTATCTTTTCGGCGGGATTTTGGGTGATGTCGAAAACGCTTCGGGAAATACTTTGAACGTCAACGGCGTCGGGTACACTGCGCGAAATATTTACGACTTCGATAATTTGAATTTTAATCTGCCTTCTTCAACGCAAAACGGAGATACCGCGCTGACTTTAACGGAAGGTTCAACAGACATTTCAAACAGAACAATTAATGCGGTTATCGCGGGCGGCACGAATTTAACGACGGGCGATAAAATTACTTTGCTTGCGAACGGCAACGGGCTAAATACTTCGGGCGCGTCAATGAACAGCCGCTTTGCCGAAGGCGTCACGCTCACTTACGACACCGAATTAACTTCAACCGCAAACGGCATTGAATTGACTTTGGGCGAAGCTCGCGTCGAAGATCAAACTCGTGCTCTGAATCAAGGCGCGATAGTTTCTGCGGGCGAAATTTCCAACGGCACATTCAGAATCATGGATTCTCTTCACGTCGAAGATTTTGATCCGACAGATGAACAATCCAAAGAAAATCAAGGTTTGATGATGGTAAGCAATTCTTGGGGAATTTTCGCTGATACGAGCGGCGGAAAAATCAAAACCAAAACGGGCAGCGGCTCCTACATTCAAAGCAAAAGTCGCGGAATGAATTTGGGCTTGGCGAGAGTTTTGGCTGATCCGAGCAGTGCGCCTTTTGTTATCGCGCCCGTCATTGATTACGGCAAAACAACTTACGACAGCTATCTTTCCGACGGCACGCACGGGCACGGCAGTTCAAAATATTTTTTGGGCGGGCTTTTTATTCGCAAAATGAAAAAGAACGGTTTTTATTGGGAAGGAAGTTTTCGCGGCGGCAAGGCTGATACAAATTTCAGTTCCCATGATTTTTTAAGCGGCTACAAACGTTCAAATGTCGGCTTTGACGATTCGACGCCGGCTTTTGCGGGACATATTCGCATTGGAAAATTAAAACGTCTCGACAAAAATAATCTGATGCACGTTTACGGAAGTTATTCTCACAGCCACGTAAACAGCATGAACACCACACTTACAACGGGCGAGCATTACAGCTTTGATTCTGTCGATAACGGAACTTTTCTTTTGGGCTATCGCTTGACGACGCGCACAAGTCCGATAAGCAGAATTTACACGGGGCTTGCCTTCCAATATCAATTCAACGGCTCGACGAGCGCGACTTACAGAGGATATACCACACCCGAAGCCGAGATTAAAGGCGCAACGGGAATTTTGGAGCTCGGCTGGCAAATCAAAGCCAAAAAATCTAATCCTTGGGCATTGGATTTAAATTTCACGGGGCGCGTAGGTTTGCAAAAGGGCATTTCGGCTTCGGCGGGCGTCAAGAAATCTTTTTGAGTTTTTCGGAACGAGGGAGCCTTCATGAAAATTTTTCTCTCGATTCTTTTAATCAGCATGAACTTTTGCACGATTGCTTCCGCCGGGATTAAAGAGACAACGGGAATTTTGGAGCTCGGCTGGCAAATCAAAGCAAAAAAATCCAATCCTTGGGCATTGGATTTAAATTTCACGGGGCGCGTAGGTTTGCAAAAGGGCATTTCGGCTTCGGCGGACGTCAAGAAATCTTTTTGAGTTTTTCGGAACGAGGGAGTCTCCATGAAAATTTTTCTCTTGATTCTTTTAGTAAGCATGAACTTTTGCACGGTTGCTTCCGCCGGGATAGTGGAGACTGCAAAAATTGCGATAATGGATTTGGGAACTCACGAAGGCGCGGTGCCTTTCGATATAAATATTTTCAATGCGGGCAAGGCGTCGAGCGAATATTTGATTCAGAGACTTTTTGAAGTCGGGAAGTTCAATATCATGGACAGAACTTTGGTTGAAGACAAAATCCGAGCCGCAAATTTGAACACGACGGGCTTAATCGATCCCGACACAGCAAAAAAAATCGGCGAGATTCTCGGCGCGGAATATCTTGTTTACGGCAATGTCAACGACGTGACTTTAAGCGAAACCGGCGCGAGTACGGCGGGCGTCGGCTTGGATATTTCCAAAATCACTGTCAAGGCACATTTGATTGTTCGCGTTATGGAAGTCAAGACGGGAAAAATAATTTCGGCGGCAAAGGGCGAAGGAAAATCTCGCGGCTCTTTCGTGAGAATAAAAGGTACTCCCGTTGCCGTGCTTGAAATCGGCAGGACGAAAGTCACACAAGACAGCGTTCATAACGCCCTGCAACAGGCGGCATTTCAAACGGTCGACATTTTAATTAAAAGATTGTATTAAAATTCGGTTAAGCTTTACAAACAGCGTTGACATCAAATTGAACCTTAATTAGTATAAAATTGTTAAGGGATTATCGGGAAGGAGGCAACGCGACAAGTCAACGGATTGACGAAGTTTTTTTGAGTTAATAAACTTAAAAGGAGTGTTTAACATGGAGATCACAAAAAAATTGGCGATATTTCTCACGGCGATGCTCGTAACTTTAATTGCGGCGACGGCTTTTGCGGAGCAGGGCACGGTTGACTGGAATAAAGGCGTTATTCGCGTGACGGGCATAGGCGCAGGGAAACCTGCTTACTTCAAAAAGCATCCCGGCGTTTATCGAGCTCAAGCAAAACGTGCGGCGATGATGGATGCCCAACGCAATTTGGCGGAAACCGTTAAGGGTGTCCGCGTCACTTCCGATTCAACTATGGAAGATTTGATTTTGACAAGCGATGTCGTTCGCACAAGAGTTGACGCAATTATTAAGGGCATGAGTGAAGTCGGCTCGCAATATTACGAAGACGGAACTTATGAAGTTGTTTTGGAGATGCCGCTCTTCGGTACAAAAGATGCTCTTTCCGAAGCCGCATTTTTGCCTTTTAAAGACGAACCGAAAATGCCTTTGCCGCAACCTGTCGACGTGACGATAATTAATCAGCCGACTGTCATTAACAACAATTACACGGGCTTGATTGTTGATTGTTCCGGAATGGATGTTAATTGCGTCATGAGCCCCGTTATCAAAAATGCGAACGGGCAAGCGATTTACGGACATCAAAATCTTGACTACGATAAAATTATTGTAAACGGCATGGCGAGTTATGCCGAAGCGGTGAACGATCAAATCAGCCTCAATCGCGCAGGCAACAATCCTTTAATCGTCAAGGCAGTCAGACTTTCCGATCTCAATGCCAATCCCGTTGTTTCGGTTGCCGACGCAGATAAAATTCTTGCGGCGAATCAGCATGACGGATTTTTGAACAACTGCGCGGTTGTTTTCGTGAAATAATTTTTTGGCGTATTAAAAATGTTAAGGCGGACGCACATGAAAATTTCGGAGTGCGTCCGTTTGATTTTCGGGAGGGATTATCTTGGAATGGAAAAAATTTTTTGCAACGATTGCCGCTGTTCTTTTTATAAATTTTTCGGCGTCCGCGCAGATTGTCACGGTTCAAGGGAGCGGCGTTACGGAAAGTGCCGCCGTTAAAGACGCGAAAAGAGCCGCCGTTGAAAAAGTTATCGGCGCGAGAATTCAAAGTGAATCTCTGATGATTGATTCGGAATTAATTTTTGATGCGATAAATTCACGGACGGCGGGTTATGTGACGAGTTGCGAGGTTATCAAAAAAAATTTAAGCGGCGGGCTTGTCGAGATAACTGCGCGGGTTGATGTTTCCGACGAGCCCGGCTCCGCGCTTATGAAAGACGTTGAACTTGTCATGTCGTTAAATGATCCGCGTCTCGTTGTGGATATGGAACATTACGGCGACGACGGCGGAATAACTTTTAAAAAATATTCGGCAGTGTGCGCGGCGGCAATTCGCGAGGAATTAATTAAGCGCGGCTTTACTCACGTCGTCGATAATCGCGGCGAAGTCGATTATATGATTATCGGGCGATTGTCGGTCGGCAAGGCGCAGGAAATTAAAATCCCAAGCTGGAGAAATATCGGCGGCGAGGATTTTACTCCGCTTGAAACGGGTTTAAGTCGTTCGGTTTCAACTTTGGATTGCAAAATAAAAAAAGTCGACACAGATGAAGTTATCGGCGAATTTCGTGCGACGGGCGACGGTTTGGACGCTTCGGGCAATGAAGTTTCTTCTCAAGCCGTAAATTTAATGGCGGCGGAGGCGGCGCAACAAGTCAGAGGAATTTTAAATCGCGAGGCGTCAAAAATTTTTTCGAGCGTCAAGATTTTTGCGAAGGCTGAAGACGGTGAAAAAATTCTTATGCTTGAAGAAATTCTTCATCAAACACAGGGCGTCAACGGTGTTCATGTTCGCAGTTTCAAAGGCGAGCAATGCATTATCGATGTCGATACCGATTTGACTCCGCAAAATCTTTATCGCGCTTTGACACATGCCGCAGGAGATTTTTTGTCCTTGCAAATGACGGGCTTTTCAAGCATAACTTTGGAAATTTCTTTGAGGTGACGACATGAAAATTTTTCCGCGACAATTTTTTTATCAAACGCGGGGCATTGACTCATCGAAATCTTTATCGCGCCTTGACGCAAGCCGCAGGAGATTTTTTGTCCTTGCAAATAACGGACTTTTCAAGCATAATTTTAGGGTGTGTTGGTAAATTCAAAATTATGATGTGACGAGGAATTTTTTCGCATGACGAGGCGTAAGCGCGACGGCGTAGTTCGCTACGTCTAGCGCGCAACAACTTTCGTCAAGCGGAAAAAGAACCGTCACTTGTAAAATTTACCAACAGCCCTTAGAAATTTCTTTGAGGTGACGACATGAAAAATTTTTTTGCTATAATAGCTTTACTGCTGATTTTTTCCGCGCAGGTTGAGGCGGCTCTTGACATAAAAAATCATCCGCGAATTGCCGTTGCCGAATTTTCCAACAAGGCGATAACGAGCGAAGGTTTTCGCGACCAAGATTATTCAAGCGCAACCGAGTACGCAATTTATCAACTTTCGGCAAGCGATTTTTTTGATTTAATCGACTATGAACAAATGGTAACCGTTGCCCGCCTGCACAGCATAAACCGTTCGGGACTTTTTGATCCTTCGACGGTTCCGCAACTCGGAAAATTTCTTGCCGCAAAATATATTTTGGTCGGCTCGCTTACGGGCATGACGATTAAGGAGAGCGGTTTAAGTGTCGGGGCGGCGGGAGCCAAAGCCGGCGGCTCAAAGTACACGGTTACCGCCAATGTTACCGTTCGATTTGTCGACGTTGAAACTTTAAAAATTATGGGCGTCGGAATGGGCACGGGAACTTCTTCTTCGACGCGAGCCGAAATTTCTTTCAAACCTTTTCGTAACGTCGAGAATTGGGTTGTTCCGCGTCAAACAAATATAATAATCGGCAACGGCAACACAATTAACAACGGCACCATTTCCACAGACGACAAAAGTTTTGGCGAATATTTTATCAAAATCGGCGCGAAAGAAGTTTCAATGGTGCAGGCGCGCAATGCTCTCAGCAAAGCTGTTCGCGATGCAATTTACGGCAACACCGGGATTTTGACTGCTCTCAACGGCGGCAAGAAACTCAAAATCAAAACGGGTTTTTAATGCGCGAATCGGTCGAAGTAAATTTAGATAAACTTTGCAGGAAGTTTTAATGCCGCGTCGAAAGTAGTTGCAAAATGTAGAGCGATAAATTTAAAAGGAAGAATGATTATGAGTACAAATTTATTTCTCCAAGTCGGCGAGGATTCTCCGTTAAGCCGAATCAAAACTTACTTTGACGCCCTGCAAAATTCTGCTGACGAATATTTTTTCGTCAAAGACTTGAGTGCGGCGCAAACATTGCTGTCGAAAAATTTTTTGCGCGACTTCAATTTCCCTGAAGAAACTGTCGAAGATTTTACCGCGCTTATTATGCCCTTTATCTGGCACGACGATCGCGAAATTTTTGAATCGGCAATGAATGAAATTGATTCGGTAAATCCCGGCGACGAGGTTTCTTGTGAGTTCCGAATGTTAAACAGTCTCGGCGAATACGGTTGGGTTAATCTGCGCATGACGGCGGGCACGGATGAATTCGGGCAGCCCGAACTTGTCGCGGGCGTTATTGCCCGAATGGATTTGAAACAAAAAGCAGATCCGATAACGGGGCTCCTCAATCGCAATGCTTTTCAAGCGGCTTTGATGAAAGAATTGAACAGTTCGCCCGACGTTCGCGGCGCGGTTGTTTTTATCGGGCTCGACAATTTCCAACTTGTCAATGAAACTTACGGACATGAATTCGGCGACAATGCTTTGAAACAGCTTGCGCAGGACATCACAAATATTTTGCCGCCCGATATTCGCCTTTACAAGCTTGATAATGACATGTTCGCGTTTTTTGTCGAAGATGTTTATCCCGAAGAACTTGAAATTATTTTCTCCAGCGTTCAGCTCTGTATGCGCGAAATTCGCAACGTCGAAGATACAATTTTCTGTACGGCGTCCGCCGGCGCGACTTTTTATCCCAATGATGCTTACGACGTGACAACTTTGATGCGTTACGCCGAAGTTGCGCTTGAATTCGCCAGAGAAAAAGGGCGCGACCAAATCGCCTTCTTCGATAACGGCTACTATGATCGTTGGCGTTATGATATTGGCATGCAAAATCTTATGCAGAATTCCATTGCTCGCGGTTGCGAAGACTTTTTCCTTTGCTATCAGCCGCAAGTCGACGCCAAAACGCAAAAACTTCTCGGCGCGGAAGCTCTTCTTCGCTGGTACGACAGAGATGGAACCGTTGTTGCTCCCATGCAATTTATTCCCATGCTTGAAAGATCTCGCATGATTATTCCCGTCGGGCATTGGATTATTGAAAACGCCGTTAAGACTGCCAAGCAATGGCAAAAGTTCATGCCGAGATTTGAAGTCAGCGTAAATATTTCTCTTTACCAACTTGAAGAACATATGCTTTATGATTTCGTCAAGGATTGTCTTGAACGTCATCAGATTGATCCGACTACGATTGTTTTCGAGTTGACGGAGAGCAATAAGGTTTACGATTGGGATTTTGTCAACAAACAATTCAACGCCTTCCATGAACTCGGAATAAAAATTGCGATGGACGATTACGGCATGGGTTATGCCAACCTTGCCTTCCTTAAAAATTTCCGTTGCAACCAGATTAAAATTGATCGTTTCTTTGTCGAAAATCTTGTGAACAGCGAGTATGATCGCCAGATGATCAAACATGTTATCATGATGTGTCACGCCGTCGGAATGGAAGTTGTGGTTGAGGGCGTCGAGGACGAGGCGACTTACATTTATCTGCGCGACGAGTGCAACGCCGATGTTATTCAAGGTTTTTATTTCGGCTATCCCGAAACCGAAGACGTTTTTGTTAAGCGTTTCAATAAGTAATGCGGGGGTTTCATTATGAAATTTAAAAATTTGGCAGCACTTATTTGCGGCGCGATAATTTTTAGTTCTTCGTTGTGTTTTGCGGCGGTTGACGGCGAAAAAATTTCTCTCGGCGGAATTTCTCCCGGCATGAGCGAAACAGATTTAATCGCCGCCTTCGGGCAACCGAACTATCGCGACGGCGAAGACTGGACATATAAAACTTTCAAAGTCGAAGTCGAACGCGGCATTGTTACCGAAGTTTCGACGCGCATGAATTCGATAATTACTCCTGACGGCGTGAGAGTCGGGCAGGCGGCGGAAATTTTAAATTCGACTTTCGGCAAGGCGGATAAAGTTGACAACGACAGAGACGGCGTTGAATATGAATATTACAGCACCGACGGCATGAAAAAAATTGAATTCAAAGTTGTCAACGGCATTATCGCAAAAATTTCTTGCAAGGTTAGGGATTGAGATAAAATTTTTCGGGGCGGTTTAACCGCCGATTTTTTTTGCCATTACGAGACTTTAACATGAAGAGCATAAAATTTTTTTTAATCGCAACGGCGGCAGTCGCGGGATTTTTTTTGAGCTTAATGAACGGCTCGGCAGAAATTTCTTCCGCGCAGATTTTTGCAGATTTTTTCGGCGTCGAAGGAATTGCGCTTGACGAAACAAAGCGGCAGATTTTGGAAAATATTCGTTTGCCGCGGACAATCGTTGCAATGCTTGTCGGAGTAAATTTGTCGTTATCGGGCGCGATTTTGCAGGCGGTAATGAAAAACCCGCTCGCCGATCCTCACATAATCGGAATATCGTCGGGAGCGGGTTTGTTCGGAATTTTCGTCATGATGATTTTCGGCGACGCGGGAGCTTTGATGACGCCGGCGGCATTTATCGGAGCAATGTTGGCGGCGACGCTGATTTACGTTTTGGCTTGGAAAGACGGAATTCGTCCGATAAGAGTAATTTTGGCGGGCGTGGCAGTCAGTGCGTTTTTGGGCGCGGGCATTTCGGCTTTATTAATTTTTGCGGGCGATAAAGTTCACGGTGCGTTGTTGTGGATGGTCGGCGGCTTATCTGCGCGGAGTTGGCAACACGTAGAAATTTTGTTGCCTTACTCAATCGCGGGGACGCTTTTAACATTTTTGGCGGCGCGACATCTGAACATTTTGCAGTTGGGCGATGAAGTGGCAAAAGGGCTTGGGTTGCGCGTCAATCTTGTCCGAACGATTTTAACGGCGATAGCGGCATTGCTGGCGGCGTCGGCGGTTTGTGTTGTCGGCTTATTGGGATTTGTCGGGCTTATTGTTCCGCACACGGCGCGATTGATTCTCGGCTCGGATTACAGAATTTTATTGCCGGGTGCGGCATTTTTGGGCGCGGCGGTTGTTACGATAAGCGACACTTTCGCCCGAACGATTTTTGCTCCGACAGAATTGCCCGTAGGAATTTTAATGGCGATGCTCGGCGCACCATTCTTTCTGTATTTACTGCGAAAAGAACTTTAGACTGCCCCCTTTTTCCTAAAGTGGAAGGAGTTTACAACTTTTCTTTTGCTGCGCCCAAAAGAAAAGTTGCCAAAAGAAAAGGGCGTTCAACCGGCAAGAAAACATCCTGTTTTCGTTGCCGGCGGTCGCCCATCCATGGGCGACCGGGTTTCGCCACCCGCTGTGTTTTTTTTATTAAAGGACTCCTTTTGTCGAAGGAACGTCCTTATTTTTTTTGTCGACATTAACAGCCGCCCGCAAGGCATGTCCCAACGCTTTGAATATCGCCTCAACTTTATGATGAGAATTTTTTCCGTAAAAAATTTTTACATGAAGAGTTATCCCCGCGTTGAAAGCAAATGCCCGCAAAAATTCTTCGACAAGTTCCGTATCGAAATTTCCAATCATCGGAGCAAGCTCGCCGAGTTCACAAACCAAAAACGGTCGCCCGCTTATGTCCAAACTCACAAGAGCCAAAGTCTCGTCCATCGGCAGAAAAAAAGTTCCGTAACGAGTTATGCCGCGCTTTTCGCCCAAAGCCTCTTTCAACGCCCCGCCGAGTGCAATTCCAATGTCTTCGACGCTGTGATGCCCGTCGACTTCCAAATCGCCTTTGCAAACAACTTTCAAGCCGAATTGCCCGTGCGCCGCAAAAAGATTCAGCATATGATCAAAAAATCCAATTCCCGAAGAAACTTCTGCTTCAGAAAATATACGCTGAGATTCAGCACAATTATAAATGGTATCCTCTCCTGCGCCACTGCAAATTGTACAATGCCCTCCAAAATAATTGTAAACATATTCATTGCCATTATCGTCTGTGTTCGTTTCGTTGTCATCCTCGCTACAGATATTGAGTATCTTGTCCTTTGCTTCTTTAACAGTGATTGTACCGTTTCCAACTTTGATAATGACATCCTCGCCGCTTGTTTGTTTGGTGTAATTGCCAAAAATTTTAAGCGTGACATTCTCGTCGTAACCGTAAATAATCTCGTTGCCGTCGCCTTCGTGATAAACAATAACGCTTACATTGTTGTTGTCGAGTTCCGCGCAGTCAAGATTTATTTCAACAGTAACGTCTGTTTCTTTCGTCACACGATTTATTTTGCCAATCCTCATTTTCCTTCCTCCAAAAAATTTTTTATCGCAGAAAAGACTTCGTCATTTTCGAGCCGCGTTCCGATTGAAATTCGCAAACAATTTTTCAAGCCAAAAGCGTTAGGAGAAAAATATCTTATGCCAATGTCCAGCGACTCCAAATAATTTTTAAGTTCTTCCGCTTTGTCGAGTCTGAACAAAATAAAATTCGTCTCCGACGGAAAAACTTCGACGCCCGATAATTTTTCAAGCCGTTCGAACATGCGTTTGCGCTCGGCGATTGTCATTTGAAGGCGCGGAATAAATTCGTCGCGCATTTGATAAACAATGTCCGCCGCCGCCAATGTCAAAACGTTCATGTGATAAGGCATAAAAGTTTTGTTGATCATGCGCGTAACTTCGGCTTGCGCTATCATGTAGCCGACGCGGGCTCCCGCCATGCCGTAAGCTTTGGAAAAAGTTCTGGCGACAATCAGATTTGGAAATTTTTTTACAAGATTGACTGCCGACTGCCCGTAAAATTCAACGTAAGCTTCATCGAGCAAAAACGCGCAGTCAATCGAAGCCGCAATTTTTTCAATCTGCGCGGGCGTCAAAGCATTTCCGGTAGGATTGTTCGGGTTGCAGACGACGGCGAGCGACGCGCCGACTTCGCGAATTTTTTTTATGAAGGCGTCAACGTCGAGATTAAATTTTTCGTCCAAGTCGAAGGGAATGCCTTCCGCGTCCGCCGCCTTCGCATAAATTTTGTACATTGAAAAGCTCGGTTGCGGATAAACAATTTTCCTGCCCGCGCCGCCGAAAGCATGAAAAACTTTTTCTATAATCTCGCTCGACCCGCCGCCCAATAAAATCTGCGCGGAGTCAACAGAAAAATTTTTGGCAATCTGCTCGACCAGCGAATAATATTCCTCGTTGGGATAACGATTGAACGCCAGCATTGCCAGCCGATTTATAACGCGCTCTTCGACGAGCGGCGGCAAGTTCAACGTCGATTCATTCGCATTGACTTTGATCCGATAATTTTTTTCCACTCCGTCATACGACGGCATTTTTTCCAGTTCATTTCTGTAATTCAACATTTGCAAAACCTCTTGAAAATTTTTTGCGCATTATATCATAAAAAATTCCCCGACGTTCAATCGGGGAATTTTTTTGTTGACGAAAATTTTTTGGGCAAGTTCAACGTCGATTTATTCGCATTGACTTTGATCCGATAATTTTTTTCCACTCCGTCATACGACGGCATTTTTTCCAGTTCATTTCTGTAATTCAACATTTGCAAAACCTCTTGAAAATTTTTTGCGCATTATATCATAAAAAATTCCCCGACGTTCAATCGGGGAATTTTTTTGTTGACGAAAATTTTTAATCGAAAATTTCTGCCGCGCTGAAGAAAATAGGAATTTCCCGCGCCGAACTTTCCGGGCTGTCGGAAGCGTGAACCGCATTTTTGGTTTTGTCTGCGGCATAAAGTTTGCGGACAGTTCCTTCAGCCGCCTCAGCGGGATTTGTCGCGCCGTTCAGCTCGCGAACTTTTTTAATCACGTCGTCGCCGCCGAGCACAACCGCCATAATCGGCGCACTCGTCATAAACTCGACAAGCGCGGGATAATACGGGCGTCCGATGTGTTCGACGTAATGTTTCGCCGCGAGTTCGAGCGTCATCTTCATGACTTTCGCCGCAAGAATTTTAAAGCCCGCGTCTTCATAAATTTTCAAAATGTCGCCCGCATGATTTTTTCCGAAAGCGTCGGGCTTAATGAGTACCAAAGTTTTTTCCATGAAAATTCTCCTTTCGATAAAAAGAATATACGCCGTTATTGCTTGACGGTCAACACCAAAAAAGATAAACTGCTTAAAATTAAATTTTCGGAGGGAAATTTTATGCAGGTAACTAAAACAGATTTGGAAGGCGTTTTAATTTTGGAGCCGAAAGTTTTCGGCGACGCTCGCGGCTGGTTTATGGAAACTTGGTCGGCAAGAAAATTCGAGGCGGCAGGTTTGAATTTTAATTTCGTGCAAGACAATCAATCTTATTCCGCGCAGAAGGGAACTCTTCGCGGCTTGCACTATCAGACGGCTCCTTTTGCACAGGCGAAACTTGTCCGTTGCACTCGCGGAAAACTTTTGGATGTTGCCGTTGACATTCGCGAAGGCTCCGAAACTTTTGCGAAATGGGTTGCCGTCGAACTCACAGCCGAAAATAAAAAGCAACTTTTAATTCCCCGCGGCTTCGCGCACGGCTTTTTGACTTTGACTGATGATGTCGAGATTCAATACAAAGCGGATAATTTTTACGCGCCGGCTTGCGACGGAAATATCCGTTGGGATGATCCCGAAATAAATATCACATGGAACTTCCCGCCGACAATTTTAGCGGAAAAAGATGCAAAAGCTCCGACTCTTCGCGAAAGATTGGAACGCGGCGAATTGAGATTTTGATCATGGAATTTACAAAAGAACAACAGACGGCGATTGATTCACGCGGCGAAAATTTATTGATAGCGGCGGCGGCGGGCGCGGGCAAAACCAGAACTCTCACCGAGCGCGTCGTGAAATTGATTGAGGAAAATTTTTGCGAAGTGGACGAAATGTTAATCATGACTTTCACGAAAGCCGCCGCGCAGGAAATGCGTTCGAGAATTCAAGCAAGATTATCCGAGCGTTTGCAAACAGAACTTGATGAAAATAATCGGGCGCGACTTGAAAAGCAAATAATTCTTTTGAGCGGCGCGCAAATTTCAACCTTCGATTCTTTTTGTCAATCAGTTTTGCGCAGAAATTTTGCCCGGATTGATTTGGATCCGAAATTTCGTCACGCAGACGATAATGAAATTGCCGTTTTGAAAAAAGAAGTTATCGAGGAACTTTTTGAGGAAAATTACAAGAGCGGCGACGAAACTTTTAAAAATTTCACGGACGCTTTCGGCGGCACGGTTCACGGCGACGACAGAATCCACGAGATGATTATCGACTTGCATAATTTTTCGCTGAGCCTGCCTTATCCCGAAAAGTGGCTTGACGGACTCGCCGCGCCTTACAATCTGCCCGAATCTGCGCGGCTTGAAGATACTGCTTGGTTCAAAGAAATTATCGCGCCTTACATTTCGGAAACTCTGGATAAAATTTTTTCCGAATGCGCCGAAGCCGCGACTCTCGCCGAAGAAAATAATGTCAAAGTCAATGTCATCCGCGACGATTTCAATCAGCTGAACGATTTAAAAAGTTCTCGCGGCGATTGGGATAAAACTTTCAAAAAAATTTGGGCGATTAACTTAGGCAGCTTCGGCGGCGGAAGATTTTTGGGCGACAAAAAAATTATCAAGGATAAAATTCAAGCTCTGCGCGACGGTTACAAGGCTAAAGTTAAAAATCTGCGCGAAAAATATTTCCTTGCGAAGGAAGCCGAAATGATTTCTCATGTCCGCGAACTTTTCGAGCCGATAAAGGAACTTATTCGCGTGACGAAAGATTTTGCAAAAGTTTTCGCCGAAGCAAAACGTGAACGTGGCATTATCGACTTCGCCGACATGGAACATTTCGCGCTGAAAATTTTTGACGACGCGCCCGAAGTCGCCGCCGCCTATCGCGAAAAATTTAAATTCATAATGGTTGACGAATACCAAGACACAAACGGCGTGCAGGAAGCGATTATCGAAAAAATTTCTCGCGGCGACAATTTGTTTTTTGTCGGAGATGTCAAGCAGTCGATTTATCGTTTTCGGCTCGTCGACTCCGAAAATTTCAAAGGCAAAATGAATTCTGATTGCTATCGCTGTATCAATCTCTCGAAAAATTTTCGCAGTCGGGAAAAAATAATCTGCGCGATTAACGAAATTTTCAAGCGGCTGATGAACAAGCGGGCGACGGAAATTGATTATGACGCGGCGGCGCAGTTGCAATTCGGCGCGAGTTACGAGGTCGGGGAAAATTATTTTGACGAACGCCCCGAATTTTTTTACATAAAAAAGGAAGGCGGCGCGGATGACGACGTTAAAGACATTGAAAACGAAATGCGTTTTATCGCGGATAAAATTCACAAGCTGATTGCGTCGAAAAAATTGATTCGCGACGGCGAAAATTATCGTCCCGTTCAATTCAGAGATATTGTAATTCTTCATCGCTCGCCGAAAACTCAAGCCTTTGAAATTCTCGACACGCTGAAAAAATACGGCGTGCCCGCCTATGTTCCCGACGAAGAAAATTATTTTCGGGCGACGGAGATTCAAATTATCTTGAGCTTGTTGCAGATTTTGGATAATGCGCGACAGGATATTCCGCTTGCCGCCGTCATGATGAGTCCGATTGGAAATTTTTCTGCGGAAGAACTTGCCGAAATTAAAATTGCGAATCCCGACACAGATTTTTATACGGCGGTAAGTTTGGGCTCGGATAAGTGCAAAAAATTTTTGTCGAAGATAAATCTTTGGCGCGACATGGCTCGACAAACGGGCGTCCCGGAACTTTTGAGCACGCTTTATCGCGAGACGGGCTATTATGATTCTGTCGGCAGAGAAAATCGCGGCGAGGCGCGGCAGGCGAATTTAAGAATTTTAATTGACCGTGCCGCAACTTTTGAATCGGCAAATGCTCGCGGCTTGTCGAGATTCATTGAGTTCATAAAAAAAATTCAAGCTCTCTCAAAAGATTTGCCGACGGCGACGATTTTGGGCGAAAATGAAAATGTTGTGCGCGTCATAACGATTCACAAAAGCAAAGGGCTTGAATATCCCGTTGTATTCGTGGCGGGCATCGGCAAGCAATTCAACAAAGACGATTCTACAAAGGGAATGATTTTCCGACATAAAAAATTTGGAATAGGAGTGCACAGGACGCCGAAAAATTCTCAGCTGAAAATAAAAACTTTGGCGACGCAGGCGGTTTCAAAAAAAATCGCGGATGAATCAATCGCGGAAGAGTTGCGGCTTTTGTATGTGGCTTTGACGCGGGCAAAAGAAAAATTGTTTTTGGTCGGAACGACAACCAAAAGTGCGCTTGAAAAATTAAAACCCGTTGACGTGCCGGGCGATTACGAAATTTTATCGGCGGGAAAATTTATGGATTGGCTGTTGCCGATAAAAGACGCGCTGAAACCGTTCATTGATTCGCAACTTGTCATTCAGGAAGAAATTTCGGCGATAAAGGAGCGGTCGCTGGACGAAGCGCAGGAAAAAATTTTCTCGGCTCCCGAAAAACTTTCGCCTTCGCCGCTTGCAAAAATTCCCGCAAAACTTTCCGTCACGGAACTTAAACGCCGCGCCGAAGAAGAGGAATTGCCGCAACTTCAGGACTTCGCGTTGAAAAAATTTATTTACCGCCGCCCAAATTTTATGCAGAAGAAAGAAATATCGGGCGCGGAATTCGGCTCGCTGATGCATAAAGTCATGCAGAGTTTGAATTTAAGCGGCGACTTGTCGGCAAAAGGAACAGCCGCGCAGATTGAAGAACTTGCAAGGCGCGAAATAATTTCGGCGGAGCACGTCAAACTTATCAAGGCGGAAAAAATTTCAAAGTTTTTTTCAAGCGAACTCGGACGGCGGCTTCTCAATGCGCAGGAATTTTATCGCGAAATGCCTTTCAGCCGCTTGATTGATGCGCAGAGATTTTTTCATGTCGAAGAAAAAATTTTTATACAGGGAATAATCGATTTGCTGTTCAAAGATTCTTCGGGGAAATGGATTTTGCTTGACTACAAAACCGACCGCGATGCGGAAGACATCGGCGAGCGATACAAAATTCAGATTGAACTTTACGCGGCGGCGGTTGAGTCTCTTTTGAAAATAAAAATCGCCGAAAAATATTTGTACCTGCTCAACGGCGGGCGATTGGTCAGGATGTGAATCATGAACTGCAAAAAAATTTTTATACTGTTGCCGATAATCTGCCTTATGTTTTTGTCGAAGGTGTCGGCGGCGGACAACGACAAAGTTCAAATGCTGAAGGAGGCTTACGCTCTGCAACAGCATTCGGAGGGCGGCTGGTTTGCCGAAATTTATACCGCGCCTTTCCAACAAAAAAAGAAAAGGGCAACTGCCGGAAGTATTTATTTCCTGTTGGAGAAGGAAGATATTTCCCATTTTCATCAACTCGATTGCGACGAGATTTGGTACTATCATGCGGGTTGCGGAATGAAAATTATCGTGTTGCGGGACGGACGGGCGGAAGAATTTTTGCTCGGCATTGACGCGGAGAAAAATGAACAGCCGATAATCATTGTGCCTGCAGGTTCCATTTTTGCCGCCGAAAATATCGACAAAACGAGCTACACATTTATTTCTTGCGTCACAACGCCGCGTTTTGACTACAAAGGTTTTCGGCTGATAAAAAGGGCGGAGCTCAAGAAAATTTATCCGCACTTGTCCGAAGAGATTTTGCAGATGGCTTACTAGATCGTGTTGGTAAATTCAAAGTCATAATGTGACGAGGAATTTTTTCGACTGACGAGGCGTAAGCGCGACGGCGTAGTTCGCTACGTCTAGCGCGCAACAACAAAGTCAGGCGGAAAAATAACCGTCACCTGTAAAGTTTATCAACAGCCCCTAAAAAATTTGATACGGAGGATTTAAAATGATAAAAGTTTTGGTGAACGGCGCGTTGGGGCGCATGGGAAAAACTGTTTGCGGCGCAGTCAAAGCCGATTCCGAATTGGAATTGGTCGGTGCGGTTGATATTTTTTCGGGCGAAGTCGAAGGCGTGAAAGTTGAGACTGATCTTGACGCGGCGTTGAAAAAATTTTCGCCCGACGTAATGGTTGATTTCACGCGCCCAGCTGTTGTCTTCGATAACGTGATGACTGCGCTCAAGAATAAAGTTTCGCCGGTAGTGGGGACGACGGGTTTAAGCGACGAGGCTAAAGAAAAAATTCGCGAGGCGGCAGAAAAAAATCAGACGCCCGCATTTATCGCGCCGAATTTTGCATTGGGCGCGGTGTTGATGATGTTGACGGCGCAGAAAATTGCAAAGTACATGCCCGACGTTGAAATAATTGAACTTCATCACGACAAAAAGCTCGACGCGCCTTCGGGCACAGCCGAGCTTACGGCAAAAATGATTTCGGAAGTTCGTCCTTCGCACAAGCAGGGACATCCCGAAGAAGTGGAGAGACTCCCGCACGTTCGCGGCGCAGATTTTGACGGGATAAAAATTCACAGCGTCAGACTGCCGGGCTACGTTGCGCACCAAGAAGTTATCTTCGGCGGGCTCGGACAAACTTTGACGATTCGTCATGACTCGACGGGCAGAGATTCTTTTATGCCGGGCGTCGTGTTGGCTTGCAAAAAAGTTCGCAACCTGCGCGGCTTGACGGTCGGCTTGGACAAAATTTTAGACTGATGAAAAACTTTTTGCTTGACGCAATTTTATTCGCGGTGTTTTTGGCGGAGTTGAGTTTTCATTTCCTGCCGAAAATTCTTCACGAAATTTTAGGCGTGATATTTATCGCGCTGATAATTTTTCACGTGGCGATAAACTTTCGCCGAATCTTTTCGCTCACGAAAAAAATAACGCCGCGAAAATTTTTTTCCTTAGAAATAAATGTCGCGCTGATAATGGGAGCGGCATTAATTTTCGTAACGGGCATTTGCATGTCGAATTATCTTTTTCCCGACGCGGCAAATCCTTTATTGCGGCGCAACATGACAATTCATCAACTGCATGTTTCCGCGCCGTATGTCATGATGATTTTAATAGGAATGCATCTCGGACTTCATTGGCGGGAATTTTGGCAGAGATTTTTGAATCTTGTCGGCTTGGAAGAATTTTATCAAAGGCGAAAGATATTTTTCAAAGCGGCGGCGGTAATTTTATCGGCGATTGGCTTTGCGGGATTTTTTTTGAATCGATTAGCGGCGCGGCTCGCAATGAAACATATTTTTGCGACGCCCGCAACCGATTTGCCCGCCGCGATTTTTGTTTTGTTGATGATTGGCGGCGTGGCATTTTTCGCGCTGATAACTTTTTTTGTCGACAGGAAATTTTTTCGTTAAGGAGGTTATGAGTTTGGACACAAAAATTGTAAAGGGAATGCTTTTGGGCTTGGCAACGGGCGACGCATTGGGAGTTCCCGTCGAATTTGAATCGCGCAGATTTTTGAAGAACAATCCTGTTGTGAATATGCGGAGCGGCGGCTCTTGGGGACAAGAGGCGGGCACTTGGTCTGACGATACGAGTTTGACGATAGCAGCGATGGAAAGCATTTCGCGGCTGAAGAAAATCGATTATCAAGACGTGATGGAAAATTTTTTGAAATGGTACGAGCGCAGTTCTTTTACGGCGACGGGCAACAGATTTGACATTGGCAACACGACTCGCTCGGCGATTGTAAGGTTTGCGAGAAAACTTTTGCCGCCGACGAAATGCGGCGCGACTGAAAGAAATTCCAACGGCAACGGCTCTTTGATGAGAATTTTGCCCGCGACTTTTTTTCTTTATGCAAAATGCGGCGGGCGATTGAACGCGGACGCTCTGGAAATTATTCATGAATTTTCCGCGCTGACTCACGGGCACATTATCAGCCGCATGGCTTGCGGAATTTATTCGCTGATAGCCGCGCAGATTTTGAACGGGAAAAATATTTCCGAAGCGTTTTTGCTCGGCATGGAGGATGCGAAAAAATTTTACGGCGAAGACGCGGCATTTGAAAATTTCTCGCGACTTTGTGACGAAAATTTTGCCGCTCTGCCTGAAGAAGAAATTTCTGCGTCGGGCTACGTTGTCGACACATTGGAAGCGGCTTTGTGGTGCCTTTTGAACACCGCCGATTACAAATCTCTTGCGTTAAAGGCGGTAAATTTGGGCGAAGATACAGATACGGTCGGAGCAGTTGCGGGCGGACTTGCGGGAATTTTTTACGGCGCGGAGTCAATTCCCGCCGAATGGCTCGCGACTTTAAAGCGGCGCGATTATCTTGAAAAAATTGCGGAAGACTTCGCCGCCGTCTTATAAAAAAATTTAAGCCCCGACAAAAGTCGAGGCTTTTTTATTTCAAAAATTTATTTTCAGATTTTGGTCGGGGTGACAGGATTTGAACCTGCGACATCAAGTTCCCAAAACTTGCGCGCTACCCCTGCGCTACACCCCGATGCGGAAAAAATTTTACACAATCGCCGCCGCCATGTCAAGGAGCGATTTATCTCTGACAGTCAGAATAACTTCGAGATCGCCTTGAAAATCTTTAATCGCTTGGACGGCAACTTTCAGTGCGTCGGCAGGCGGATAGCCGTAAATGCCGCTTGAGATCAGCGGGAAGGCGATACTTTTCAAATTATTTTCGGCGGCGAGTTTCAAGCTGTTTTCGTAGCAGGAGCGCAAAAGATTTTCTTCGCCGAAATTTCCGCCGTTCCAAATCGGTCCCGCCGTGTGAATTACAAATTTCGCGGGCAGATTAAATCCCGGAGTAATGACAGCCTCGCCCGTTTGAATCGGCGCAAGGGAGTTGCAAGCCGCCTGAAGTTCTTGACGCCCTGCCGCTCTGAAAATCGCGCCGCAAACTCCGCCGCCCGCCCGAAGCCCGGTGTTCGCCGCGTTGACAATCGCATCAACCTCAAGCGTTGTAATGTCCGCGTTCAAAATTTTAAGCATGATAAAAATCCTCTCTCAAAAAATCTTTCCACATTTTAACTTTCGCCTCCGAAATTTTCAACCAAAAAAAGTTTTCTCAAATGCTTGACAATTCGGGTTGGGGG
>FLNX01003066.1_pt1 | contig 23738 bp, 25 predicted proteins | sample 1140341 | NCBI WGS metagenome assembly FLNX01 (sample SAMEA3878208, study PRJEB12797) | bioreactor metagenome | biome: Moose rumen | place: Sweden | collected 2011-10
TATGCTTCTTGCATCTGTCAATTCTGAAATCTTTGATTGTCATTAGCGTTTCTTTCAGTGTCATTTTCTACCACCAGAAAAAATTATAATGTTATTTGAATTCTTTAAATAGTATACGTTTTTTACGTCTTTAAAATGCGTTTGCCCTGCATCGACTTTTATGCTCTTGGGTTTTATGATTTTTTGTCCTGTCAAAGCCGAAACTGGAACTTTCATGTATCCGTCGACTTTTTTCGAGTCCAGGACCACGGCGGTCTCTTCATCGAGCGCGCCCATGTACACGACCCAATGCCGATTCTCAATGCACAAAAGAGACTTTAAGGGAAGAGAATCCAATGTCGAAAAATCCTCAGCCTGGAGCCTCAGCCTTTTTCCCGCATCCCATGTTCCGTCGTTCAACGACTTTCCGTCATGGTTCGCGAAAAAATCGCCGAGCTGCTTCAATTTTTGGGCATAATGCAGAACCTTCTTTTTGTAGTCAGTCTCCGGGATTTTTCCCTTGTTCGACCTCAACTTCATGAATGCGCTGTAGATTGTGTAGAACGTCTCTTTGTGGTCGAACGGATAGTACCCGGTTATCAAAGCCCAGATTGCCATCACCTTCAACTCAAAGAGAACCTGCTCTTCCATAGGCTTTTCCTTCATGTTCTCGTTCGGGGGCAGCCATTTGAACAAATTCGGCGCCGCCCATGGTTGAATATACCCTCCGTTCATGAGAGCGAACAAAATGCACCCGTTGTGCAGCTGACAATACCACTCAGCAGGAGCGGTCTCAGGATTGAAATACACCATGAGTGTACCTCCTCAAAAAAAAATTATTAAAACTGAAATTAGATTGCTCCTGCTTTGGATTAAAAAGAATAGATGAATGGAATCGCTGAATTGACAGCATAAATCATGAATAATAAACAGAAGTATTTATATATTACAAATATCAAACATTGTTGTAATTGTCAATACTATCCGAACTTGAATCGTCTCCAATTCATTTTAGAATGTTCCCTTACGGGAGAATTTTTGAAACCATTTTCCTTATCTCTAGTGATTCTCCGTCGCAATTTTAGCATGAAGAAAAAATATGTTCGAAAAAAAACGCTCCGGCAAGGGAACGGGGAGTTCCGAGGAGCCGAAAGCGTTTTGAAGAAGCAGTTTTTCAGGCGAACTGAGAGTAGTAGTTCCAGAAGGATTGCAGGTTTTCATTTGGCGGATTATCGTCAAAAAGACCAAGTTTCTCAATTGTCATAGTTTCTAGCGGATCGTTCAGTTTTTTTTCCTTTTTGTTAGGTCTATACACAATTGAAAGTCCTATAATCACAGTTTTTTCTTCTGACCAATCTGCAAGGATATCATACCAAGTATCATCCCAGCAAAGATAATTTGCAGCCGTATATTTTCGACCATGACATATTTGCACATTTATGAAGATTTTTCCGCTCGTTTCGTCTGCGCAGGAATATTGCTCCCAACGGGAAATCTGTTTTTGGATAGAATTACCTTTATGCCCCTGACCTGTTTTTTTGAAGTCCGACAAGATTGGCAAAATGTACTTTGCATATCCGCGCCTGCGTTGTGCTTGACACTTCGTATCTTCATATTGCAGATATTCTAGATGAGCCACAAAATACTCAAGCAATGATTTGAACTTTTCAACGTCACTCTGTTTTTTCATTCACTATCTTACCCCTTTTATTTTTTACACAAATCACCCCAAAAAACACCTGTTAATATTTCAAACAGGCACGGATTTTGGGGAGTGATTTAGCTGCCCTAAGCCGTCTATGAAAGCACCGAGACAGCACCATCTAACTTGTTCGACATTGAACTATAGAAAACCATCTATCATTCAATTTCCTGTATTTGCGGCACATGATTTCCTTTGCCACATCCGTTATCCTGATACTCTTGGAGTTTCCTAATAGCCTCTTGTGGCGTGCTGTACCTGTTGAAGCCACCATAACCACATATTCTGCAATACGCCGTATATTCAATACGTCGCGGTCGAGACATCTCCCTTCTCTGACGTTCTGCAGCCCTAAAGTTTTCCTCACGTTGTCTTGCCGCATCTTTGCGGTTTTCATTCTCGACAACTGCATCCCAATCCGTCGATTTTCCTGAGATGAAATCCCAAATTGCTCCCATAATTTCCTCCTTGCAAAAAGCAAATATTTTTTTTGAAGAATCCACGTGAATGACCGTCACCAGTCATCCACAGGAATCTCATACAATTCCTCATCGAGTTTCTCGCGAAACTGATTTACGATTTCCAAGAGTTGCGCCTTGTTCGACCTCTCCGTGTACCACAGCTGGTCTTCTTCCGTACGGTATTTGCAGAAAACTCCTTCGTACACCCGACCGTAGTAAGTTTTGTAATCAAAGCCGTCCTTCGGAAGCACATAGCGGGAAATCTTGAGCCATGTCCTTTTGAAGAAATTCCCCTTGCCGCTTACTATGTCCAAATTGTTTGCATACAGGGTGTCATAAAACTTGCACTGCAGCTTGCTGATTATCTTCTCGTTCTCTCTTTCTGCCATGTCCCTATAATCGCGGAACTGCTGGCTTTCACTGCTGAAGGTGTAGTGATTGTTCTCTCCCTTCAATTTTCTGGCTTCGCTCTTGGGATAGCGCACAGTCCCCTTCCTGAGCCGGTTGTCCTTGCCAGTAATCACATAGCACTCAATAATCCTTTCTTTTCCGCGAACCTTAGAGTCCACAACCTTGAGCACGATGTCCTTCGGCAGATACAGCTCGCTGTATTTTTTCTCTTTTCCAACCCGCTTTTCTTCCGTGAACTTGACGCTATAGTCCTTTGTGGTCAGATATGTATACTTGTAGTCATGGTCGCCAGCGATACCCCCAAAGAACGAGTAGAAAAGCCACAGAGCCGCAACGAAAATGACCGCCACTTCCAAGAATCTGAAAAACGCTAATGAAGCGAGACGAGGAGCAAAATAGCGTATCAGGTCAAATATCCTCAATTTTGCAAAAATCCACGTCAAAGCGACAGTGCTGACGATGGCAGCGATAACGGCAAGTATCAAAAGCAATATGTACATGAAAATTCCTCCCCTCACCGAAGCATAAAATTTTACGAGGTTTGAACATAATATTTTACGTTTAATAAAACCTTAACATAACATTTTATGTCGGTCAATCAAGACTGCACCAAATTTTACTATTATGGCAGTCATGGGTTTCGGTGAAAATTTGCACAATGAGCTTGTGTTTCAGAATATTCAGATAAAAGAGTTGTCGGTTCGGACGGGAATCAAAAAAAGCACTCTCGACAAGTATCTTTCCGGCAACAAATCCCAACCGAATGTTGAAAATGCAGTGAAGATTGCGGAGACGCTAGGAGTTTCTGTCGAATACCTCGTGAAAGGCGTGTGCGTCTCCGAAACGACGAGGGGCTGCGAGCTTTCGAGCGAGAACAGGACGCTCATGGAGCAGTACAACAGGCTAACGGAATTCAACAAGCAGACGATACAGGAGCTAACACAGTCGCTGCTCAGGCGGCAGTGAGCGGGCAAAAAAACATTTGACCTATACCGATTTTGCTCATAACATGGGTAGAGATAAGAGATACTATGCTTAAGGAGATTCTACAATGAAGCCAACCCAAAAAACACAAAGCGCAAAAAACAGTTCAAATAAAAAAACTGCAGCGGTGAACAAAAATTTTGACGAAATTCTCGCCTACTGTGGATACAAGCTTGACGGAAAAAAAATTGTCGCTACAGAAAAGTACAATCCAGTTCCATATCAAGGACTTTAACCAATGTATACGGTAAAAGACAACCTGATTTTTGGCTTTCACGGCTGCGATGAATCTCTATGCAAAAAACTGATAAACGGAGAGGAATCATTAGACTACAGTAAAAATCCATACGACTGGCTCGGTAAAGGAATGTATTTTTGGGAAAATGATCCAGAACGGGCTTTGGAATGGGCAAAAAATGTTCAAAAGTATGCACAAAACCAAAAACAAAAAATCGAAGTGCCCTCAGTTGTTGGCGCTGTGATTTGCCTAGGGAAATGTCTAGATTTCATGGAGATTTCAAATCTGTACTAGTCAATAAAAGCGGGCAAAAAAACGCTTCGGAAGCGGAAAAAGCTGTTCCGAAGCGTTCTTCATTCATGCAAACTTTAGTAAATCATCGTTCCGATACCGCGGTCGCTGAACATCTCGATGAGGAGCGAATGGGGCACTCGGCCGTCTATGATGTGAGTTCGCGGGACACCGCCCTCGCGCGCCATCATGCAGCATTCGATTTTTGGAATCATGCCGCCGGCGATTGTTCCGTCGTCGAAGTACTTCTGCACCTCGTCGATTTTTATCCGCTGAATCAGGCTGTACGGGTCGTTCACGTCCTTCAAGACACCTGGGACGTTCGTGAGCTGCACGAATTTCTCGGCCTTGAGGGCAATCGCAATCTTGGCGGCGGCGGTGTCGGCGTTGATGTTGTAGCGGTTCGTGTCGCCGTTCTCGCCCAACGCCACTGTCGAGATTACAGGGATGAAGCCCGTGTCCAAAAGCGACTGGACGATTTCGGGATGCACTTCCGTCACCTCGCCGACGAAGCCCAAATCCGCTCCGTCCTTGTCGATTTTCTTTGCGCGGAGGAGACCCGAATCCACGCCCGAAAGTCCGACGGCTTTTCCGCCCTCCTGCAAGAGGATTCCTACGATGTCCTTGTTGAGTTTGCCGGTCAAAACCATCTGCACGATTTCCATCGTCTCGGAATCGGTGTAGCGGAGTCCGTTCACGAATTTCGACTCCTTCCCCACCCTGTCGAGCATCTTGTTGATTTCAGGACCGCCGCCGTGGACGAGCACGACCTTGATTCCGACAGTGTTCAACAAAACAATATCCTTCATCACAGCAGACTTCAAATCCTCGTTGAGCATCGCGTTTCCGCCATACTTCACGACGACAGTCTTCCCGACCCAATGCCTGAAATACGGCAACGCCTGAACCAAAACCTCCGACCAATGATCGTTGTCAAGCCTTATATCATCCATAAAAAAACACCCCTATTCTTATAAAAAAAAACAACCTCTAAACTTGCAAGTCGATTTTTAGAGAAAAGATAGAAACATGCGGAAGCGGGGTTCCTGTTCAAAAAACACTAAACATCGCAAGCGATGTTAACGCCACCGCAAAGCGGTACAGCCGTTTTTTGAACAGGGTTCCCGCTGGGAGCATGTTTCTAAAACTTCGATATGCAAATTCTTGCACGTTTACGTTCTATAGTCGCCGTTGATTTTCACATAGTCATACGTGAGGTCGCAACCCCACGCCGTTCCCTTCGCGTTTCCGTCCTCAAGCTCCACGAGGATGTCCACGGCCTCCTCCAAAAGAATCTTCTTCGCCAAATCCTCGTCGAAGTTGAGCGGAACTCCGTGGTCGAAAACCTTTATGCTGCTCTCGTCGCCGCCGTTCTGCTTTCCATTCTCGAAATAGCGTTTTGAACCAGCTCTCGAAAGGAACGAGACAGAAGTCTTCTCCGGCGTGAAGAAATAGCCCGAATAGCCCATCGCGTCGAGGATTCTTCCCCAGTTCGCGTCGGCTCCGAAAAAAGCGGCCTTCACGAGGTTCGAGCAGATGACGGCCTTCGCCAAGCCGCGCGCGTTCTCCACGGTGTCCGCTCCGACGACATTGCAGGTGACGAGCCTTGTGGCTCCCTCTCCGTCAGCGGCGATTTTCATGGCCATCTGCGTGTTCAGAGTGTTCAACGCTTCAACGAATTCGTCGAAGGCAGAACCCTCGGAAGTGATTTCGGCGTTTCCGGCCTTTCCGTTCGCCAAGATGAGCAGGGTGTCGTTCGTGGACGTGTCGCCGTCGACTGAGACGCAGTTGTAAGTTCCGGCGACGCTGATTCTCAAAGCCTTCTCAAGCATTTCAGATGAAATCGCGGCATCGGTCGTGACAACCGAGAGCATCGTTCCGAGGTTGATGTGAATCATGCCGGAACCTTTCGCCATCGTTCCCATCTTCACTTTCTTTCCGCCGATTACGGTCTCAAGGGCGACTTCCTTGTACTTGGTGTCGGTCGTCATGATTGCCTGCCGCGCCTCCACGTTTCCGGTCTTTGAAAGTTTCGCCACAGACTCGTCCAAGCCGTCGAGAATCTTCTGGACTGGAAGCTGCTGGCCGATTACGCCCGTGGAGCAGACGAGGACATCGTTCTCGGAAACATTGAGCTTCTCCGAAACAGCCTTCGCCTCTTTTCTCGCGTTCTCGTAGCCCTCGGAACCGGTGCAGGCGTTCGCGTTTCCAGAGTTCATGATGACGGCCTGCGCCTTTCCGTTCTCAATCTGCTTTTTCGTGAACTTGACGCACTCGGCCTTCACGCGGTTCTGTGTGAAAACTCCAGCCGCATTGCAGATTGTGTCGCTATAGATAAGAGCGGTGTCGTAAGTCGTCCTGCTCGCCTTGATTTTGTTCAAAACTCCACTGGCAGTGAAGCCTTCCGCCGCGGCAACGCCGCCATCGATGAATGAAAACTGCACGATATTCACCTCGTTTAAAAATATGGAAAAAATTATAGGAAATTAAAAAGCCATGCACAATATTAGAAATGCCCTGAAAATTTTACGTCCACGGGCACATCTACTCTTCCACAGGCTTGTTGTCGTTTCTGTGGTTGTTGGAGACGGAATCGAAAAACGCGTTCTTCTTTGAATTCTTCTTCGTGTTCCTGAAAGCGTTCTTGTTGTTGAGCACGGAATCCTCGACTTCGCCAGTCTTTCTCATCGAAGAGACCATCGCCTGTCCGGGGGCGGTCATCTGCTGGTAGTTCCAGAAGTACCTGTCCGGCCGGTTCACGCTGAACTTGAAGACGACCCCGGAAAGAATCAAAAAGAGAAGCAAGGCAAAAGCGCACAAGGCAAGGGAAATTCTCCTTGCGTATTTCATGACGACATCGCTATCGATTGTTATCGTGATTTTCATTTTTCCTCCAATATAATAATCGTTTGATAATCATCAATTATTAATCAATAATTAGCGCATGTTTCCACCATTTCCACAAGAAAAAGCAGAGAGAATCTGCGAAGAATTGAAAAGAAGAATCGAATCGGGAGAAATCGAAATCGAGCAGGTCACGCAAGAGAGCGAAGAGCGCAAAAACCAGAGCTTGATGATTGGCTCCCTCGTCTGCCTCGACCACAACGGAAGGGAAATCTCCATCGTCACGAATTCGGGCATAAGCAAGCGGCTGAAAATCGACGGAAGCCTCCCCTTCACTTACGCTCCGCCAATCGTTTCTCCAAGCGAAATCGAAAAGGCCCTGACAAAAAACGACAGGGAAATCCACGATTTGACGGCCAGCTTGAAAAACCTTGAGCAAGCGAAAGCCGATTCAAAAACCGAAGAAATCAAGCGCAGGCGAAAGTCACTTTGCGAAGAGTCGCTTTCAAACGTCCACTCGCTCTACAAATTCAACTGCCTGTCCGCGAATCCAGAAGCGAAAGTCCGCACGCTCATGGAAATCTGCATGGAGCGAAGCCGGAACAGAATGGAAGCCTTCCGACTGCCCCCCACGGGAACCGGCGAATGCTGCGCGCCGAAAATGCTGGACTACGCAATCAAGAACTCCCTCACCCCAATCTCCATGTGCGAAATTCTTTTGCAGGACGGCGATTCAAAAACGATTCCGCCGTGCGACTCAAGATGCGCCATCCTGCTTCCTGCCATGCTCGGCCTCGAAATCCTCTACCAAGACAGCGACATCGCGGTCGTTAACAAGCAGAGCGGGCTTTTGTCCGTGCCCGGAAGAATCACGAGCGACAGCGTGGAGGAGCGGTTCAGAAGGCTTTTTCCGTCCGTTCCCAAGCAGCCGGCAGTGCACAGGCTGGACATGGAGACGAGCGGAATAATGATTCTCGCCATGAACAAGGAAGCCCACAAAAAGATGAACATGATGTTCGAAAAAGGAGATGTGCAGAAGGAATACGTCGCACTGCTCGACGGGAACCTCATGAAGACGCTCGTGGAAAAGCCGAGAACCGACAAATATTTTTCTATGAATGATGAAGAAATCAATGGAAGAAAATTCCACGGGTTTATGGAACTTTATTTCAGGCTCGACGTGGAAAACAGGCCGCACCAAATCTGGGACGAAGAGAACGGAAAAAAAGCCGTGACCGAATGGGAGCTTCTGGACGTTGAGCGGTACAAAGCCCCCGACGGCTCCACGCGGAACGCGACGAGGGTCCTCTTCAAACCGCACACGGGACGCACGCACCAGCTCAGGCTCGCATCCGCAGACCCGCACGGCTTCGGCATCCCGATAATCGGCGACACGCTCTACGGCAAATGCGCAGACGGAGAGCGGCTCATGCTCCACGCGCAGAGAATCACTTTTCCCCACCCGACCACGGGCGAGATGATGACGATAGAATGCAAGAGTCCGTTCTGAAGTTGTTTTTGGGAGGCGTTTTTTTGCCACGCGTTTTTTTGCCACACGGATTCGGGGAGTCCAACGCCCCTGTCATCGATGCTGCATGATTGTGACAAGCATATGCTTTATGGCAAGAAGCGGGTGGTAGAAGAGCATTCGCGGACCTGAAAAGCGCATGACTTTGCGGATTTTTTGCCGCATTTCAGCCTTGTAGCAGTGGACGCGGCAGGCCGAGCAGAATGTCTTCGTCTCCATGAAAGGGCATTTTTTTACCCGCTCGTAAACATAATCCGAAAGGCGTTTGCAGTCGTCGCAGAGCTTTTCGGGATTTTTTAGCGCGAGACGATTTTTGTGCTTCCCTTTACAGTAAAGCTGAATCATAAAAAGCACCGTCCGCCATTCATCTGCACGCTTTTCTTCGATTGTCATCTGTCTTTTTCATCCTGATTTTAAGTTTTCAATTCTCAGCGTCATGCAAGAATTGGTCATTTCGGCTTCGCTCAATGACCGGTTTCAATTCTTCATTTTCAATTTTCCTAATCGTTTTGATTCTCGTGAAAAAATACAGATATTTCAGAATCAGAAGAATGACGATTGTGACCCGCCCGATTCTTGTGCCCGTGCTGTCCTTCTGGCTCATTCCAAAAAACGCCAGGGCGAGCATGAGAGTCGCCGGCAAAAGGATGCAGAGTTTTGTCTTCAATGTCATGGCGCGGTTTGTGGCGAAGCTTTCAAGGTGATTTTTGTAAAGCTTCGTTGATTTGAACCAAGCGTCCAGCCGAGCAGAGCCTTTGGCAAAACAGAACGCCGCAAGAAGCAGAAAGGGCGTCGTCGGCAAAAGCGGCAAGGGAACACCGATTGCGCCAAGGGCAAGTGCAATAAATCCGAGCGCAATCCAAAAAGGTTTTGATATTTTCATTTCTAATTCCTCGTTTTCTAGCATTTTCTTCCGTTTTCGATTTTGTGTATTTCGTCGCAGATTTTCAGCGTGGATTCGCGGTGGGAAACCAGCACCACAGTTTTTTCTTTTGCTTCCGCCTTTACCGACTCCAGAATGATTTTTTCGTTGAAGGAATCAAGGTTGCTCGTCGGTTCGTCCAAAAGAATGAATGAACTTCCGTGCAAGAAACTTCTTGCAAGCCCAAGCCTCTGCCTCTCCCCGCCCGAAAAATTTTCCCCAAGTTCAGAAACTTTTGTTTCGTAGCCGTTCGGGAGGCTTTGGATAAAATCATGAACCGACGCTTTTTTGCAGGCGGAGACAATTTCTTCACGGCTGGCATCGAGTTTTGCGATTCGGAGATTGTTTTCGATTGTGTCGTGGAAAAGCATTGTTTCCTGCGTCACATAGCTTTCGGTTTTCCGTAAGTCAGCCGTGTTGATTTTTTGAATCTCATTTCCGCTGATTTTTACGCTTCCAGAATCTGCATCCCAGAAGCGCATGAGAAGTTTTAAAAGCGTGGATTTTCCGGAACCGCTTTTTCCCTGAATGCCGATGATTCTGTTTTTTGGGAAAGAAAGTGAAATGCCTGAAAGGATTTTTTCTTCATCATAGCTAAAATTCACGTTCTCGCATTCTGCTCCTTCAAAATCTGTGATTTGTTCGCCATTTTTTACGGCCGGCACAAGAGCCTTTTCGTCCAGAAGGTCGAGGACGCGTTTTCCTGAAGCGATTGTTTTTGAAAGCGAAGAGCCGAGCCGGGCAACCGCGACCACCGGACCAAACGAACTGAAAAGGGCTGCGACGGAAATCACGGCGGCATCGAAAGTGACGAGATTCTTTTGATACAAGAAAATCGCCACAAAAAGCATGAGAATGTCAGAGAGAAAAACAGAGCCTTCAATCAAGGCGGCTGAAAGCCCTTCGTTTGCGGCCATTTTTTTCTGGACAGCAGAAAGCTCTTCGCTTTTTCGTTTAATCATCGAAAGCCGTTTTTCGCCAGTTCCGAACAGAATCGTCTGGGAAAGACCTCGAAGGCAGTCGAGGAGAAAGGCGTTCATCTGTGAAAACTTTTCGCGGTTTTCTTGGCCGGCTTTTTCGGAAAAACGCTGTACAAAAGACGGAACGAAAATCCCGACGAGGGCGAACGAAAAGAGCGCGAAAGCTGCAAATGCCCAGTGGAACTGCCACAAGAATGCGGTTACCCCCGCGCTCACAAAAAACGCGATGCAGACCGGCGAAACCGTGTGGGCGTAGAAAAGCTCAAGAAGCTCGATGTCGCCAGTCAAAAGCGAAATCAGGCCGCCCTTCTGCTTTCCGTCGAGTTTTGCAGGCCCGAGCGAACGGAGTTTTTCAAAGACAAGGGAGCGGATTCGGGCAAGGAGCGTGAAAGCGATAAAGTGATTGCAATATTGCTCGGCATAATGAAGCACACCGCGAAGGACTCCGGCAAGAACAAGGAATTTAACCGGAATCGAAGAGAAAAGCGCAAGAATCCCAAGAACAGGAATCGAAATCGCAGAGAAAAAGCCCGCCGTGCCCAAGATGACGGCAAGAGCCATCACGGGAAACAGGGGCAGAATCAGGCGGGAAAGCCGTAAAAGTGTTTTCATAAAGTTGCTCCTGATTTCATTTCGACAGGCTCAATGACCGATTCGACAGGCTCAATGACCGATCCGTTTTCAAATTCAAAAATTTTATCCGCGGCCAGAGAGTTTTCTTTCCGGTGGCTTATCATAATCACCGTCTTCTTATTTTTTAGCGAGCGAATCAGATTCAAAATCAATTCCTCGCTTTCCACATCGATGTTGCTGGTGGCTTCGTCAAAAATCATGACAGGACTGTCGTGCAAAAGAGCTCTGGCAATGGAGAGCCGCTGTTTTTGTCCGCCAGAAAGATTGGAGCCGCCCTCCCGGAGAAGCATTTCAAGTCCGCCGTTTTCACGAACGAAATCAGAAAGATTCACTTTTTCAAGGGAAGCCCAGAGTTCTTCTTCCGTAGCTTTTTCTTTTCCTTCCAAAAGACAGTCGCGCACGCTTCCGGCGAAAATCCAGTCGCGGTGGGAAATGTAGGTCACGAAAGAATGCAGTTCATTTTTTTGAATGCTCTTGATTTCAACGCCCGAGATTTTTGCATTTCCAGAATACGAGCCGTAGATGCCAGAAAGAATTTTTGCCAGCGTGGATTTCCCGGAGCCGCTTTTTCCAACGAAGGCGACGAAAGTTCCTTTTTCTATTGAAAGCGAGCAGCTTTTGAGGGCTACGCGCTCGCCAAAAGAGACGGAAAGATTTTCGGCAGAGAAAAGAGGATTGCCACACGGATTAAAAATTCCTACGGAATCTCCATTTAAAGAGGCGGAGGAAGCCGAGTCGAATCCGTGCGATAAATTTTCAGAATCAAAATCCAGAAGTTCCCAGATGTTCTTGCTTGCGGCAACTCCGTTCATGGCAACGTGAAAAGCGGAGCCGAGCCTTCGGAGAGGAATGAAAAAATCCGCAGAAAGCAAAATGCAGACGAAGGCGCTATAAAAATCCATCTGTCCTTCATAAAAAGAAGAGAGCGCCGTGCAGATTCCCAAAGCCGCGCCGCCGTAAGCCACAACGTCCATGATGATGATTGAGTTCAACTGCATGGAAAGGACTTTCATCGTAACCCGGCGGAAGTTTTCGGCTTCGTTGGCCATTTGGGACGCCTTAAATCCGTCAGCTTCGTATATTTGCAGCGTCGTAAGACCTTCAAGATTCTCAAGAAAGTTGTCGGCAAGAGAGCCATACTGCGCCCAGTATTTTCCAAGGATTTTTTTTGCGATTCCCTGAACCACCGCCATGGAAAGGGGGATGAGGGGAACGCAGGCGAGCAGAACCAGTGCCATTTTCAAATTGAAGAAAGCGATTGTGCCGAACGTAAAAAGGGAGGCAATCATCGCATAGTAAAACTGGGGCAAGAATGCGGAGAACCATGTTTCAATCTGTTCAACGCCCTCGGTTGCCGTCTGGATTATTTTTGCGGTGGAAGAAGATTCCTGATAGTCTGTGCCCAGCGAAAGAAGTTTTTCGTAAATGCTGGTTCGGAGCTTGATTTTGACTTTTGAGGAGGCGAGAAAAGCCGTCCGTGAAGAAAGCAGGTTCGACGCGAGGCTCACAAGAAGACAGAAAATCATTATCAATATAGAAGAGATTTGAAAAGTTCTGTTTTTCAAGACAGCCGCCACGGAGAAAATAAAAGCCGTGTTTGCCAAAAGAGAGAAAAATCGCAGTAAAACTGTAAAGAAAACATATTTTTTTGACTCAGAAACGAGATTCACGAGCCGTTTGTCTATCATCATAAAAAATCACGCTAAAAAAAGATAAAACCCGCCGCTTCTGAACGCACACTTTTGAAACGGCGGGGGATTTGTTTATTCGGTCGAATGTCGAGTTTATGCATACTGTAGTTGCAGAAACAAGCTCCCAGCGGGAACCCGCCCATCAAAACGGCAGTACCGCTTCGCGGTGGCTGAGTGTTTTGATGGACGGAACCCCGCTTCCGCTCGTTTCTGCCATTGCACTGTGAAAACTCGACTTTCGCCCTATTCAACAAAAACAGCCGGCTAGTTCAAAGAAGACCAGTCGATGGTGAGTTTTCCAATATACGGAGTCGCTTCGTTCGGATGATTTGAAGAAGATGTTCCGTTTCCATCGCAGAACTGAACGCCCATTACGTTTGAGTTGATGTAAATCCAAAGATTGTATTCGGAAGTCTCTTCTGAAACAGGGAAAGTCATTGAAGTAACGTAGTTAACACCAGTTTCTGCATCCTCATCGGTTGAAGGAGGTGTTGCTGTGTCTTCGCTTACTGTGTATACGGCATTCTGAACAACTCCGTCTGCATCGTAATAACCCGGTGTAGAATTTCTTGGGTCAATGAATGCATCAAATTCAACTCCAAAAATATTTCCAGTTCCCTTTCCGAGACTCAACAGGACTTTATATGTACCATCGGCTTTCTTTAAAATCTTTGTTCCTTTGTGAACGGGAGTTCCAAATTCCTGACCGCCCATTGCGCTTACATAGCAGCTCAAATCAGCGTCAACTGTGTATGTCTTTACGCGGTAGAATGTAGCTCCGTTCGGCATCATTGTCGCCATTGCAGGAACATAGTAGGTTGCCGAGCCATCTGTGCCGAACACGATGTAGCATGAAGAAGCTGTTGTGTAGTTTTCTACTGTCAAATCACCTTTTTTTGTGTTGGTGCTGTCGCTCTGAGCCGCAACAACCGCTTTACCGTCGCTGTCGGTGAGCCAGAGAACTTTTGTGTAGGCTCCGTAATTTCCGCCCTGGTCAACGGAAGATTCAGAAACAGTCAAAGTCACCGACTGATTCATTACAGTGCCTTCGTAGCTTCCGTAATATGATGAATACAATGCATCAATTTGGGACTGCTGCTCTGTAGTGCTCTCTTCATCATCCTGCGACTGCTGCTCATCCGTCTTTTGAGTAGAAACAGAGCTTTCTTCATCATCGCTGTCGTTCGAGCACGAAACGAAACCAAAACCAATGGCGCAAAGAGCCATGAAACCTAAAAATGCTTTCTTGAGCATATAAAATCCTTTTGGGGAGAAGCTCCCACTTTTTTCTATAAGACAGGCATACGCCCGCCTTTCTATCACAACACGGCTACCGGTCTGCCGCGTAAGTAATCAAAATGACTCATCAAAACAACTGACAGTCATGGTGATTTCGACTCGCTCAATCACCGCTTCCGCTTGTGAAAATCTGGATAATCGGAAATGGCATTTTTCCAGGATAGAAAGAAGTCCTGAGCGTCAAAACGCCGTTTTCCAGTTTTCCAGCCAGCGTAAGAGAATTGATGTTGATTGTCGTTCCGTCGGCTTTTTGCGCCGTTACTGTGGATTCGGAAGAAGCCTCATAGGAAAGATAGTAGACTTCTCCGTCTTTAAGCACTTTTACACCCGCAATCTCGTAAGGCTCAATCGTCATCGCTTCCGTGTAGGCAAAGCGTGGAACCTTCACCGTGGCAGTGGCTGCAGAAGTTGAACTCGTGTCGGTTATCGTAACAGTTGGAGTGATTGTATTTCCGCTTTCGTCAGTCCCGCTCGTTCCCTGCCCTTTCGCAAGCGAGCCGCCCTCGCCCACCATGAAGACAAAGCTTCCCGTGTAGGTTGAGTCTCCGCCCCAGGCAGCTTCTACCGCGCTCTCTGGAATCTCAATCGAAATGTCCTCGACTTCTTCGTCAAATTCAATCGCGCTTGGTGTGGTGGTTCTTTCGATATTTGTCTGCTTCGTCATCGTCACGCGGGTGTTCGTCATGCCAGAAACGCCTGTCAGATTGTCGCCCGTGAGAAGAATGACGATTTCGCTCGTGCTGTTGATTCCAAGCTGAACCACCATTGAAGCCTTTGAAGAATCCTTGGATTTGCAGTAGGAAACATTTTCCGCGCTGTACCAGTAGAGGGTGTAGTTTGCAGTTCCGTTTTTGACGCTGTAGTAGTAGAACTGATTGTCGTTCATTCCGTTCACGCTCATGTTCCAGTCGCAGCGTTCGTCGTTGTAGAGAATGATTGAAGGAATCAGCGTGTTTCCGCTTGAAGCCGTGATGTTTCCGTAGTAGGTGTAGCCGTAAATCTCGGAAATCTCGTAGTCGGTCGCCTCTGTTTCATCGTCGTCGGAACAAGAAAAGAAAGCAAGTGAAGCAAAGAGGACAAGCAGCGATAAAACAATCCCCTTCCCGATTTTTCCAAATTGATTTTGTGTGTTGATTTTGTTCATTTTTTTTACTCCAGTGTTATTACGAAAGATATACTGACAAAGTTGGCTGAGCGTAGTCGAAGCCAGCTCATTGTCATGCAAGAACTGGTCATTTCGACTACGCTCAATGACCAATTTCGACTTCGCTCAATGACCAATTTCGACTTCGCTCAATGACCAATTTCGACTTCGCTCAATGACCGATTTCGACTTAGCTCAATGACCGATTTCGGCTTCGCTCAATGACCGATTTCGACTTAGCTCAATGACCGTTTTCAATTCTCAATTCTCAATTTTCCTCCCAGTCTCAGCGTCACGCCTTCTTCAAGGCCGTAGTAGGATTTCTGGCTTTCGCCGTTCGTGCCTTTTTTGAAGTGCAGATTGTTCAGAATGTTGTCCGCACCCAAATACAGTTCGAGTTTTTCGTCACAGAATTTTTTCGAGAGCGTCGCATTGAGCATCAAGTAATCTGGCGAATAGTATTCCGTTCCAGTGCTCACTAGCTGTTTTGAATTCCACTGGGCGTTCACCGAAATCGCAGATTCAAGGACTGGAATCAGATATTCCGCGCTCGCCGTAAGTCTGTGGCGAACCCGAAGAGCCAGTTCCTGCCAAGTATCGCCATCTTCATCAAAAGACTTCGCCTGAGTGTAGGCATAGCCGATTTTTCCTTTGAAACGCTCAAGTTCCGTAACGAAAGAAATTTCACCGCCGTAAGTGATTGCCTTGTCCACGTTCTGATACTCGCGGATTTGCGGAGAGGAACTCGCATCAGTCACAACACTGTCAATCAAGTCGATTATGTAGTTGAAGTAGCCGCCGAGATTGACTTTGAAGTAATTCGCCACGTTCTTTTCAATTTCCGCGTTGAAGCTGTGGGATTTTTCGCTTTTCAAATCAGGGTTTCCGTAGAGAATGAAGTTTCCGGCTCCGGGCGCGTAGCTGTGGCGGAAAATCCAGTATTTTTCCTTGAGCGATGGCATTTTGTAGCCCATTCCGTAGGAAAGACGAAAAGCCGTGTATTCAGTTGGCGTGTATTTGAGGGCGAGTTTCGGGGTTGCCATGAAACTCACGCCGCTTCCCTGAACCTCCGGCGAGTAGTCCAAACGGAAGCCCGGAACGAGTGAAAGTTTTTCGTCAAAAAGGGAAATCGTGTCCTGGGCGAAAAAGGCAGTTTCCAGCGCGTATTTCCGCTCGTCAAAGGAAGAGCCGTTTATCGATTCCAAATCCGCGTTCAAGCCAAGAACGGCATCGTTCACATCGTTCAGTTTCCAGTGGGCGCGGATGTCGCTTTCCCAGTCGAAAGAATTGGATTCCGTGCTCGTCGAAGAAGAATAGGCACCGGCTTTTACATCGTAGGTCGTGTTCATATAATAGAATTTACCCGCAGAAAATCCGTCGATGTAAAAATCATCTCCAAAAATGTATTTTCCGGTCAGCCCGCCTTCCCCGCGAAGAGAACGGTATTCCATTTCCGCCCCCTTGTCGTAGCCGGTTTTCGTAAAGTTGCTTTTCTGGTCGGAATCAGCGTAGAGACCGTAGAGCGAGAGATTTCCCCACTCGTCTTTGTACGAGAGCGTGTCACGGGCAAAGCCGAGGATTTTCTGCGTGTTTTCAAAATACGTGATGTTTCCGGCCAGCGCGTCGAATGTCGTCTTCTCTTTTCCCGGAACATAATTGAGGCACGCCGCAAGCGAGTTTGAAAGATTCTTTCCACCAGCGAAGAAAGTTCCCGCCGTGTAATTCTTCCAGTTCGCGATTGAAGGAGAGAATCCGATTTCTTCCGTCAAATTTGCGGAGAGCTTGATTTTCTCTTCGCCGGACTCAGCATTCTTTTTCGTGATGATGTTTATCGTGCCGCCCATCGCGTCGCTTCCATACAAAACGGAATCCGCGCCCTTCGTCAGTTCGATGCGCTCGATGTTTTCCACTGGAATCTGAAAAATCGGCGTCGAACCGTCAAAGTCGGAAGAAACAGTTACGCCGTCAATCATGATTTTTACATAGCCGTTTCCAAGCCCCTGCATCGAAACAGATTCATTGGCGTTTCCGGCAGTCGCACCGCTCACCGTGATTTCTGGAAGAGTTTTGAGGGCGTCGCCGACAGTCTTAGCGCCCGATTTTTGAATAGTTTCCTCGGAAATGACTGATTTTCGTTCCACATTCTCGCTAATTTCTTGTTCAAGTTTTTCTGCGGTAACTTCAATCACATCATCTTCCGTGCCAGAAAAATCTTCTTCAGACTGGGCTGACAAGGAAAAAGGAAGGATAAAATAAATAGAAATAAAAGAAAAAATAATCTTAATTTTATTATCAAAAAAGTTAATCATAGCATAACCTAACTTTAGTTAGCAAACACAAACAAGAGCGAATGAACAGATAATAATAATTTTTGATTTTTTACGAAAGTGGATTTTTCTTAATGATAAAATTTTCTCACAAATGAGGGGTAGAGATGATAAAGACGCTCGAAATCTCGTTCAGTTCATTTTTTTTCAAGCGAAAAATCCATCGTGAACGTAAGCGTCATCGCATTCTGTCCTTTTTTCATTTTTTTGAAGGGAGACGCTTTTTTTACGGCGGCAAGGCAGGCTTCGTTCAGGATTTCGTGCTCGCTTTTTTCAAGGATTTCAGTTTCCGAAACAGTTCCGTCAGGATTTATGACGATGCGGACGCGCACTTTTCCTTCCAAGCCTTTCGAGCGGGCGGGATACGGATAAACCTTTTTGGAAGCAATCCTGCCGAGAGCGTAGGACTTGTAGGAAGCAAGCGCTTTTTTTTCGGAATCAGAAAGAGCTGGCCCAGGCAAAGCGTTTTCTGAAGAGGATTCTGCATTTTCCGTGCTTGATTCAACGTCTTCGACAGGAGCGGCTTCCGAAGCATTCTCCTCGATTTTTTCTTCTGTCGCTTCGATTTTTTCTTCGACTTTAGGCTTCCTCGGAATCACATTTTTTCTCGGCACGTTCAGTTTTTTTTCGATTTTCTTGGCAGGCGCAGTTTTTTGAACCGGAACGGCTTTCTTCTTTCTCTTTGCCACGCTGACAAGCGAAACTGATTTTTCAACTGCCGGTTCGGAAGCATTTCCCTGATTTTGAAAATTCCACAGGGGAACGGCGAGAACTGCAAAAACGAGAGCGAACGTGCAGAAAACAGAGAAAATCCAGCGGTTCCGCCCGCGGTTCAATTCAATCTTCAATCGAGTCATGGACGATTCCTATCCGGCTGATTCCGGCATTCTGGATTTTTGTGAGGATTTGGACAATGCGCTCAAATTCCACAGTGCGCTCGCATTCAAGGGAAAGAGCGAGATTCTGGTTTTCCGAGTACATTTTTTCCAAAATCGGCTCAAGTTCTTCCAGACTGACGATTTTTCCGTCGAGTTCCATTTGATTTGCGTTCACGGCCAGGACTTTTGTTGAATCCTGCTGCTCGCTCTCGGCAGTCTCCTCGCTCCGAGGCAAATCAAGCGGCAGCGAAGCCTTTTTGAACTGCGTGGAAACCATGAAAAAAATCAGCAGAATGAAAATCACATCAATCATCGAAGTGATGTTGATTGAAAGCTCCTCCTCCGAGTGTTTCAAAAATTCCAAATTCACCATAATTCCCCATTCTCCATTCTCAACTCTCCCCCTCCTCGTACAAACTCATCGCCAAAATCCGCTTTTCGATGATTCGCTTGAAAGTGCGGTAACACAAAAGCGACGGAATCGAAATGACCATGCCGAAAGCCGTTGTGAGCATGGCTTCCCAGATTCCGCCCGACAATTCCTGGATGTTCACGTTCGCGCCCACCTGCGAAAGTTTGGAGAAGGCGCCGATGAGGCCCGTGACCGTTCCCAAAAGCCCAAGCGACGGCGCGACCGAGCTGATGAAGTTCAGGAACCAGAGTCCGCGGTTCATCTCGTAGTACAGAATCGAGCATTCGGAATTGAATCTTTTCGTTTTTTCCTTTTCATCGACGTTTTCATAGTCAGACATTTTCTTCTTGAGCCGGGCAAGGACATCGCGCTCGCTCCCCTTCCGCGTCTGAAAAAAATAAATCGCGCGTTCAAGGCACTGGCAGAAGCAGAAGCAGAGAAGAGCCGCAAGCACCCAGTTTATCGGCCCGCCGAGATTTATGAATTGAATCAGTTTCATCATTAGAATTTCCCCAAAGTTTTAGTATGCTAACTTAGATTAGTCATGGCAAACTGTCAATAAAGGAAAATCACTATTGAGCATTTTTCGCAACAACAAGCCGTAGTCGCGGCAAGCCAAATGCATCGCTTGTTTCATCGAATGCTCAAGCGTAGCCGAAGCAGGAATTCTACTGTTGATAACTGGGGGAACTTACGAAGACAAAAAAATAGGACGCCGCCATAGCTTCGTCCTTGCAAAAACAATGTGTTTTTCAATAGTGTCTGCAATATAATGCACATTTTTTGATTTGTCAAATTAAAAAATCAATACCAGCCTTTGACCAAGTCGGAAATAAAATTGTAAGTTGTTTTTATCACATTATTCAAATCATAATAGTCTTTGTGCCGAAGCATACGATGAAAGAATAGATTTTTGATTTCAAGGCTTCTTTTTTTCAACATGTTCCCAGAAACAACATCCTTGTACACAAATAGCAATGTCGAAAATTCCAAGACAAAGCGATTTGAGAGTTTTTTTAGCCTTGAATTATTCATGCCTGAAATTTTCGAAATAGCTACCGCAAGTTTTGATGACGTGTACGTTGTTTTTGAAACCAAATCCGCAAGCAAACAATTGTTATGAGCTGCGGCATTTCTCAAACTCTTGATGTTATTCAGCATCTTGCAGGAAAAATCGGCTTTGCTCTTTGTGTATTCCTCGTAGAAAAATCTGTAGAAATACAAAAAATCGCCAAAAGTAAGGAACTCCAGTAAAACCCAAACCGGGCAATCCGTAAAATCTGTTATCTTTCTTGTCTTAGAATCAATTGTAAAATACTTGGCAATGAGATTTGCCGTATAAGCAGAATTCGCAGTCTGCCCAATTTTGTTGACGATTTTTTCATTCCGAGACAAAAATGCAGAGACAACGGCATAGCCGCCAATCAAATCATCTTTTTCAATGTTTTTCAGAAGTCGAACTTTCAAGGCATGCTCTATATCGATTGTCATTTTCAGAATCAGATACCGAAGCTGCATATCAATCGAAGACAAATCCACGAGATAAGCAAAATCAAGATTCAGATATTTGCCTTTGTTCTTGCCTGCAGGATTTTTCTCATAATTTTTCCGATAAGATGCGATACGCAAAAAATTGTTTATATCAGAAAGATATCGTTCAGCCTCCTTCTCTGTGATTTGAGAAAAAGTCACTCCCTTTTCGTCCCGCATCTTGCAAACAAGATCGGAAGCAGAGTGTTTTGGCTTGTCGCTTCGGTTTGACATGACGAAAAGCATAGCCAAAATATGAACATGCTTCAAGTTTTTTAGGCAGACACAGAGTTTTGCAGGTTGCTTGACGGCGTGGGTTTCAAATCCGCAAACAAAAGAATCCCCCCATTGCCGTTTTTTTTAAGTTTTCGTAAATTTTCCAGATGAAGAAGATTATGATTTTGATTATCGCAGTTTTGCTTGTCGTGACGCTTCCGCTGTACGCTGTGCTCTTTCTGCCCGGTGTCGGAGGAAAGCCCACGAAAGAGGACAGGGCCGACTACGTGCGCCGAGCGCCGAATTTCGACGGCAAGGCGTTCCACAACGAAGAGGAAGTGGCCGTGATGGTGAAGAACGCGGGCGAGGACGAGAAAACCGCCTCCACGAAGGACGTACGCCCGAAGACCGCCCTCCCCGTCATGAAGCCGAGTTTTTCGGCGACGCCGGCGGAAGATGACTTCACAGTAACATTGTTCGGACACTCGTCGCTTCTGTTGCAGGTCGCGGGAAAGAACATCCTTTTGGATCCCGTTTTCAGCGAAAAGCTCTCCCCCGTTTCATGGATTGGAATCAGCAGATTCACACCGTGCCCAGTCACCGTCTCAGACCTCCCGGAAATCGACTTGATGATTCTCTCCCACGACCACTACGACCACCTCGACTACAAGGTGATGAAGGAGATTTCAAAAAAAGTGAAGCGCTTGATAGTCCCGCTCGGAGTTGAAGCGCACCTTCGGAAGTGGAAATTCGACATGGACAAGGTGGAGAACCTTGCCTGGTGGGAGGAAAGCGAGGGCGAAGACGGACTGACGGTCGCCTGCACCCCGGCCCAGCACTTCTCCGGCCGCTGGCTCACAGGCCGGAACCAGACACTGTGGGCGAGCTGGGTCTTGAAGGCTGGCGGAAAGCAGATTTTCTACAACGGCGACTCAGGTTTCGCGTCCCACTACGAGCGAATCCACGAAAAATACGGCGACTTCGATTTCGCGCTCATGGAATGCGGACAGTACAACAAGAAATGGGCCAGCATCCACTCGTTCCCCGAAGAAGGCGGCGACGCGATGAAAATCTTGGGCGCGCACCTTGCCATGCCGATACACTGGGGAGCGTTCGTCCTCGCAAGGCACGCGTGGGACGACTCGGTGGAGCGTTTTTCGCGCCACGCCGAGGAGACCGGACTTAATTTCATCACACCAAAAATCGGGGAGACCGTCGACTTGACGAAGGAAGACCTTTCGCAATTCCAGGAGAAATGGTGGCGGAAAATAGAATAGATTTTGCAATTGAGATTTCCGCCCAAACCAATGTAGAATCAACATCGAAAAAATATGGACTGGACTATAAAAACTTTCGACGAACTTACAGCAAGAGAAATCTACGAAATCCTCAAATCACGGGCGGAAATTTTCGTGAAGAAACAGCGAATCATCTACGTCGACCAAGACGATGTGGACTACAGGAGCTGGCACATATTCGCGATGGAAAACGGAAGGGTCTGTGCGTACCTGAGGGCGTTCAAGGAAGGCGAAGACACCGTAAAAATCGGCCGAGTCCTGACTCTTGTCCACGGAAAGGGCATCGGCACTAGACTGATGAAATACGCCATCGATGAACTCAAGCCAAAATGCAGGAAAATCATCATGGACGCACAGAAGCACGCCGTTCCATTCTACCAGCGGCTGGGATTCAGAACCACGTCGGAGGAATACCTTGAAGAGGGCATTCCCCATTTCGACATGGAGCTGGATTTTTCATGAACAACGGCTGAACAAAAATAAAAAACGGAGAGAAAAATGTTGGAACTGAAGGAATTTGAGCTAAAAGACGAGGCGGTTCTCCGCAAGGAATGGGAATTCATCAGAGACTTGCCGGCAAACGAGAACGGTTTTACAAATGCGGCGCACGGAATAGGCTGGGAAGAATTTTTAGGAAAATACATTCCGAGGCGAATCCAGTTTCTGACGGGCGAATCGTTGGAAGAAGGACTTGTGAGACAGGCGGATTATCTTTTGTGGGCAGACGATGCAATTGCGGGAATTTTCAGAATCAGAGCGGAGTTGAACGACTTTCTCCGCAATGTGGACGGCGGCCATATCGGCTATGGAATAAAGCGGGAATTTCGAGGAAAGGGACTCGCCACATACGGTTTGCGTCTTGCCCTCGCCGTTCTGCAGGAAAAAACGTCCGACAAAGAAGCGATTTTGTTCTGCAGAAAAGACAATCCCGCATCGCTCCGCGTAATGCAGAAAAACGGCGCGAGAATCTTCTGCGAGACCGACGAGAATTTTTCGGTGCGGATTCCACTGCGGCGCGCTACCTGAAGCGAATCTCCACGAACTGCATGAAGCCCATCCTCAAGCCCATGTTCACCGCAAAGCGGGTGCCGAAGGGAATGGATTTTTCCTTTTTGATTGACTTGTCCAGAGCGCGGACGACTTTAACATCAAAATGCTCCGACCAGGAAGAAAGCTCTTTTTTCGCGTCGTCAAGGGCAAATGCAAGCCGCGCCCCCTTGTTGCCTGATTTTTCCACGACCTTGTTGGATTTTTTAAGGCCGCTGGAATTCACCGCGTCAAAGCAGATTCCTCCATTGGGGAATTTTTCAGCAAGAGCCGTAAAAAGCGAGCGGATTTTTTCCGCCTCAAAATAAAAGAGAACGCCGCCGCTCATGACGAAAAGTCCGTCCTCGGCTTTCGTTTCAATCTGAGAGAGCCAAGAAAAGTCGAAGGCGGAAGCTCCCACATTTTTTTCCCGCTCATGGCATTTTGTGAACTGCTCGCGGGCGGCAATCACTTCTGGCAGGTCAAGGTTGATGAAGTGGCAGAGGCCGTTGTCGAGTTCCTCGTAACAGGTGTCGGCGCCGCAGCCCAAATTCACGATTGTGGCGCGGGGGTGTTCCTTTAAGTAAGCGCGGGCACAGCCAAGAAGAAAATGTTTTCTCACCGCCCATGAAAGAATCACGAAAGATGTGTAGGTCAGCTGGGAAAAATCGTAGTCGATTGAATCGATTATTCTCTCCGCCTCCCTGTCCTTGAAAACCGCGGGATATTTTTTTGAGCAGTCCGCCCGTCCGTAAAGCGGCATTACAAGAGTCTCCGCCACCGTATTCTTTTCGATTTTGATTTTTTCTGTCATTTTTTTTCTTCCATTTAGTTTCTTAGGTCAAAAGTCGAGTTTTTACAGAGGAATGGCCGAAACGAGCGGAAGCGGGGTTCCATAGCCGAATGCACTCAGCCACCGCGAAGCGGTACTGCCGCATTCGGCT
>FLNX01004418.1_pt1 | contig 23722 bp, 22 predicted proteins | sample 1140341 | NCBI WGS metagenome assembly FLNX01 (sample SAMEA3878208, study PRJEB12797) | bioreactor metagenome | biome: Moose rumen | place: Sweden | collected 2011-10
ATCCATTATAGAGACCACTCGACTAACTTGTCATGCCGTTGATTGCGGTTAGGATAACCTCAAACGGCTTATGGTCTCGGCTGATTCTCTCCATCAGTTCCCTGCGGACTGCCCTTGTTTGATAGGAGTTAAGTCGGAAGGCAAGAAGTAGAACAACCTCCATATTATATACAGTAAGGTGCATGTTGCGCTGTACCTTAATAGTCCGCTCTGCTTCGTATGGCTTTACTTGTTCCTCCTTGTAGAGGGCTTTGATGGCATTTCTCAGTCTGGGAATGAACACTCCGAACAAGTCCACCATCTCGGACTCGCTCATCCAAATCTCTCCACTCGGTATAGTCAGTTCAGTGTACCCGCTATACTCACTCCACTTAATGATGTTTCTTTCTTCCATGCGTCTATGCTCTTTTGATGTCACTGAATGACTGGTTTAACTTGTTACCCAACATGGTCAGGTCATTGTCTAACTTCTGCGTGGTGATGCGGGCATATATCTGGGTCGTGACAATGTTGGTGTGCCCCAACACCCTGCTTACGCTCTCTATGGGCATACCATTGGTTATCGCCATGGTCGCGAATCCATGTCTTGCGCAGTGAGCCGAAATTGGCTTGTCAATGCCACACTCCTTCATCACTGGTTTCAACTTCTTGCATACGCTCCAGTAGTTGACTTCGCCGAAAACGGATTTTGGATTTGCCTTCGGATAGTCACGGTAGCGCTCTATTATCTGCAAGGGTACTGCCAGCAGTTTCACCTGATATGGTACACCTGTCTTATGACGCTTGCCGACAATCCATTTCTCACCGTTGACCTCTACAATGTTGTCCGTTGTCAGCTCTTTCAAGTCCACGAAAGACAGGGCGGTGAAGTTCATGAACACGAAGAGGTCACGCACAAAGGCGAGGTTAGAATCCTCAAACTCATGTGCCATCACTTTCTTCAGTTCCTCTTCTGTCAGGAAAGTACGCTCCTTGCACTTGGGGCTGATATGGAACTGTGCAAATACATTGCGCTGTATCTTGCCGTTGTCATGGGCACGGCCTACTACTCCTTTCAGGTGCATACACGACAGCCAGATAGTTGACTTTGCCAAGTTGCGGTCGTTGGCAAGGTACACGGCAAACTCCTTGATGAAGTCGGGTGTGAGTTCTTCGACGAGCGAAGCGACTAAAGTCGATTACCTGCATGGAAATGTCACTGCGCCTGTGGCACATCTGCAAGAAGTTCGCTACATAGTTCCTTGACCTCAACTGCAACTTGTATGTTCCCAAAGCCCTGTCCTTACCGACACGGCGTTTGAGATTTGCCAAGTCCTTGTCGAATGCTCCTAACAGGGTCTCGTATTCGCTGCCGAAACCCTGATAGGCATTACGCACCATTTCAGCCGTGACGAATGCCTCACGGTCTGACAGGTGCTGATAGTGCTTGATAATCTGTGCCTTGATGTTGTCAAGGTCACGATTCAGATCAAGAGCCTCCCTGCTTCTGCCCTTTGCACAGTTGCCCTTCGCGTCCCATAACGACAGTGGGATGTTCCGCTTGCAACTGAACTGGCTTTGTGTTCCGTTGATGGTGATTCTGCCCATCACTGGCACGATGCCGTTCTTTACCTTACTCTTGTTCGCATAGAACAATACCGAAAAAGTGCTTCTACTCATCTTCTAATTCCTTTTTAAATTCGGGCTGCAAAAGTAATACCTTTCTGGGAATAAATTGCTACGCAAATCACGGCAGATTTAGGAAAGAAAAACGCAAAATGTGAAAACGGTTCGAACTGCTGAGATATGCCTTGATTTGCGTAGGTCGTTAAGAAAGTTTAACTATCCGACATAAGGCTATCGGGGGTTACGAATTGGAAACCTAATTCGTTCCGCAATCTGCCTCGATTTGCTTAGTGGCACCTTGCGGACTTTCCCCAATTTTCCTCGAATTGCCTTTATTTATGGGGCGAACTGCGTTAATCTTCCAAAATCGCTTTCGTATGTCGGCATTATTTCGTATATTTGGCTCCGCCGAATTTACTCGCCATTCGGAAATACTCAAATAAATTTGGTATTTCACTCAATTTGCACTATCTTTGCAGTCGTTATGGACGAGATGACAAACAAGCAGGAAGAGCAACTGGTACTTCGTACGGAAGGACTTGTGAAGGTCTATGGCAAGCGCACAGTCGTCAACGACGTGAGTTTTGACGTGCGGCAGGGTGAGATTGTGGGACTGCTGGGACCTAATGGCGCTGGTAAGACCACCTCTTTCTATATGACGACAGGTCTGGTTGTGCCTAATGGAGGACATGTCTATCTGGGTGACGAGGAGGTGACTGACTATCCCGTTTATCGTCGTGCCCGTGCTGGTATCGGCTATCTTGCCCAAGAAAACTCCGTGTTCCGTAAAATGTCCGTGGAGGATAATATCCTCTCTGTACTGGAGATGACGGGTAAGCCTCGTGACTACCAGTTGGAGAAATTGGAGAGCCTGATCAAGGAGTTCCGTTTAGGGAAGGTGCGTAAGAACAAGGGCGACCAGTTGTCTGGTGGAGAGCGTCGTCGTACGGAGATAGCCCGTTGTCTTGCTATTGAGCCGAAGTTCATCATGCTCGACGAGCCTTTCGCTGGTGTCGACCCTATCGCCGTGGAGGATATCCAGCAGATCGTATGGCAGTTGAAGTATCGTAATATCGGTATCCTGATTACGGACCATAACGTACATGAGACCCTGAATATCACGGACCGTGCCTATCTGTTGTTCGAGGGGCGCATCCTGTTCCAGGGCAGTCCTGACGAACTTGCCGTCAATCCTATCGTGAAGGAGAAATACTTAGGCTCCAACTTCGTCTTGCAGAAGAAAGACTTCCAGCGGATGGCGGAGGACAAGAGACGCAAGGAAGAGGAAGAAGACGCAGCATCATAAGACAAAAAGGAATCAGTCAATCAACTGATTCCTTTTATTGTTATAGTAGTTCTTTTGGCATCAACTCCTTGGCTCGCTCGAAGTCCTCCGGGGTATCTAACTCATACGAGAAATAACTCGTGGTGTCGACCACCTTGAAGGTATGTCCCTGTGGGATGAGGCGCTCAAAGCAACGCTCATAGAACACGTCGATAAGTCCTTCCTTGAGGATCATCAGGTCGAGTTCCTTATAGAGTGCCGTGCTGTAATCTGCTGTCATCTTCTCGATACCCACCGACTCGCCGATAGCGTCTTGGATGCTGCACACCTTACTGATCTCCGTGATATGCCCATCCCCATCCACGATGACCTTGATCTCCTCCTCGCCACACTCATGGCGGTTGAGGGCAAGGGCGGACTCAGGCTCGTTGGCGATACGTGCCACGGCGGCAGGGTCGCAGAGGATATCGCTGTCCATCAGCAGGAACTCCTTGCCACGTACGAACTCGCCAGCCATCCACAAAGAGTAGATGTTGTTGTTATGCTCGTAGTCTGCGTTGTGGAGGAAGTGGAAGGTGGGGGCGGCTATAGTGTCTATAGTGTCTATAGTTCCTATAGTTCCTATAGATACTATATTATTCTCTATAAAGTCCACTATCTGCTCCGAGCGATAGCCAGTAACCACCACGAACTCGCTGATGCCAGCCTGTTGCATGGCACGGATGGTGCGCTCCAACAGGGTGCGCTCACCCACCTTCAGCAGGCACTTGGGTTTCGTGTCTGTCAGTGGGCGCAGGCGTTTCGCCATGCCAGCGGCAAGAATCACTCCTATCATCTTACATGAAACATTAAAGATTAAACATTAAAGATTAAACATTAAAGATTAAACATTAAAGATTAAACATTAAATTCGCTTCGCCCAGTAATATTATGCTTTAAGGCACTTTAGGATGGTGTCAACAACGGTCTGGGTCTGCTCCTTGCGTCCCAAGGTGATGCGCAGACAGGACTCCAGTCCCTTGTCGCCCATGAACTTGATCTTATAGTCCTGCACCTTTAGTGCCTCCATCAACTGCTCCTTGATCTCCACAGGATACTTGATGAGGATGAAGTTAGCGACAGACTTATATACCTTAAAGCCAGGCAGGTTGCCCAACTCCTTCTTATACAACTGGCGACCCCATTCCATATCGTCAGCAACCTTGCGGTAGTGCTCGTCGCTATCGAGAGCAGCGAGAGCGACAGCCTCAGAGAAACGGTTGTAGCCCAGGTATTTGTTGACATAACTCTCAAACTGGTCGTGTCCCTTGCCGATGAAACCAAAGCCCACACGCAGACCAGGCAGTCCATAGAACTTAGAAAGGGTGCGTGAGATGATGAGGTTACTGTATTTGTTCACCAGTGGGGCGATATATGCCGTATCGGTACTGATGAAACTGGCGTATGCCTCGTCGATGAGTACCATCGTGTCAGAAGGGATGTTCTCCATGATACTACCAATCTCCTCTGGGGTCAGTCCGTTACCAGTGGGGTTGTTGGGAGAAGCGAGCAACAGCATGCGGGGATGCACACGGTTGGTGTACTCGATGACCTCGTCAATGTCGTAGGCGAAAGTGTCCTCCTGCTCGTGGAGAGGGTACATCTCAAAAGTACCGCCACACTCACTTGCCACACGGTTATAGTACCACCACGAGAACTCTGGGATGAGGATCTTGGTATTGGGCGTTCCCTCTTGGCTGTTGACAGAGAGGAAATAGTGGATGGCATTCTTCAGCATGTCCTCGCCACCATAGGTCAGGAGCACCTGGCTCTCTGGCACCCCATAGATCTCGCTCAGGCGGACGGAGATGACACTCTTCTTGCCCTCGTCGTAGATACGGGTGTAGAAACACAAAGTCTTGGGGTCGAAATTCTTGATAGCGTCAACCACTTTCTGGCTGGGCTCAAAGTTAAATTCGTTTCTGTCGAGATAATTCATAATATCTTATTTTAATTTCATTAATAGCATACCGATGGCAATCCAGATGATCTCCCTCACACGGCAGATGATGCTCACGAAGATGCCGAGGGCTGCGGAGAGCCCTAAGGCTGCTATCGAGAGCACGAAACCACCTTCCTGCACTCCTATCTGCATGGGCAGGAAACCAATCATATTGGCGAAGAGGGTCGTGAAGGCGACTATCAGGATGCTGTGGAGGAATGTCAGCGTCAGTCCTCCTAACCCACCTCCGCAGTCGATGCCAAACAAAAGGAGCATGAACATCACCTCTAAACTCTGTACCACACGGGAGGAGAATTCCAAGAAAAGGCTCTTGTAGAAGGCACGGGTGTCTTGCGCATAGAGTGCCGCGATCTGTTTGTCGATATTCTCTATCGCCTCCGAGTGGCGTGCCCAGAAGCGCAGGGTCCATTTTTTCAGTCCGGGAATCTTCGCCACCACGCCCAGCACGTATTTCACCAGTCCATTGCGATACCCCTTGGAGAAGAGGTAGAAGAAGAACAGGCAGAAGATGACGATGATGCCAAGGATGGTGCCGATAAACGTCGTCATGGGCATGTCACCTACAAGCACCAGGGCAAGGTAGATGAAGATGCTGATAAACCAGAACCAGAAATGGGCGAAGAAATGCATCATGGCATATAGGATGACAGACGACGTGGCATGCTGGTTGTCGATGTCTTTCGATAGTTCCATGATACGATAGGGCTCACCACCCAGTCCTCCCACGGGAGTAGCATAGTTGAGGGCATAGCCCGTGATGGTCAGTCGGTAGAGCCGCCAGAAACTCACAGGCATCTTTCCTTGGATGTTTCCCTCGATGATGCTCTGCCAAGCGAGGGCGTTAAGGGCATAGACGAAGATCCAGATGCCGATGATGGGAATGAGCCAGTAGCCGGCATGACAGAGATGCTCCCATAGTTCGACGAAACTGACATCGAACGTGAACAGCATCACCACCACGGCAGCGACACCGAGGAAGAAAAACAGGTTATTTAACTGTTGCCTCGTCCACTTCATAATGTTGGCTTTTAACTGTTAGCCGTTGGCTTTTGGCTTTTAATCTTCTCTGTAATCTTTTTGCAGAACGCCTCATGGCGATGGTTGACATACCATGCGAGCAGTCCCATGGCAAAAATCTCGAACACGAAGTTCATGGCAGGCACGTCTGACAGACAGAATAGGAACAGCCATGCGGAGCGGAAATTGAAGGTCAGCAGACCATTCCACTTGATGAGGGGCAGTGAGTTGCTGTGGAACTCCTCACGAATGTCCGCAGAGATATCGTCGAGACTGCCGTAACGCTCTCGCATCGCATTCAGCATCTTCTGGAACTCAGGGGTCTTCTTCTCCTGCTTCTTCGTATAGTCGATATACGTCTTTTGGAAGTAACGCTCCACCCATGGGGTGTCACTCGTCATCTGGTCGTATATCTCCTGTTGTTTCTTCGAGTTATCCAACTCAGAACCCTTCTCACCTTTCAGGAAGAACAGGTGTGCCTGAATGTAATAGTCGGCAAGACGCTGCTGTCCTGCCAGTCCTGTGATGCCAGAGATGATGCCCAGTGCATACACAATGAGGGTGGCAATGATGACATTCTGTTCTGTATCGGCAATACCCAGCCACGAGAATTCCAAGTCGTGATGGATATAGAAGCGATATACGAGTCCATGATAGATAGGGATAAACCACGTAAACCCAGCAGCTCCGTCGAGGATACGACCCAGACGACTCTTCTTACCCGTCATACGAGCCAGTTGCCCGTCTGTGCAGTCGAAGATATCGGCGAGGCACAGCAGCAGGATGGCGATGATGTTCATCATGAGTCCATGGATGCCTTCATAGTAGAAACTGCCACAGGCGAAGAAGAAGGCGCTGGCGGCACCTATAATCATCGACAGGATAGTGACGGTATTCGGGTGTATGTCAAGTTTGGCAAAAAGCACTGCCCACCAATAGCAGAAGGGGCGTACCACGTGCAAGTCCAACCAGTCTTCAGTCTCTGCAGACTTGAGTGTCTTTTGAATCTTCTCGTTCATCTTTTTATATATAAAGAATATATAATACGAGGTGCAAAGGTACTGCAATTTGGGCGAACTTGCAAATTTATTTAGTTATTTTGCCATATTCTCAATATTTTTTGTACCTTTGCACCACTATAAACCATTTAACTAACATCAACCATGCCAAGAAGTTCAGGTATTCCCTATGAGATTCATCCAAGTCCGAAGAAAGACGCGGAGGGTCGCTCCTTGCTCTATGTGCGCCCCAGAAAACGCAACAAGATCAGTACGGAGGGCATCGAGCAGTTTTGCCACAACCACCTCGCACTGCCCCTCGGCGAGTTCAAACGTGTGTTCATCGCCTTTCAGGAGGCAGCCAAGTGGTACCTCTCTGAAGGTATGACGGTGGAGACACCCATCGGCACCTTCGCCCCAGTGCTCCGACTGCGCCGTGAGGAGACCGATCCGAAGAAGATTACGGCAAACGACATCTATTTCGACACCATCACCTTCACCCCCAACAAGGACTTCCTCCTGGAGGTGGGCAATCGCATCCGTGGCTTCCACAAGGCGACAGACCTCTGTGGCAATAGTCAGATGTACGACAAGGAACTGATGCTCAGCATCCTCAACCGCATCCTCGACAACTGCAATGGCATGACCACCGCCCGCCAGTTCCAGGCATTGAGCGGACTGCGATACCACTCCGCACGTCGTTGCCTCGATGACTTTTGCGGAGGAGAAAGTCCCCTCTTGCGGAGAAAGCAAATGGGACGCACGTATGTCTATTATCGAATATAGGTTTTCTGCCATAGGTGAAAACATGTGCGCCTGCGGCTGAACATATTTGCACCTATAGGTGAACATATCTTCACCCGTAGGTGCAAACTCGTTAGCAGCCACTTGAATCCCCTTTAGGCGGCACCTTCCACCTTGTTAGGTGCAGCCTTCATCCCCTCAACGTACGTCGTAAGTCGGCAAAGGTATATCTTTCCCTCCTCAAAATTTGGAGGTTTCAAGGAAAGTGTGTATATTTGCAAACAGAAAGAAGTCAAAACAAAAATGGAGACAGTACAAGTCTTGGACAGTATCAGACAGGTAGCAAGTACGATTCTTCCACAGGGAAGCAAGTTGTATCTGTATGGATCACGTGCTCGTGGCGATGCCCGCGAGGATAGTGATTGGGATATGTTGTTGCTGCTTGATCAGCCTGAGAACAATGCTGATGACTTTCAGAAATACGTTTATCCGATTATGGAGCGTGGTTTCGATATGTGGCAATATTTCAGCATCCAGACTTATACCAAAGACGATTGGTACAATGGTCCGCATGCCATGTTTTATTATAACGTAGAAAAAGACAAGCAACTGATTTATGAGTCTTAAGGAAGAAGATAGGCGGATACTCGTCGAATTGGAGTTGGAGAAAGCCGACAAAACCTTCAAGCAAGTAGCGGTCTTACAGCGTGAGGGGTATTGGGACACTATGGCTAATCGTCTATACTATTCGCTGTTCCATGCTGTTAGTGCGTTGCTGATTAACGATCAGCGTGAGGTGGGGTCGCACAAAGGTGCTGCCATCCGTTTTCATCAATATTATGTGAAGACGAGGCTATTCAGCGAGGAAGAAGGCTCTTTCTATTCTCAAATGGAGACCTTGCGTGAGAAGTCAGACTACAATTGCTTCTTCAATGTCACAGAAGCGGATATTGTCTCAAAAGTTGCACCTACCTCATCATTCATAGAAAAGGTTAAGCGATATATCGTTGATAATAATTAATGTTGAACCAAAATAAGACGAAGAAGGTGGAAGTAACATTAGAGTCACTCAAGGTGCGGTTTATTCAGGAAGTATTGTCGGAAAAAAGTTTTGATACCCTTCAGGAATGGTTGAGCATGCATGATGAAGCACGTTATGCCGCTTCTATAAATAGTCAAGAGCCAGAACTCATTGCATTCAATAAAGAATTTGAGAATTCAATAAAAGAAGGTTTTTTGAAGTCAGGAAAGGTGTGAGATTATATGGTTTCTTTTAGTGCTAGTGCAACCTTTGCTATTTCAATTACTAATTACTAATTGTAAATAAAACAAACAAAAAAACGCTTTTTTGTTTTGTATTCTGCTCACTTATTCGTACCTTTGACCTAAAGGTCGAAGATAGGCTGCATCTCGGAAAAACAAAAGAAAATCAACTTTTCTTTTGGTTTTTCGCTCGATTTGCACTATCTTTGCACGCTCAAAACAGAAAATACAAATATAAATAAGGTATAAGAAAGATGAATATTTCATTTGAGGCTCCTGACAAGATTAATGGCTTGATGACCATTACTCTGGAGAAAGAAGACTATCAAGGAGAGGTCGAGAAGACCTTGAAAGACTATCGTAAGCGTGCTAACGTTCCTGGCTTCCGCCCTGGCATGACACCAATGGGCTTGATCAAGCGCCAGTATGGAACAGCCGTGAAGGTGGACGTGGTGAACAAGATGCTGGGTGAGAAACTCTATGCGTATGTTCGTGAGAACAATATCCAGATGCTGGGTGAGCCCCTGCCAAGTGACCAGCAGGAGGCATTGAACTTCGAGGGCGACGATGCGCTGACTTTCAAGTTCGACATCGCTGTGGCTCCTGAGTTCAAGGCCGCGCTGAGTGGTAAGGATAAGATCGACTACTATAATATTACAGTTGACGACAAACTCATCGACCAGCAGGTGGAGATGTACCAGAGCCGAGCCGGTCAGTACGAGAAGGCTGAGCAGTTTGACCCAGAGCAGCGTGACATGCTGAAGGGTGACCTGCGTGAGTTGGACGAGAAAGGTAATGTGAAAGAGGGTGGCATCACCGTTGCCGACGCAGTGCTGATGCCCCAGTATATGAAGGTGGACGACCAGAAGAAACTCTTCGATGGCGCTAAGTTGGGTGACATCATCACATGGAATCCCCGCAAGGCATATCCAGAGAGCGACGTGGAGGTCTCTTCCTTGCTGAAGATTCAGAAAGAGGACGTGAAGGACCACGAGGGTGACTTCACCTATCAGATTACAGAGATCAGCCGTTTCGTGAAGGCAGAGGTTAACCAGCAGTTGTTCGACCAGACCTTCGGCGAGGGTACTGTGAAGGATGAGAAGGAGTTCCGCCAGAAGATCGCAGACCAGATCAGTCAGCAGTTCAAGGCAGACTCCGACTATAAGTTCCTGCTTGATGTCCGCAAGCACATGGAGAAGAAGGTGGGCAAACTGGAGTTCCCAGAGGCTATCCTGAAGCGTGTGATGCTGAACAATAACAAGGACAAGGGTGCCGACTTCGTGGAGAAGAATTTCGAGGCAAGCATCAAGGAACTCGGCTGGCACCTGATCAAGGAGCAACTCGTTGCCGCCCAGGGTATCAAGGTGGAGGATGCTGACCTGAAAAATGTCGCCAAGGAGGCTGCCCGTGCCCAGTTCGCCCAGTACGGTATGTCAAATGTTCCCGACGAGTATCTGGAGAACTACGCCACGGAGATGCTGAAGAAGCGTGAGAACGTAGACGGACTTGTTGATCGTGCCGTTGATGTAAAGTTGACAGAGGCACTCAAAGGTGTTGTCAAACTCAATGAGCAGAGTATTTCTTTGGAGGACTTCCAGAAGATGTTGCAAGAAAAATAAGTTTTTTTAAGAAAAAAAACAGTATTATCTTTCGGGGTTACCAACTTTTTTCGTAATTTTGTATTTACAATGTGCGGAAAAGAGTTGGTAACTCTCTTTTTTGCTAAATCGAAAAAAGAAATGATGAACAACGATTTTAGGAAATATGCTACCAAGCATTTAGGAATGAATGGCCTCGTACTTGACGAAGTTGTCAGCGCACAGGCACAGTATTTGAACCCCTATATTCTGGAGGAGCGTCAGTTGAATGTGACTCAGATGGATGTGTTCTCCCGTTTGATGATGGACCGCATCATCTTCCTCGGCACTCAGATTGACGACTATACAGCGAATACCTTGCAGGCACAGTTGTTGTACCTTGACTCTGTAGACTCAGGTAAGGATATCTCTATCTACCTCAACTCCCCTGGTGGAAGTGTGACGGCAGGTCTTGGAATCTACGATACCATGCAGTTTATCTCCTCTGATGTCGCCACTATCTGTACAGGTATGGCAGCATCGATGGCGGCAGTCTTACTGGTGGCAGGCAAGGAGGGCAAGCGCTCCGCACTGCCCCACAGCCGTGTGATGATTCACCAGCCATTAGGTGGTGTGCAAGGTCAGGCTTCCGATATCGAGATTGAGGCAAAAGAGATTATGAAGTTCAAGAAGGAACTCTATACCATTATCTCAGAGCACTCGCATACTCCATACGACAAAGTGTGGAACGACTCAGACCGTAACTACTGGATGACGGCAGAGGAGGCAAAAGAATATGGTATGATAGATCAGGTTTTGGTGAAGAAATAATGAAGAAGATATGTAGTTTCTGCGGTCGCTCTGACAAGGAGGTTAAACTGCTGATAACGGGCATCAATGGCAATATCTGTGAAGATTGTGCCATTCAGGCATATGAAATAGCCAAGGCGAACGGCTATGGACCTGAGGCGAAAAAGGCTCCAGAAAGTACGCTTGACTTGAAAAAGGTGCCTAAGCCTAAGGAAATCAAGGCGTATCTTGACCAGTATGTCATCGGGCAGGATGAGGCGAAGCGTTTCCTCTCTGTTGCTGTATATAACCACTATAAGCGGTTGCAGCAGCCTGTCGATGAGAATGGCGTGGAGATAGAGAAGAGCAATATCATCATGGTGGGCTCGACAGGAACAGGTAAGACACTGCTCGCCCGTACTATCGCCAAACTGCTTGATGTGCCCTTTACCATTGTCGATGCGACAGTATTCACAGAGGCAGGCTATGTCGGTGAGGACGTGGAGAGTATCCTCTCTCGTCTGTTACAAGTTGCGGATTATAAATTGGAGGCTGCCCAGCGTGGTATCGTCTTTATCGACGAGATCGACAAGATTGCCCGCAAGAGCGATAACCCCAGTATCACTCGTGATGTGAGCGGTGAGGGCGTGCAGCAGGGATTGTTGAAACTATTGGAAGGAACGATTGTCAACGTGCCGCCTCAGGGAGGACGTAAGCACCCAGACCAGGAATATATCCATGTGGACACCAGGAATATCCTGTTTATCTGTGGTGGTGCCTTCGATGGCATCGAGCGTAAGATTGCCCAGCGTCTGAATACCCACGTAGTGGGTTACAACTCCGTGCAGAATGTGCGAAAGATAGACAAGGGCGACTTGATGAAATATGTGTTGCCACAAGACTTGAAGTCGTTCGGACTGATACCAGAGATTATTGGTCGCCTCCCAGTACTGACCTATCTTAACCCACTTGACCGTGAGGCATTAGAGAGAATCCTGGTGGAGCCAAAGAACTCTATTGTCAAGCAATACGAGAAACTGTTCGAGATGGATGGGATTAAGTTGACGTTTACGCCAGAGGCGTTGAGACTCATTGTCGATAAGGCGGTGGAATATAAACTTGGTGCCCGCGGACTCCGCTCTATCGTGGAGAGTATCATGATGGATGCGATGTTTGAGGTACCATCGAGAAGAACTAAATCCTTTGAGGTGACAGCGGAGTATGCCCAACAGCAACTTGACAAGTCACATTTGCAATAAAAGAAAAAGCCTATGGTAAAAAAGAAAGTGAATCTGGCCGAAGCCCTGAAGAAATATTTTGGCTTTGACAAGTTCAAAGGGGATCAGGAGGCCATCGTGCAGAATGTGCTCGATGGTAAGAATACCTTTGTGCTGATGCCGACAGGTGGTGGCAAGTCGCTCTGCTATCAGTTGCCTTCGCTACTGATGGATGGAACGGCAATTGTCATCTCTCCACTGATTGCACTGATGAAAAACCAAGTTGATGTCATCAGTGCAATGAGTGAAGAAGGGACAGCGCATTATCTCAACTCCTCTTTAAACAAGGCAGCCATTGACCAAGTGAAGAATGATGTCAAGGAAGGACGTACCAAACTGCTCTATGTGGCTCCAGAGTCGTTGACAAAGGAAGATAACGTGGAGTTCTTGAAACAGGCTAAGATCTCGTTTTATGCTATTGATGAGGCTCACTGTATCTCAGAATGGGGACATGATTTCCGTCCAGAGTATCGTCGCATCCGTCCTATTATCAACGAGATAGGTGATGCACCTATTATTGCCCTTACGGCGACTGCTACAGACAAAGTGCGCACCGATATCAAGAAAAACTTAGGTATTGTGGATGCAGACGAGTTTAAGAGTTCGTTCAATCGTCCCAATCTCTATTATGAGGTGCGTCCTAAGACCAAGGATGTCGATAAGGATATCATTAAGTTTATCAAGCAGCATCCAAGGAAGAGCGGTATTATCTACTGCCTCTCCCGTAAGAAAGTAGAGGAACTTGCCGAAATACTACGTGCCAATGAAATCAAGGCACAGGCATATCATGCAGGGTTGGACTCAGCGCTCCGTTCGCAAACACAGGATGATTTCCTGATGGAGAAGATTGATGTCATCGTAGCCACTATCGCTTTTGGTATGGGTATTGACAAACCCGATGTACGATTTGTCATACATTATGATATACCAAAGTCTTTGGAAGGGTATTATCAGGAGACAGGACGTGCGGGTCGTGATGGCGGTGAGGGCTTGTGTGTCACATTTTATGCCAATAAAGACCTGCAAAAACTCGATAAGTTTATGGAGGGGAAGCCTGTTGCCGAACAGGATATAGGTCGCCAGTTGTTGCAGGAGACTGCCGCCTATGCGGAGACTTCCGTATGCCGCCGTAAGATGTTGCTGCACTATTTCGGAGAGGTGTATGAACAGGACAACTGTCATAACTGCGACAATTGTCTGCATCCAAAGACCAAGATAGAAGCGAAAGGTCAGTTGGTGATAGTCCTGAATACAGTTATCGCCCTCAAGGAGAATTTCCGTTCCGACTATGTCATCGATTTTATCATGGGACGTGAGACGGAGGATGTCCTTGCTCATAATCACCAAGAGCATGAACTTTTTGGGGCCGGTGAGGATGAGGACGAGAAATTATGGAATCCTGTCATTCGTCAGGCTTTGATAGCAGGGTATCTGAAGAAAGAGGTGGAGAATTACGGTTTGTTGAAGATTACCTCGGCAGGTAAGAAATTCCTGAAGAAGCCCGAGTCCTTTATGATAGTTGAGGATAAGGAGTTTAATGATGATGAGGAGGGCTCATCAGAGCAGGAAGGTGGAACAAGCGCCTTAGATCCTACTTTGAATTCAATGCTGAAAGATCTGCGCAAGAAGGTGTCAAAGAAAATGAGCCGTCCGCCTTATGTCATTTTTCAGGATGTTTCTTTGGAGCAGATGGCTACAGACTATCCCGTGACTTTGGAGGAACTGAAGAACATTCAGGGGGTAGGAGAGGGTAAGGTGAAACAGCCCTATGCTCAGGAGTTTGTTGACCTTATTAAACGTTATTGCGAGGAGAATGACATTACCCGTCAGGCAGACTTGCGGGTGCGTACCGTCGCCAAGAAGTCGATGCTGAAAGTAAAGATTATTCAGGGGATCGACCGCCAGGTGGCTTTGGATGATATCGCTAATGCACAAGGTCTGGAATTTGAGGAACTGCTCGATGAGGTGGAGGCTATTGTATATAGTGGTACCAAGTTGAATATCGACTATTTCCTTGACGAGGTGATGGATGAGGACCATATAGATGATATCTACGATTATTTCTCAGAAAGTGACACTGACTCTTTGGAGGCTGCCATAGAAGAACTGGGTGATGAATGCTCTGAGGACGAGATCCGTCTGGTGCGTATTAAGTTCATCTCGGAAATGGCTAACTGATACTTCACGTTAAATCGTATTAATAAGTAAGGTGAAACGCTTGCTAAGTCGGAAAAAATGAGTAATTTTGCACGCAATAAAATTTAAAGGAGTATTTTTATGTCATCATTTATTGCAGACAAGATTGTAATGGACGGTTTGACTTTTGACGACGTCCTGTTGATTCCCGCTTATTCAGAAGTACTGCCAAAGACAGTAGAGTTGCGAACCCAATTCTCACGTCACATTCAGTTGAATGTACCGTTTGTGACAGCAGCCATGGATACTGTGACGGAAAGTCAGATGGCGATAGCCATTGCCCGTGAGGGAGGTATTGGTGTGATTCACAAGAATATGTCTATCGAGAATCAGGCTCGTGAGGTCGCCATTGTTAAGCGTGCGGAGAACGGTATGATTTACGATCCTGTTACCATTCCTCTTGGCTCTACTGTTGCCCAGGCTTTGGATATCATGGCGGAATATCATATCGGTGGTATCCCTGTGGTTGACAACGACAAGCATCTTATGGGTATTGTCACCAACCGTGATCTTCGTTTTGAGCGTCGTCTGGATCGCCCCATCGAGGAAATAATGTCTAAGGAAAATCTTGTGACTACTCATCAGCAGACAGATTTGACGGCTGCTGCTCAGATTCTACAGGAGAATAAAATCGAGAAACTTCCTGTGGTGGATAAGGATAATCATCTGATTGGACTGATTACTTATAAGGATATTACCAAGGCGAAGGATAAGCCTATGGCATGTAAGGACGAGAAAGGTCGTTTGCGCGTAGCCGCAGGTGTCGGTGTTACTGTTGACACCCTTGATCGTATGCAGGCTTTGGTGAATGCTGGCGCAGATGCTATCGTTATTGATACTGCTCACGGTCATTCCAAAGGCGTTATCGAGAAATTGCGTGAGGCGAAGGCTTCTTTCCCCAACATAGACGTTGTAGTGGGTAATATCGCCACTGGCGAGGCGGCAAAGATGCTGGTTGAGAATGGTGCTGATGCCGTGAAGGTGGGTATTGGTCCAGGTTCTATCTGTACAACCCGAGTCGTTGCAGGTGTTGGAGTTCCACAGTTGAGTGCTGTCTATGATGTCTATCAGGCACTGAAAGGCACTGGTGTTCCTTTGATTGCAGATGGTGGCTTGCGCTATTCTGGTGATATAGTCAAGGCGCTTGCGGCAGGTGGCTCTTGTGTAATGGTAGGCTCCCTTGTGGCTGGTACCGAGGAGAGTCCTGGTGACACGATTATCTACAATGGACGTAAGTTCAAGAGTTATCGTGGTATGGGCTCTTTGGAGGCGATGGAGCATGGTTCTAAGGACCGTTATTTCCAGGCGGACACTAAGGATGTGAAGAAATTAGTGCCAGAAGGAATTGCAGGCCGTGTACCATATAAAGGAACTGTTCAGGAAGTCATCTATCAGATGGTAGGTGGATTGCGTTCTGGTATGGGCTATTGTGGTGCCTCTACGATTGAGAAGTTGCACGATGCGAAGTTTACCCGCATCACCAATGCTGGTGTCAATGAGAGTCATCCTCATGACATCACGATTACCAGTGAGGCTCCAAACTATTCACGTCCTAACGATTAAGATGAAGTCCCGACTGTTGTTTGTCTTCATGATGTTTACGCCGGTGATGGCTCAGTCAGCAGATGATCCGATCCTGTTTACGGTTGGGGATATGTCTGTGACACGTTCGGAATTTGAACAATCGTATTTGAAGACAATTACGGCAAGTCGGGTGGGGGCTAAGAGTGTAGCCTACTATCTGGATTTGTATATCATTTACAAACTGAAGGTGAAGGCTGCTTTGGATGCACACATAGACACCACCAGTTCTTTCAAGAGGATATATGCTCAGTATATGACAGGATTGTCTGTGTCGACAGACTCTTCCTCAGATGTTCCTGCTGCCCATCAAGAAGTAGGCGAGTGGAGAATAAGAAGTCTGGAATACGGGGAGGTAGTTTGTCCTGCCCAGATTTTAATACGACTTCCTCAAAAGGCAAGCCGTGAGGAGCAACGCCAAGCCCAGCAACGTATAGAGTCTGTCTATCGTGATTTGCAAAATGGCGCGGATTTCGGAGAGATGGCTCGTCGATATTCTCAAGACGAAAAAAGTGTGTCAAGGGACGGTGCGATGGGTTGGTATGGACGTGGTCAGATGTTTAAAGAGATAGAGGATGTCGCTTTTGCTCTGGGAAAAGGGGAAATGAGTCGTCCTTTCCTTTCTACAATTGGTTATCATATCCTGTTTATGAAGGATCGTAAGACATTGGAGGACTGTGAGACTATCCAAGATGGGCAACAGATGCTACATCAACAAGTTACAACATCCCATTTGTCAGGGAGCGTCTTAGAGCAGGAAAATAGTTCGTCTATAGAAGATTCTCAGATGCCGACAGAGATTTCGCAAAAGGAATATTATGAGGGACTGCTTCTTTATGGACAGAAAAAACAGTCTGTGGGTAGGCAGGCGGCTGGAGACGAGGAGGCGTTGAAGTACTATTTTAAGAAAAACAAGAAGAAGTACAGACGTAACGGATTTAAGCCAAAAGCCTATACAGAAGTACAGGAACTTGTGGTTGCCGATCTTCAAGAGGAAATGGATAAACATTGGATAGCGGATTTGCGGAAAAGATATCCAGTAAATGTAAATAAAAAAGTACTAAAGACAGTAAACAATCATCATTAAGCATGAAGATACGAAATATTATAGCAATAGTGATGTCATTGGTTGTTTTGCCCATGCAAGCAAGGACTTCTAATGACAGTACCGATGTGCAGAGTGTTGTGGATGAAGTCATTTGGGTAGTCGGTGATGAGGCTATTCTCAAATCAGATGTTGAGGCTATGCGTATCCAAGGACAACAAGAGGGGATGCGTTGGAAAGGTGATCCCGATTGTGCTATCCCAGAGCAGATTGCTGTACAGAAACTCTATCTGCATCAAGCGGCTATTGACAGTATTGAGGTGACAGAATCGGACATAACCCGAGGTATCGAGCAACAGATAGAGTATATGATCTCTGTCATTGGCTCTCGCGAAAAATTGGAGGAGTATCATAAGAAGAGCATGTCCCAGATCCGTAATGAGTTGCGTGAGTCCTTCCGTGATCGCCAGATGATTCAGCAGATGCAGCAGCAATTGGTGAAAGATATCACAGTGTCGCCCGCAGATGTGCGTAGATATTTTGCCAATCTGCCTCAAGACAGTATTCCTTTTGTGCCTACGGAGGTGGAAGTGCAGATTATCGCCCAGACACCACGTATCGACCAAGATGAGATAAACAGGGTGAAAGAAGAGTTGCGTGATTACACTGACCGTGTCAATAAAGGAGAAACTTCTTTCCAGACATTGGCACGTATGTACTCAGAAGATCCAGGATCAGCACGGCGAGGTGGCGAATTGGGTTATACAGGGCGTGGTACACTTGACCAAGCCTTTGCTAATGTCGCGTTCAATTTGACAGACCCTAAGAAAATCTCTAAGATTGTGGAGTCGGAGTTCGGATTTCATATTATTCAGTTGATAGACAAACGCGGTGATAAGGTGAATGTTCGTCATATTCTTCGTAAGCCCATTGTCAGTCAAGATGCTATTGACAAGTCATTGGCACGTCTTGACTCTATCCGTTCTGATATTATGGATGGAAAATTCTCATTCGAGGCAGGTGCCTCACTGATTTCAGACGACAAGGATACACGCAATAATAACGGTCTGATGGCGAATGCGACGCAGAATGGGCGTACTTCCAAATTCCAGTTGCAAGACCTGCCCTCAGAGGTGGCTCGTGCCGTGGATACGTTGAAAGTGGGAGATGTCTCCGCACCATTCCAGATGATAAATGACCGTGGCAAGACTATCTGTGTGATTGCTAAATTGAAGAGTCGGGTAGAAGGGCACAAGGCAACAATCACAGAAGATTTTCAGGTGATGAAAGATGTCGTTCTGGAGAAGCGCCGTGAGGAGAAATTGCATGAATGGGTTGTCAGCAAGATAAAGTCAACCTATGTACGTGTTAATGATAGATATAAGGATTGTCAGTTTGAATATCAGGGTTGGATTAAATGAGGCTTAGGACAGTGGCTTTTCTGTTGCTGTGTCTCTTCGGACTGAGTCTTGTTTGGGCGATGCAACCTACCCGCAAACGGAACACTCCTCGTAAGCGGCAAGAGGACAAGCGTGTCTATTTGGTTCATTCAGATCAATTGCGATACGACCAGTATCGTAATGGTGATGCCCAGATATTGGTTGGCAATGTTCATTTTCGTCATATGGGTGCTAACCTCTATTGCGATAGTGCTAATTTCTTCCAGCAGACTAATTCTTTTGAGGCTTTCGGGCATGTGAAGATGTTACAGGGCGACACCTTGAAACTCTTCAGTGACTATGCCTATTATGATGGAAATGCCCAAATAGCGCAGGCTCGTTACAATGTGGTTCTCAAACATCGACAGTCTACCCTGTACACCGATAGCCTTGACTATGACCGTCTTTATAATTTTGGTAACTTCTTTGAAGGTGGTAAACTCGTAGATAACGGTTCTACACTTACAAGTGATTGGGGAGAATACCATACTGATACCAAGATGGCAATATTCTATTATGATGTCCGTTTGCGCGATAAGAATTTCTATTTGACTACAGACTCCCTCTACTATGATACTCAGACATCACGTGCCCACATTGTTGGACCTTCGAATATCACGTCAGGAAGCAGTCATATCTATAGTGAGGATGGCTATTATAATACTAAGACAGAGACCTCTGAACTTTTTGGACGCTCTGTGATGAAGGACCAGGGACGTACGATAGTGGGGGACAGTGTCTATCATGATGCTAAGAAAGGCACCAGTTATGCCTATTGGAATGTGATCTATACCGACTCTGTGAACAAGAATAGGCTGACGGGCGATTATTGTGAATATAACGATTCTACAGGTTATGCAATGGCAACCCGAAAAGCGGTCGCCATGGATTACTCCCAGAAGGATACGCTCTACATGCACGCCGATACGTTTAAGTTGTATACTTTTAATATCAATACAGACTCCGTCTATCGTAAGATCCATGCATATAATAAGGTACGCGCGTACCGTATTGATATACAAGCCGTCTGTGACTCATTGGTATATAACTCGCAAGACTCCTGTATGACGATGTACCGTGACCCGATTGTGTGGAATAATCGCCAGCAATTATTCGGTGAGGAAATACGTGTCTATATGAAAGACTCAACGATTAACAGAGCACATGTGATAGGACAAGCCTTCTCAACAGAACAGATGCCAGATACCATACATTTCAATCAGGTGTCCTCAAAGGAGATGATAGCCTATTTCGAGAAAGGAGAGATATATGAAACAGATGCCAAAGGGAATGTGTTGATTGTCTATTATCCTGTGGATGATGCTGACAGTACACTGATAGGACTGAACTATACGGAGACACCATGGTTGAAAATGTTTCTTGAGAACAGGAAGATGAAAAAGATATGGATGGAGAAACCTGTAGGAACGCTCTATCCTATGACGCAGATTCCTCCAGCAAAATATTTCCTGCCACAATATGCTTGGTTTGACTATATACGACCACGCAATAAAGAGGATATCTTTAACTGGCGTCCTAAAAAGGCAGGACAAGAACTCAAAGAGGTGAAACGCCGGGAGGCTCCTAAGCAGAAACTAAACAGGAAAGGGAATTAGCATGAGTGATGTGATTCAGTTGTTGCCAGACTCTGTTGCTAATCAGATTGCGGCAGGCGAAGTTATCCAGCGGCCAGCCTCTGTTATCAAGGAGTTGGTGGAGAATGCAGTGGATGCGGGTGCAAGCACTATTCGTGTATTGGTCGTGGATGCTGGTCGTACTTCCATCCAAGTGATTGATGACGGGAAAGGCATGTCTGAGACGGATGCACGTCTTGCCTTTGAGCGTCATGCCACCTCTAAAATCCGTAAGGCAGACGATCTGTTTGCTTTAACAACCATGGGTTTCCGTGGGGAGGCACTTCCTTCTATCGCGGCCGTTGCACAGGTGGAACTACGGACACGGATGGAAGGGAGCGAGTTGGGAACGCGTCTTCGCCTATCAGGCTCTAAAATTGAAGAGCAGGAGCCTGTCAGTTGTCCTGTAGGTAGCAACTTCAAAGTAGAGAACCTCTTCTTCAATGTACCTGCGCGTCGTAAGTTTTTAAAGACAAATGCGACAGAGTTGAATAATATCCTTACAGCCTTTGAGCGAATCGTCTTGGTTTATCCTGAGAGATGTTTCTCCATCCATAGTAATGGACAGGAATTGCTGAACCTGAAAAGTGGGACATTGCGCCAACGTATTGCTGATGTGTTTGGCAAACGCTTTAACCAGGACTTATTAGAGGTGAAGGTGGAAACTGCGATTTGCAAAATAACAGGTTTCGTGGGGAAACCTGAATCAGCGAGGAAGAAAGGAGCCCATGACTATTTCTTTGTAAATGGACGCTTTATGAAGCATCCTTATTTCCATAAGGCAGTAATGCAGGCTTTCGACCGTCTGATACCTGTTGGTATGCAGGTCCCTTATTTTATTTATTTTGAGGTGGCTCCTTCAGATATTGACGTAAACATCCATCCAACTAAGACAGAGATCAAGTTTGAGAATGAACAGGCAATCTGGCAGATCCTCATGGCGGCAGTCAAAGATGCTATTGGCAAGTTTTGTGAGGTTCCACAGATAGATTTTGATACAGAGGGACAACCGGACATCCCAGTATTTAATCCTGTATCTCAGCAGGTAGAGATTCCCACTCCCTCCTATAATCCCTCTTATAATCCATTTAAGCAAAGGCATGCCGAGCATCCAAAGAAAGTCGTTGAAGGGTGGGAGCAACTTTATGAGCAATTGCCACAGCAGTCTCAGCAACTCCCTGTGGAAATAGAAGCGTTCGAGGTGGAGGAGAAGTCCCCAGTGCATTATCAGTACAAAGGACGTTATATCATGACTGCAGTGAAGTCTGGACTAATGATAATCGATCAGTATCGTGCTGATGTCCGGATCCGTTATGAGAGGTATTTGTCTCAATTGGAGTCACAGACAGTAAATAGTCAGCGAATGCTCTTTCCTGAAGTGGTGCAGTTTTCACTGTCTGATGCTGTCATGCTGGAGAAAATCCTCCCAGAGTTAAATGCGATGGGCTTTGAATTGTCTGATCTTGGACAATGTAGTTATGGAATTCAGGCGATTCCTGCAGGACTTGAGGGACTTAATTATGTTCAGTTGGTTCAAGACATGGTAAGTGACACTATAGAAAAAGGAACCGGCAATATGCATGACATTCATTCTTCTCTCGCTCTGAGCCTGGCTCGCCATGCGGCTATTCCATTGGGTCAAATCCTTAATAACGAGGAAATGGAGAATATCATCAATGAGTTGTTCGCATGCTCTAATGTAAACTATACTCCTGACGGGAAAGCAATATTGTGTATTCTGCCTCAAAAGGAAATAGAACAGTTATTAGGATGAATTTAACTTTTTTAAAGGGATAAACAGGCGCAAAAATAAATAGAAATCAACTTTTTTCGTAAAAAAGTGCAATTTTTTGCCAAAAATGTTTGTAGATTTAAAATAAATGTTTACTTTTGCACAATAATTGATAAAAGTGGTTATATCATTTAACATTAATATTAGTATAGGTATGAAAAAGTTATTAATGGTACTGGCTTTCGCCGGTGTTTCTGTTGCCTCAATGGCACAGGATGCTGTACCTACAGAAAAGTACAGCGTTGCAACTAATTCTTTCTGGAGCAACTGGTTTGTTCAGGGTAATCTCGTAGGAACTGCTTTCTGGGGTGGTCAGGAGGTTCAGAACAACTTCAGCAAGAGTCCTCTGAAAGGTTTCCGTAACAATCTCGGTTTCTCTGTTGCTGTTGGTAAGTGGTTTACTCCTGGCATCGGACTTCGTACAAAGTTCAATGGTATCTGGGGTCGCACTGTTATTTCTACAGACAAGAAGACTAACGCTTCTAAGTACTGGGCTTTGAACGAGCAGGTTATGTTCAATCTGAGCAACATGATTCTTGGTTACAATGAGAATCGTCTGTGGGATCTGATTCCTTACGCAAGTGTTGGTATTGAGCGTAACATGAGTTACAACCGCTACTCTCCAGCATGGGGTATTGGTATCTTGAACGAGTTCAAACTGAGCAACAAGTTTGCTATCAACCTTGACATCAACTACAACCTCTTCATGAACAGATCAGATGGTGTTGATGGTCGTCTGCCAGGTGCAAAACCTTACAAGAGCCGTTCTTTCAAAGGTCTGATTGCTAACCATGACCGTACTTTGAACGTTGAGGTTGGTTTGACTTACAATCTCGGTAAGGCAGGTTGGAGCAAGACTCCAGACGTAGAGGCTATCAAGGCTCTCTCTCAGGGTCAGATCGATGCTCTGAACGCTCAGTTGGCTGATGCTAACGCAGAGAACGCTCGTCTCCGTGACCAGATTAAGAATCACAAGTGTCAGCCTACTACAAATGCACTTGATTCTAAGAAGACTGTTAAGGAGATTGTTTCTGCTCCTGTATCTGTATTCTTCAACCTGGGTAAGGCTAAGATTGCTTCTCAGAAGGATCTGCAGAATGTTCAGGCTGTTGCTGACGCCGCTAAGGCTAACAACGCTAAGATTGTTGTAACTGGTTACGCTGACAGCAAGACTGGTAGTTCAAACCTCAACCAGAGCCTGTCTCAGAAGCGTGCTGAGGCTGTTGCTGACGCTCTCGTTAACATGGGTGTTGATCGCTCTAACATCGAGATCAATGCTGCTGGTGGTGTTGACACTCTGTCTCCAATCAGTTTCAACCGTCGTGCAACTGTTGAGTTGAAGTAATTCAAATTAAGTAATAATAAGTAAATCCCGAGTACGTAAGTGCTCGGGATTTCTTAAGGGCGCTTAGCTCAGTTGGTTTAGAGCATCTGCCTTACAAGCAGAGGGTCGGGGGTTCGAATCCCTCAGCGCCCAC
>FLNX01004419.1_pt1 | contig 23685 bp, 25 predicted proteins | sample 1140341 | NCBI WGS metagenome assembly FLNX01 (sample SAMEA3878208, study PRJEB12797) | bioreactor metagenome | biome: Moose rumen | place: Sweden | collected 2011-10
GATGTCCTCGTGTACGTGGTCAAGCCACTTCTGAACGATATTTTCTCTTGCCATCTTCTCTTCGTTTTATTGTTCTAACGGTTGCAAAGATACGAAGAAAACAAAAATTATTTGGAGAACACGATGATTATATGTATATTTGCGGCATAATTTAAAAACAGCATAACATGGGATATTGGAAACGGACAGCAGATACTGTATTAAAAGAACAACTCGAAGCATTTGGGGCGGTGCTGATTGAAGGACCTAAATGGTGTGGAAAGACGACTACTGCCGAACAGATGGTGTTAAGATTATTCCTTTAGGGTGCTTGAAGAATTGATTACTCAACAGGTTGTTGAGCAAGGGGAAATACGATATAAGAATAAATCTATACTAGAAATTTTCAAAAAAAGGTTGTCAGGTTGACAAAACACCGATAGCCACTGCGTTTGCAACCTTTTTAAGGTTGTCAAGGTTGTCATAAGGTTGCATGTGAGGAGGCTGCTCTTGGACGAAGCCCCTACATCCTCCCTGCGAAGGCGGCACATCCTCGGGTCGAAGGTGCCGCCTCCTGCCCTCGGAGGTACGGGCTTCGTGGCACGGAGGAGGCACCTGCGTAAAATGCCGCATAAAATAGGATTTTGAAAAATCTACTCCCATACTCCCTTTTTCTTCTGAAATGCCGATGCACAGGGCATTTTTATCCTGGTTCATGTCTTCGTGGGTCTCCTCTATGGATTTCACCACGCTGTCCTTCAGATAATAGATAGGACATACTGTCCTCGCTTTATCTTTCCCCAATGGATGGCGTGTTTTGGGCAATGATGGTAGCAGGCGAGGCAATTGGTGCAGGAATCGTTGTGCTTCCATTGGGGTGGGATGCCCTCAATATCGTTGACAGGACAGAGTCTGGCGCATGAGCCACACTGAATACAAGCATCCTTGTCCACCCAGAAATGCTTATCGGTTATCAGGTGCTTGTTATAGTAGCCTCCGATGACATAGGTATAAGTGTAAGGGATGGCACCCTTTACCAAATCCTCTATACCTTTCTGCTTCAGGGTGACCACCTCACAGATATGTCGTATCCTTTCCTGAGCCGCCGCGATTTTCAGTCGCTCCCGCTCTGGGGTGTCCAAATGTAGGAAAGAGAAACAGACATTCGACTCAGGCATCACCACGGCGAATGCGGCATCTGTGTGCAACCCCTGTCTTCCTAACTCCTTGTTGAGGATACGCATGGCATGTCCCATGTTGTCGCCACAGGTCGTTAGAGCATAGAGATAGGACACAGTGTGAAAAGTCGCCTTGCGGATAAACTCACGGACAATACGGGGAGGTTGCCATCCATGTGTGGGAAAGCAGAACCCTAATCGTTCACCCTCCTGTAGCGTATACTTCAGTTCACCCTTTGCTAACTCCTCTGGGATATATCGCAACATATCCCCTGTCGACAGAGCCAGTTGCTCTGCCGCCCATTTGGTATTACCTGTTCCGGAGAAATAGAATATCATGAGTGCAAGTCGAGCACAAAGCGTGTTCCCTTCGTGAACTCAGGATCAATCTCAAGGTCGCCATTCATCTTCAGTGCCATCTGTTTACAGATAGGCAATCCCAGTCCGTCACCTTTCGTCAGGTCTCTGATCTCAAGGAAAGGCTTGAACACATCCTCACGGCTCTCCTCGGGAATACCGCAACCTGTGTCAGACACCAGGAACTGGTGTGTATGGGCACTACGTTTCTTATACTCCAACCAGATTGTTCCACCTTCTGGAGTATACTCTGCGGCATTCGTCAACAGGTGGAGCAGGATATGTGAAACATATTCCTTGTTCATGTCAATCGTCATCTTTGGCGCATTGATCTTCAGTGTCACATCACGCTTCACCTTGTCACGAATCTGATCCATCAGACTCTCGCAGAACGGAGGAATCTGGGTCTCCTCCAACTCAATCTCATCCGTGGAGTTCTCCAGTTCAGATAAAGTCTGAATATGTTGTGAGAAGTCAAGTAATGCTTTCACCTCAGGTTTATTGCTGTCGAGTTTCTGCAAAGTAGGATCCAACTGGGCAGAGATGTTACTGATGAACTTTGCTTTCAAGGCATTGTTGTCTTTCTCCAGATTGATAATCTTCTTCTGCTTGCGAGTCTGAAGAATATAACGGAGCAGGATAATGGCACCAACAACCAAAGCGGCCGCAAGAGCACCCGCAAGGATCAGAAGTCCGACGATGATGACCCAACGGGTAGCCAGCGAACTATCTTTATCGGCAATAGAAGCCTCGTTGTCAGCGATCTGCTTCTTCAGGGCAGCAATCTCGTCGGCATGTTTCAAGGCGTTAGTGGAGTCTTTCCATGCGAGATAGTTGCTATACGACTGTGCCACCATGCTGGCATTATTACTCTTTCTACCATTGGCAATCAGTTGTTTATAAACCTCATCCACCTTGTCATACTCCTTAGAGGCAGTCAACTTGTTAGCCATCTCCTTAAAGACAGCGTCACCCTGAGCATTCAGTCCAAAGGAATAATAGTAAATAGCCTTGCTATAGAGCAGGTCGTTTTTCACCTTCTCGTCGTTGGAGGCATTAGCCTGAGCCTCCATAGCCTTCAGTTGTTCTTTGGCACTATCAGGTTTGCGGAACTTCATATACATCTGCATACGCTCCTTTGTCACCAAGTAGTGCAATCCGGCACTATTTGCCCCGCCTTTGTTATTTATCGTCTGGTCAATATTGCGTAGCAGTTCGAATGCCTCCTTATGGAGACCATCCTTGGAATATAGTGAGGCGGCTTTCGTTCCACATTCGACACCTTGCTGCATTTGTCCTTTGCCGATATACTCTTCATAGGCACGGATATAATTATATCTGGCAGCGGGAATGGTCTGTGCGGCTTCCGCTGTTTTCTGAAATTCACTTTTCTGAGTCTCCTGGGCATTCACCATCGCACAGGAAATCGATAGACCTAACAATAAGGTAAATACTTTTTTATTCATAGTATACGTACTAATATGCTGTTTCAAATTTAGATGCAAAAGTATGAAATTATTTCATTTCCTCCAAAAAAAGTTACGATTTATTTGGTAGTTCAATGGAAATAGTGTAATTTTGCAACCAAATTTGGAAAAGATATGAAGACTCTGAGCCTACAGAACAGTATTATTATTCGACTGCGCAATGTTGTCGGAAGTGATAAGACGTATATGTAACTCAGATATGGAGATATAACGGTGCCTTTCTCACTTCCGATAGTGTGAAAGGCACTTTTCATTAGATAGAAATATAATAATATAAATAAATAAGGAATTATGAGTGATAGATTATTTATCTTCGACACGACTCTTCGAGATGGTGAGCAAGTCCCAGGATGTCAGTTGAACACAGTGGAAAAGATTCAGGTGGCTAAGGCCCTCGAGCAATTGGGCGTAGACATCATAGAGGCAGGCTTTCCTATCAGCAGCCCTGGTGATTTTAACTCTGTGATTGAAATCTCAAAAGCCGTGACATGGCCTACTATCTGTGCGCTGACCCGTGCGGTACAGAAAGATATTGATGTTGCTGCCGAGGCTTTGCAGTATGCCAAGCACAAGCGTATACATACAGGTATCGGTACGAGTGACTCCCATATCAAGTACAAGTTCAACTCCAACCGTGAGGAGATCATTGAGCGTGGTGTTGCCGCTGTCAAGTATGCCAAGAAATTCGTAGAGGATGTGGAGTTCTATTGTGAGGATGCCGGACGTACGGAGAATGAGTATCTTGCCCGTGTGGTGGAGGCTGTCATCAAGGCTGGTGCCACAGTCGTTAATATCCCAGACACTACAGGTTACTGTCTGCCTCAGGAGTACTTTGAGAAGATTAAGTATCTGAAGGAGCATGTGGATGGTATCGACAAGGCAATTATCTCCACGCACTGTCATAATGATCTGGGTATGGCCACCGCTAACACCTTTAATGGTGTGATGGGCGGTGCCCGTCAGGTAGAGGTCACCATCAATGGTATCGGTGAGCGTGCCGGTAATACCTCTTTGGAGGAGATCGCCATGATCTTGAAATGCCATAAAGGATTAGGCATCGACACCAATATCAACACCCAGAAGATTTATCCGACCAGCCGCATGGTATCGAGCCTGATGAACATGCCTGTACAGCCTAACAAGGCTATTGTGGGACGTAACGCTTTCGCTCACTCCTCTGGTATCCATCAGGACGGTGTGCTGAAGAATGTACAGACCTACGAGATTATAGACCCGAAAGATGTGGGTATCGATGACAACAGCATCGTTCTGACAGCACGCAGTGGACGTGCCGCCTTGAAACATCGCTTGAATGTCAATGGGGTAGAGGTCAGTGACGAGAAACTTGATAAGATTTACGAGAAGTTCCTGCAACTCGCCGACCAGAAGAAGGAGGTGAATGATGCCGATGTGCTGATGTTGGCTGGTGCCGACACTGCCGAGGCTCATGCCGTGAAACTTGACTTTCTGCAGGTTACTACAGGTAAGGGAGTTAAGAGCGTTGCCTCTATCGGACTGGATATCAGTAATCAGAAGTTTGAGGCTGCCGCCTCTGGTAATGGACCTGTCGATGCCGCTATCAAGGCATTGAAGAAGATCATCATGAAGCAGATGACGCTGAAGGAGTTCACCATCCAGGCTATCTCCAAAGGCTCTGACGATGTGGGAAAGGTACACATGCAGGTGGAATACGACGGCAGTATCTACTATGGCTTCGGTGCCAACACCGATATTGTTACCGCATCAGTGGAGGCATATATTGACTGTATCAATAAATTCAAGAAATAATGAATACACTATTTGACAAGATATGGGACAAGCACGTTGTCCAGAAAGTGGATGACGGTCCTACACAGTTGTATATCGACCGTCTGTATTGCCATGAGGTGACATCGCCACAGGCATTTGACGGCATGAGGGCTCGTGGACTGAAGTGCTTCCGTCCCGACCATATTTACTGTATGCCCGACCATAACACCCCGACACACGATCAGGACAAACCTATTGAGGACCCTGTATCGGCAAAGCAGGTGTCAACACTGGCTCAGAATGCAAAGGACTTCGGACTGACTCACTATGGCATGATGGACCAGTCGAACGGTATCATCCATGTGGTAGGACCAGAGAAGGGACTGTCTCTGCCAGGTATGACGATTGTCTGTGGCGACTCCCACACTTCCACGCACGGAGCAATGGGTGCCGTAGCCTTCGGTATCGGTACCAGTGAGGTGGAGATGGTGCTTGCCTCACAGTGTATCCTCCAGCAGAAGCCTAAGTCGATGCGTATCAGTATTAACGGAAAACTGGGCAAAGGTGTGACAGCAAAGGATGTCGCCCTCTATCTGATGAGTCAGTTGACGACCTCTGGTGCTACAGGCTATTTCGTGGAGTATAGTGGTGACGTGGTGAAGGATATGTCGATGGAAGGTCGTCTGACGCTCTGTAACCTCTCTATTGAGATGGGAGCACGTGGCGGCTTCGTCGCTCCTGATGAGACCACTTTTAATTATATAAAAGGTAAAGAGTTCGCTCCAAAGGGTGCTGACTGGGATAAGGCTATTGCCTATTGGAAGACCTTGAAGAGTGGTGATGACGCTGTATTCGATAAAGAATTAGTTTTCGACGCTAAAGATATAGAGCCTCGTGTGACCTATGGAACGAACCCGGGTATGGGTATTGGTATTACGGAGGCTATTCCCACAGAAGGTGGGGTAGGCTTCGAGAAGTCCCTCAATTACATGGGTTTCCAGCCAGGAGAGAAACTGCTGGGTAAGAAGATTGACTATGTGTTCTTAGGAGCATGCACCAATGGGCGTATCGAGGACTTCCGTGCCTTTGCCGCTATCGCCAAGGGACGTAAAAAGGCAGACAACGTCATCGCATGGTTGGTACCAGGCTCTTGGGCTGTTGACCGCCAGATTCGAGAGGAAGGTCTTGATAAGGTTCTGGAGGCTGCAGGTTTTGAGATTCGTCAACCAGGCTGTTCCGCCTGTCTTGCCATGAATGATGACAAGATACCCGCAGGAAAGTATTCCGTATCGACAAGTAACCGTAACTTCGAGGGTCGTCAAGGACCAGGCGCGCGTACCATCCTTGCCTCTCCTTTAGTAGCAGCAGCCGCTGCTGTAACAGGTGTAATCACTGATCCAAGAGAACTATTATGAAACAGAAATTCAATGTTATAACATCCACCTGTGTGCCCCTTCCTTTGGAGAATGTGGACACCGACCAGATTATCCCGGCACGTTTTTTGAAGGCGACCACCCGTGAGGAGCGTTTCTTTGGTGATAACCTCTTCCGCGATTGGCGTTATAATGCCGACGGTACGGTTAATAAGGACTTTGTACTGAACGATCCTACCTATGGCGGTTGTATCCTCGTGGCTGGCAAGAACTTCGGATCAGGTTCCAGTCGTGAGCATGCCGCATGGGCGATTGCAGGATATGGCTTTCGTGTAGTGATCAGTTCTTTCTTCGCTGACATCCACAAGAACAATGAGTTGAATAACTTCGTACTGCCCGTGGTAGTTAGTGAGTCATTCCTTGCCGAACTCTTTGAGAGCATCAAGCAGAATCCGAAGATGGAGGTGGAAGTGGACCTGCCTGACCAGACGGTTACTAACAAAGCAACAGGTAGACAGGAGAAGTTTGAGATTAACGGTTATAAGAAACATTGTCTGATTAACGGATTGGATGATATCGATTTCCTGATTCAGAATAAGGATAAAATCGAGCAATGGGAACAGCAGAACGCATAAACGCTTCGCAACGTACTCTTCCTTATGTTGAGATAATGGACTCGACACTCCGTGATGGTGAGCAAACCAACGGTGTGTCGTTTCTTCCTCATGAGAAGTTGATGATAGCCCGTATGCTTCTTCATGATGTTAATGTTGACCGCATAGAGGTAGCATCTGCCCGTGTCAGCGAGGGTGAGAAAGAGGCTGTCAGGATGATTTGTCGCTATGCTGACCAGATAGGAAAGTTAGACAGGGTAGAGGTTCTTGGCTTTGTTGATGGGCATCAGTCTGTCGACTGGATATCTGATTGTGACGGTAAGGTAATCAACTTACTTGCCAAAGGCTCCTTGAAGCATTGTACTCATCAGTTGCACAAAACACCTGAGGAGCATATTGCGGATATCAAAGACACGGTGGAGTATGCTACCGCAAAAGGACTCTCCGTTAACCTCTATTTAGAGGACTGGAGTAATGGCATGAAAGATTCTCCCGACTATGTCTATCAGTTAATGGATGCGCTGACATCTCAACACCCCATTAAACGTTTTATGCTCCCCGATACATTAGGTGTGATGAATCCCTTGCAAGTTATCGAGTATTTCCGTAAGATGATTAAGCGTTATCCGAACGTGCATTTCGATTTCCATGCCCATAATGACTATGATCTTGCCGTCAGCAACTCGCTTGCCGCTGTGCTGAGTGGTGCCAAGGGACTGCATGTCACGGTCAATGGACTGGGTGAGCGTTGTGGTAATGCGCCGATGGCGAGTGTACAGGCGATACTTAAGGACCAGTTCCATGCCAAGACAGGAATTGTGGAGGATAAACTGAATGGTATCAGCCGGTTGGTGGAAGGCTATAGTGGTATTGCTGTCGCACCCAATCAACCTATTGTAGGAGAGAATGTTTTTACGCAGGTGGCTGGTGTCCATGCTGACGGTGACTCTAAGGACAAACTCTATTATAACGAACTGATTCCAGAACGTTTCGGACGTAAGCGTGAGTATGCGTTAGGAAAGAATAGTGGTCGGGCGAATATTGCCAAGAACCTTGAAGAACTTGGTTTAGAGTTAACACCAGAGCAGACAAAACGTGTCACACAGCGTATCACAGAACTGGGCGATAAGAAGGAAATCGTCACACAAGAGGACTTACCATATATTGTCAGTGACGTTCTAAAACACGATGCTCCAGAAGACAAAGTAAAACTGATAAGTTACGTGGTATCAACGGCTTATGGCTTAAAGCCTGGAGCAAACATCAAAGTAGAGATTAATGGTCAACAGTATGACGGCAGTGCGGTAGGTGACGGACAATATGACGCTTTCGTCAAGGCATTACGGTATATCTATAAGAAATACCTTAATCGCACTTTCCCCATCCTTGCCAACTATCAGGTGTCCATACCTCCAGGAGGTCGTACAGATGCTTTGGTGCAGACAGTCATCACGTGGCACTATAATGACGGGCTTCTCCGTACTCGTGGTTTGGATGCCGACCAGACAGAAGCCGCTATCAAAGCGACCTTTAAGATGCTCAATATCGTAGAGAGTAATTTGTAAAAACAATAAATAAAACAGAATATGAAACTGAAAATTGCCGTTCTCCCAGGTGACGGGATAGGACCAGAGATTATGAAACAGGGCGTTGCTGTCTTGGACGCTATCGCTGAGAAATTCGGACATGAGTTCTCCTATGAGGAGGCTCTTTGTGGTGCGCATGCCATTGATGCCGTTGGTGACCCCTACCCAGAGGCTACCCATGATGTGTGTATGCGTGCTGACGCAGTACTGTTCGCTGCTGTAGGTGATCTTCGTTTTGACAATAACCCTACAGCGAAGGTACGTCCAGAACAGGGACTGCTTGCCATGCGTAAGAAATTAGGATTGTTTGCCAATGTCCGTCCTGTCGCTACTTTCGACTGCCTTCTGCACAAGTCACCGCTGAAGGATGAGTTGCTGAAGGGTGCTGACTTCGTCGTTATCCGCGAGTTGACAGGTGGTATGTATTTTGGTGAGAAATATCAGGATAATGATAAGGCATATGATACCGATATCTATACTCGTCCTGAGATTGAGCGCATTCTGAAGGTAGCCTTTGAGACGGCTCAAAAGCGTAAGAAGCACCTGACGGTGGTTGATAAGGCTAATGTTCTGGCAAGTAGTCGTCTTTGGCGCCAGATTGCCAAGGAGATGGAGTCGCAGTATCCTGATGTGAACACCGACTATATGTTTATCGACAATGCCTCCATGCGTGTGTTGACAGAACCTCGCTTTTTCGATGTTATCGTAACAGAGAACACCTTTGGTGATATTCTGACTGACGAGACTTCTTGTATTACTGGTTCTATGGGCTTACAGCCTTCATCATCATTAGGTGAGCATACCCCATTGTTCGAGCCGGTACATGGCTCATGGCCACAGGCTGCGGGACAGAATATCGCCAATCCGCTTGCAGAGATCCTCTCTGCCGCTATGCTATTAGAGCATTTCGACTTAAAGAAAGAGGGTGCTTTAATTCGTGAGGCAGTAAACGCCTCATTGGATGCTAATGTCCGTACTCCAGAGATTCAGGTGGAAGGTGGAGCCAAGTATGGTACGAAGGAAGTAGGTGCATGGATTGTAGACTACATCAAAAACGCTTAACATTAGCAATTATCTGTTTGCTGTTGGTTACTGGCATACAGGCTCAGTCGAACCAGGAATGGCGAGACTCTTTGAATACCATTAACCAGCAGATTGCCAGATCACCCTATAGTGCTGCCTTGCATTTCCGCAAGGCAGCCATTAACTTGGAGTTGCAACAATGGGAATATGCTGTAGACGAGTACAAGACGATACTGCGCCATGATGAGAAAAACCTTACGGCACTTTTTTATCGTGCCTATGCGTACACTCATCTTCGCCATTATGACTTGGCAAAGAACGACTATAACGATATCCTGTTGGAAAAACCAACCCATTTGGAGGCACGATTAGGACTGGCATACGTTTATCAGTTGATGGGAAAACGCAATGACGCGCTCGACCTGTTGGGTATTGTCGTAGAACAACATCCAGACTCTGTGTCAGGGTATGTGGCTCGGGCATCTCTGGAGACGGAAATGAAACGCTATGATGCCGCTCTATATGATTGGGAGGAGGCTATCAAACGTGATCCAGAGAACACCGACTACCAACTGTCGTATATCGATGTGCTGATATATCTGGGTAGAAAAGAGGCTGCAAGACGGGAACTCGACAAACTGGCGGGTAGGGGAGTCAACCAAGGTGCGCTCCGTGCTTTTTATAAGCGAATCAAATAAATGGCGAACTGCGTTAATTCTCCAAAATCCCTCGTTTGTTACAGACTTTTTTCGTAACTTTGCATTGTAATTGTAAAACATAATTATTAAGACTATGGGTAAGATTAAAACTATCGGTATTTTGACATCAGGTGGTGATTCTCCTGGTATGAATGCGGCAATCCGTGCCGTTACACGCGCTGGTATTTATAATGGTTTTAATATCAAGGGTATTTTCCGTGGTTATGACGGACTCATAAAAGGTGAGGTGAAGGATTTTACCACAGAGAATGTCAGTGGTATTATTACTCGTGGTGGTACTATTCTGAAAACCGCCCGGAGCAAAGAGTTTATGACTCCAGAGGGGAAACAGAAAGCATATGAGACATGCCAGAAGGAAGGGATAGACGCACTGGTCGTCATTGGTGGCAATGGCTCACTGACGGGTGCTCGTGATTTCGGTATGGAGTACGACTTCCCCGTTATAGGACTTCCTGGCACTATCGACAATGACCTTTATGGTACTGATGCTACTATCGGCTATGATACTACTATGAATACAATCATGGATTGTGTAGACCGCATCCGTGATACTGCTAATTCGCACGAGCGTATTTTCTTCATCGAAGTGATGGGTCGTGATGCTGGTTTCCTGGCACAGAACTGTGCGATTGCCTGTGGTGCGGAGGCTGCTATCGTACCCGAGGAAGTGACTGACGTTGACCAGTTAGCGGAATTTATGGGTCGTGGTATTCGCAAATCGAAGAAATCATGTATTGTCATTGTCTCGGAAAGTCCTAAATGCGGTGCCCTTTACTATGCTGACCGTGTAAGAAATGAGTTTCCTGAGTTCGATGTGCGTGTTTCTATTCTTGGTCATTTGCAGCGTGGAGGAACCCCATCTGCCCGTGACCGCATCCTTGCCAGTAGTACTGGTGTCGGTGCTGTTGAGGCTATCAAACAGGGACAGCGTAATGTGATGGTAGGTTATCGCAATAACGATATTGTCTATGTTCCCTTCTCGGAGTGCATCCGTACGGACAAACGTTTTGACAAGCGTCTCATTAAGGTGCTTAACGAGTTGAGTATTTAAAGTTTGAAGGCTTTTATAAAACTAAGAGGGTGTGCCTATTTTGACACACCCTCTTTTCTTGATGGTTGACAGTTGGGATTACTCCGACTTGAACAAGTCCTTGATACCACCGATAGAACCCATGAGGTTGGTAGCCTCGTAGGGGAGGTAGACGGTCTTTGCCTTGTCGCCCTGGGCGAGTTCCTGCATCATCTGGATATACTTCTGGGCGAGCAGGTAGTTGGCAGGGTTGGTGCTCTTGCCGACAGCCTCGGTAATCAGTTCGATTGCCTTTGCCTCCGCCTCTGCCTTGCGGATACGAGCCTGTGCCTCACCTTCTGCATGGAGGATAGCCTGCTGTTTCTGAGCGTCAGCACGGTTGATGATGGCGGTCTTCTCACCCTCAGAGGCAAGAATCTCGGCAGCCTTCTCACCCTCGGAGGTCAGAATCTGGGCACGCTTGTTACGCTCTGCCTGCATCTGTTTCTCCATGGCGTTCAGTACGGTAGAGGGAGGAATGATATCCTGCAGTTCGACACGGTTGACCTTCACACCCCATTTGTCGGTGGCGTCGTCGAGGACGGCACGCAGTTTGGTGTTGATGGTGTCACGGGAGGTCAGTGTCTCATCGAGTTCCAGTTCACCGATGATGTTACGTAGGGTGGTCTGAGTCAGTTTCTCGATAGCGTTGGGCAGGTTAGAGATTTCATACACAGCCTTGAACGGATCTACGATCTGGAAGTAGAGCAGGGCGTTGATTTCCATTTGGATATTATCCTTGGTAATCACGTTCTGGGAGGGGAAGTCATACACCTGTTCACGCAGGTCGATAGAGTTAGAGTAAGCATAGCGTCCACGATGCAAAACGACAATCTCCTTAGCACGGTCGATAAATGGAATAATGATGTTAATTCCAGGATTGAGTGTGGCGTAGTAGCGACCCAGACGCTCAATGATGCGGGTTTCCGACTGAGGGATAATCACGAGTGCCATCTTGGCGAAGATAATCACTAAGATTACGATGGCGATCAATACATAAGTCATAAATTCCATAATTATAAAGTTTTTAAAAAGTTATTTTCTTATAGTTACTATAGGCACTATAGAGTCTCCACTGTAATAATCGTACTTTCACGCCCAATGACACGGACGGTGGTTCCGACAGGGATGTCAGTATTGCTGACTGCTTTCCATAGATCACCGTCAATCTGCACATAACCGCTGTCATTAATGGAGATCGGCTCAGTCACTCGTCCTGTCCGTCCGATTAACGCATCGGCATTGCTGGGTTTGTTAGGCTCATTCTTATGCAGATAGCGTAGAGCCACAGGGCGGATGAAGATGACGCTGAGCAGCGAGAAGACAGCGAAGATAAACAACTGCCAGTAGATGTCCAGTCCCAGTACGGTGGCGATGATGCCGAAGACGGCTCCGATAGAGAAGCAGATGATGAAGAAATCACCTGACGAGAGTTCCAGAATTAGACAGATAATGGACACTACTGCCCAGACCTGCCACATGTTTGCAATTAAATAGTCTATCATAAATGTTAAGCGTTAAAAGTTACACATTATTATAATTATATAGAGAGGATGAAGTCATCCCAATCTTTGGTCGAGCCTTTCTTGCCGAACACCTTAGTATATAGTCGGCTGCGGGTGGAGGCGACACTCTCCTTGCTGTGTGCCGTGAGGGTGGCGATATCCTTGGGGGCGACACGTACTTTGATGAGCAGGCTCACGTAGTAGTCTTGGTCGCTCATGTTATAGAGACGGTAGAGTTTCTCCGTAAAGCCGTTGTACACCATGTTTACTACTTCTGCGAGTTCTTTCCAGTCACCATTGCGCATACTCTGTCCGTCGTTGAGATATTGCTTGATTCTCTGATAGACAGCAGATGAGAATATGGTGCTCACATCATGCTCTCTCTTCTCGATGACTGCCATCTTCTGCATGGCATGGATGTTGTCGAGTCGACTTTGCAGCAACTGTATCTTACGCCTGTGATATTGTATCGTCACTACAAATAAGGTGATGTAGATCACGGCGCAGATGATGAGCAGGAATATTTCACGGTTGGTGAGTATCATATCACTTTTTCGTTTTGGTTGATGCAAAGTTAGGAAATAATTACATGATATGCAAGAAAAAGTGTTTGCAAAAGTGTGCAAAAGGCATATTGCAAACTTTTGCGAAAGATTAACTCAAATAATATTTGGTTTTCTTCTCACTTATTCGTACCTTTGAGACTATGCCTCGAAAGTACTTTCGTTCGAGAAAACTCAAATAATATTTGGTTTTCTTCTCACTTATTCGTACCTTTGCCAACCAAATTAGACAATCGTAAAGAGAATTATGGGAAAAATTATATTGACAGGTGATCGTCCTACAGGTAAACTGCACCTGGGACATTATATCGGTTCACTGCGCCGTCGTGTGGAACTTCAAGAGGCTGGTGACTATGAGAAGATGTTTGTGTTCATGGCTGACGTACAGGCATTGACTGATAATGCGGATAATCCTGAGAAGATCAGGCAGAATATCATAGAAGTGGCGCTAGACTATCTCTCCGCAGGTCTTGACCCGGAGAAATGCACGATATTTATCCAGAGCCAGATAGCAGAACTCGCAGAACTGACCACCTATCTGATGAACCTCATCACCGTGAGCCGTGTACAGCGTAACCCAACCGTAAAGACAGAGATTAAGATGCGTAACTTCGAGGCAAATATCCCGTTGGGCTTCTTCTGCTATCCTGTAAGTCAGGCTGCCGACATCACCCTGTTTAAGTCGACAACCGTCCCTGTCGGTGAAGACCAAGAGCCCATGTTGGAGGTGACTCGTGAATTGGTACGTCGCTTCAATCAGATATATGCCCCAGTGCTGGTGGAGCCGAATATCATGCTGCCAGAGAATGCCACGGCACGTCGCCTGCCAGGTACTGACGGTAAAGAGAAGATGTCCAAATCGTTGGGTAATTGCATCTATCTCTCTGACGACGCTGATACGGTATGGCAGAAAGTACGCTCGATGTATACCGACCCGGAGCATATCAATCTCAATGACCCGGGTCATGTGGAGGGTAATGCGGTATTCACCTATCTTGATGCTTTCTCAAAAGACGAGGATTTTGCCAACTACCTGCCAGAATACCAGAACTTGGATGAGTTGAAGGACCATTACCGTCGTGGCGGGTTGGGTGATATGAAGTGTAAGAAATTCCTGAACCAGATACTGAATGAGATGCTGGAGCCTATCCGCCAGCGTCGTCATGAGTTCGAGCAGGATATCCCTGAGATTTATAATATATTGAGGAAAGGCACCGAGAAAGCACGTGAGACGGCAGCCCAGACGATGAGCGAGGTACGTGCGGCAATGCAGATCAACTACTTCGACGATAAAGAACTGATTCAGTCACAGGCAGAGCGGTTCCGTGCCAAATAAGTCCGATGCCGTTCTTCCAACGTCATACTCGCATAGCGGCGCCACTCAGTGGTGCCGCTTTCTTTGTCGGCAAGGTACTGAAGGTCATTCATGCGGTCGTACGCCTCCATCTCGAAGGGATTCAGAAGATACCCCGCATTTCTCAAGTGCTTATGATAGCGACATGCCTTTAACCAGTAGATAATATACTTCCAGTAAAAACAAAACCAGGAGTCGTGGGTTGAGCGAGCCTGATAGAGGTGGATCATCTCATGATTTTTCAGCGACCCCCAATGGTCATTGAATAATGCCGCCTCTTCTTTGCTATGGGTGATGATCGTACCAAAGAATGTCATTCCCTCATAGCCTTTCCGAATCCAGAAAGGGATATTCACCGCACGCATATCCGTCAACTTACTGGGACGGCGTGCCTTGAGCATCAGGGGTATCACAGTCAGCATATTCGCCATAGCACTTGCAAAAATAGTCGAAAAGGAACAGATGGCAAAATAATTTATGAATTTTTATGGATGGGGATTGTCCGTAAAATAATCCAGATGCAACCGATTAGTACATATGTCAGTACAGTTTGTGCCACCGTAGGATAGAGTCCGTCAATACTGGCATAGGGAAGAGTGGCGATAGCATCTAAGGTATGGCGCATGAAAGAGGCAACGGCAGTAAGAATAGTGGCGAGAAGAGAGAGATGGGTGAGGAATAATAAAATGGCACCAGTCAGGATAAGATAGGCACAAGGGATGACGATGAAGTTGCTCAACAGGAAATAGGTGGAGAAACGATGGAAGTAGAAAGCGATGAGGGGTGCCACTCCCAATTGTGCCGATAACGAGAGTGCCGTCATACCCCATAGCCAGCGAACAAGGCGATGCTCCATCAGCCATCGCTCAGAGAACACATTGTTGAGTAAGGGGAAAAACAACAGGATGGCGAGTACGGCAAGGAATGACATCTGGAAACCGATGTCGAAGAGTGATTGTGGCTTGATGACGAGGAGGATGATAGCGGTAAAGGCGAGGACGTTGACACTCATTTTCTGACGGTACCCTAAGGAGAGCAGTCCATATATGGTCAGCATCGTGGCGGAGCGGACGACACTTGGGGTCATGCCGACTAAGAAGGCAAAAGCCCAGATGAGGAGAATGGTTAATACTTGGGTGACTATCCGCAGGCGTAGTCCCCTCACGAGGAGTGATACCATCATGTAGAGAATACCGAGATGCAGTCCGCTGATGGCAAGGATATGTCCGGCACCTGTGATATTGAAAATCTCCCGTACCTCTGTCGATAATGCCGTCTTATCGCCTAATGTCATTGCCGCTATGATGGCATAGGAGTCCTCTCCGATACCTCCCTGCTGGTATTGCAGTAGCAGTTGTTCCCGATATTCCAGCATCCGCTCACCAGCCCTTTGTGTCAAAGCACAGTCGGGTAATGGATATTGGATGATGATCATACCGAACAGGATGGATGCCAGACAGATGCCTGTCGTCTGCCATCGTGGATGGTGACGCAATAGAAGGGTGACCATCAGGACACTGCTGATGACACACAACAGCACTCCCTTGTCAACGGGATAGTACCAACCCATGAGGATGCCTGCTATCAGACAGAGGGCAACAGGTAGTAATGGAGCAATGAATCGTTGATGTCGCATGTTCATCTTTATTCTTGGATCGTGAACCGTTCCAGAAACTCATCCTCTGAGATAATAGGAATACCGAGTTGCTTTGCTTTCTGGTTCTTTCCTGAAGTTGAAGTCACATCATTATTAATCAGGTAGTTGGTCGAACCGCTCACGGCAGAGGCTACCTTGCCGCCCTGCGACTCGATATACGCCTTTAACTCGTTGCGGTTCTTATAATGGTGGACATCACCCGTCACGACGAAGGTCAGTCCCTCACACTGACTGCCAGTGGGCTCACTCGAAGCCTGCGACACCTGTATCTTCTCCCGCAGGTTATCATAACGCTGTCTGTTATGGGCATCACGGAACCAGTTGACAAACGATGCCGACTTCTCAGGACCGATGCCGTTGACATGAGCGAACACCTCGGAAGCCTCTTGGTAGGGCTCAAACAAATCACCAGTCTCCTTGACGGCTTCCGCCACCAGTTCCTCTAAAGGATAGGCACTGAGTAGTCGCTTGCATACATCAATACCGCAGAGCGGGATATTCAGAGCATAGAGCAAGCGATGCGCTTCCACGTTGGCAGAACGGTCGATGCTACGCATGATGTTCGAGGCAGACTTCTCCCCGAAGCCCTCCATCTGGGCGAGTTCACGGATATGACTGCGCAGGTCATAGATGTCCGCATACTCGCTGACCCATCCGAGGTTGATAAACTTAGCAAGGGTCTGTTCTGAGATACCGTCGATGTTCATGCCCTCCTTTGATACGAAACGGGCGAATTTCTTCAGTTGCTTGGCAGGACACTCAGGATTCGTACAGTGGAGGGTTTTCGTACCACTTGCCTCACTGATGCGAATCTCTGTCTTTGCCTGGCACACCGGACACCCATCGGGAATCTCCAACGCACCTTCCGTGCGGATGACCTTGATGACCTTCGGGATAATCTTGTTTGCCTTGATGACACTGATCTCCGTACCTTTTGTGCCGATGCCCAGTCGCTCGCACTCACTGATGTTACACAGCGAGGCGCGCTTCACCGTCGTACCCTCCAACTCCACAGGGCGGAAGATGGCGACGGGCGAGATGGTGCTTGCGGCACACGACCATTCCACTTCCTGTAAGATAGTATCGGCTGCTTCATCCTGCCATTTGAAGGCAAGACCAGCCTTGGTGGCATGGTGTCCAGTGACACTACCCGTCTGGGCATATTCCGTATCGTCGTAGCAGATGACGAGACCATCGACGGGGAAGGGGTTCTGCTTAGAGGTGACCTCTTCGGTGAAGGCGTTGATGACACGCTCCACAGCATCTTCATCGGGATGTTCCACCAAGCGGTGCTCCACTGTATGGAAGCCTTGTTTGTCAAGCCATGCCATGCGCTCGCCCCACGACACGATGTCCTCGTCGGTATGTACCAAGGTGAAGGGAATCCACTGTATATGCCGCTGCTTCACTTCCTCCACATCCTTCAGTGTCAGTGATCCGGAAGCGAGGTTGCGGGGGTTGGCATAGTCCTCACCGCTCTCCATCAGGAACTTGTCGAAGTCGTCATAACTGATAACAGCCTCGCCACGGATGACGGTATGTCCCTGATAGACTATCTGTTGCGGAATACCGCTAATGGCCTTGGCGAGGTGTGTGATATTCGTGCCGATATGTCCGTTCCCTCGGGTGACCACCTTCGTCAGTCGTCCGTCATCATACGTCACGACGAGGGTCAGACCGTCCAGTTTCCAAGATATCCAGATGGGGCGTTCCTCCGCCCATTTCACGAGGTCGCCCGTCAGTTTCGTCTTGGCGAGGGAGAGGGCGGCGTACTCATGCTCCTCCTTCTGTCCCGTGATCTGGTCTTCCGACACCTTCTGCGTAGGAGAGTCGGGCAGGGTAGTACCTGTCTCCTGTTCCAGTCGTCTCAGTTCATCGAAGCGAGCATCCCATTCATAGTCTGTCATCCGCTCGCCCCGTCCGTTATAGTATGCGTCCGAAGCCTCGTTCAACTCCCTTACGAGTTGCTGCATCCGTAGTATCTTGTCGTCAGCCATTTTCACATTTTCTTCTTGTCTGCGAAGGTACGACAAAATTTCTATATGGCAAAGACTTTTACATCATTTAAGATAACACATCGATCTTCCTTCATCCCCTAAGCCAAGGCTTCATTTCCCACTAACATCACGGATGTTCTCTTTTAGCATTTCAACGATGTCATTGTCATTGTGGCAGTTTCTTGCTATCAAATGGATAAAGATGCTATAACCCATCCCATTCTCGTAATTGTCAAATCGAATAGGTGTATTTCCTTGTATGATAGAATATGAAGTCTCCATTATGCCAAAATAACACGACGGGAGAACTCCTCAGGTTTCATATTGCGCAGTTTTTCTAACTGAGCAAGTTTGTGTTTCCTAAGTTCTTCCATTGTCTTCACCAATTTTTCGGAAGGATTGTTAATAACTAATGTTTCTTTCGTGTATGACATAATAATATCTATTGACGATGCAAATCGTACGAAGTTTATATGACACCTCCAAATATTTTCCCCATTTCTTTGCCGATTCAGAAATAATTCCTATCTTTGTAGCGGCTTGGGGGAGAAATCCTGAGCCGCAGATGCAGTAGCTTATTATTTCGCACTTACCGAAGAAGTCTGGAAAACTCATTTTGGATAGTTCGATTTAAGAAGCAGAAGGGAAAAGCCAGAATAGGCTTCCTCTCTACGAGCAATGGCTATGCACACGCCTATATGGCGTGGAGCATTCTTATATCGTAGAGAGGGGTCCAATTTTCCAGACTCGCCCCTTAGGTAAGTGCATAAGAGTGGCCACGCCATTCTTTATGTCTTTAATGTAACGTCTAACTAAAAAAATATGAATTTATGGAAAGAAGAAGTTTAATAGTCGTTATCGCCAGTGCTCTGATGATACTGGCATTCATTGCCTTGCCAGTTATTTCCATTTCTGGTTTTGGATTCTCAGCAACCCTGCTGGACATGCTGATGAAGAACTCAAGTATTATGTACACATTCCTCTATGCGTTGACTGCCATCGTAGTTGCTACCTTGCCTTTTATCAAGCATTCATCATTAGAGAAGTAAAATATAGGAACAATATACATTATGAAGAAGATACTATTCACATTGATTGCTATAGTATATTCCTATAGTATGCAGGCTCAGGAATTTACAATTGACAATATCATATACAAAGTCACAGAGGAGAATGAGGTTATGGTAAAAGATAATAAACTCAGCGACCTGTTTGTGCCAATTAATTCTTTTACAATACCATCTACGGTTACTTATGAAGGTAAGAACTATTCTGTTACAAGGGTTGGCTCGACAGCTCTTTCAATGATTCCTATCACTAACTTACGTATTCCAGAGTCGGTTAAAGTGATAGAGGGTGCAGCCTTTGTTAATTCGCCAGATTTACAAAGTATCGAAATTCCTGCATCATTAGACTCTATTGCAGTTGGGGCATTTGAGGGCTGTAAAGCATTAAAGAGTTTTAAAGTGACACAAGGCAATATGCGTTATAAGGTTGCAAATGGCATTCTATATAGCAAAGACGGCAAAGAACTTGTGTTGTGCCCTACTGCAAAAGCAGGAACGGTTAACATTCCCGCAACGGTTAAAGTTATCAAGAGAGGAGCCTTCTCTTATTGTAAGCAGATTACGGGCATCACATTTCCCAATGGACTGGAAGTGATAGAAGAACGAGGAATGGAAAACTGCTTTGGTCTGAAACGGGTTGTTCTTCCAAACTCTATGAAGCTTATCGGCTTTAGAGCGTTCAAGGGATGTACAACTCTGAATAGTGTCACAATGCCATACGATGTGCAATGTTACAGACAGATATTCCATCATTGCCATCAACTACAAACAATTAATTGTATAATGAGCAATGGTCAAACAAAAGTATTAAAGGCAGATAATTTGAAATAATTACTATGAATATGAAAAAGACATTATCAGTATTGGCAGGTATTATCCTGTTGACGGGAATCATTGCGTGTAGTAGTGAAAAAGATTATGTTTCAACCGATGGTCTGTTTGGAGATTTCCCCAACCAAATGTATAACTTTATGATGCAGCGTGCAGAACTTCCTGCCGATTTGGTAGAAAAGAAAGATTTTGAGACAGCCCACCAAATTTCAGAGCGTTTAGAGCAATATCTTGACAAATATAATGATGCAATTGCCTCGGCTGCAATTCCCGTAGATGTTGCCGATGGTATTCCACTTGAGATACTAAATGGCGGTATCACTTCTGTGAAAACCATTAGTATAGGCAAAATGGAAATCTCGTTCAAGGGGCAAGTCAAACAGAAGGAGGATGGCTACTACATCATGGCTAGAGGATTCTTCGACAAGGGCGAAACCCCAGCAGACCATTATGAATATGCTCGCCTTGGCTTTATGATGTATGATAAGGAGGGGAAGCCGGTGTTGGCATGTAGTGGTTCGGCGGTATCTTCCAGTAAGTTTGGTGCTTATGAGTTGAGAAAGACCCTGCTGCCCGCAGGAACAGAACATGATTTCCTTGTTACTGTTCTTGCAGACGAGTGCCGTCTTGAAAGAATGGCTAAAGCAGCAACAATTCGGGTAATTGACTTCCGAGAAAACAAAGAGGTACTTAAAAAGTTAGAACAAGAAATAGAGGAAGGGGCTAAAGTTTTTGAACAGAATAAGTAAATCAATATATATGAAGAAAATATTAGTTATGATGGCTATGCTTGCCATCCCGGCATTCATCAATGCCCAAAGCAAGTTGGACAATCTGGTGTTCGAGAAACCTGATTGCCTTATTAAGCCAAAAGGTGAATACTGTAATATAAGACAGTCACCCAACCAAAAATCAAAGAAAACATCAACCTTATATGGCATAACTGGGGCAAAAGAATTTAACCCTCAATGGTATAAGACATCAGAAGGCTATGTAAGCAAGTCTGCTGTACTAAAGGTAAAACCTACTCCTATTACATCAAGAATGCAACTTCCAAATTTCTATGCAGATATAGAAGACTATGAAAGTTGGGAGAAGTGGTGGTTGTGTGATGATATTGGCACTCATCATTTGGCTCTATACTATACTGAACCAAGTCAAATGTTATATTTAGGAAAACGGATTGATGATATTCTCATCTTCAAGTATTTTATACACTTCAGCATTGACCATAGTAGTTCTCCCAAGATGATTAAACTTGGACGAGAAAGCAAAGATGGGGAAATATATTCTATGCTAACCATTGGTGATAATTATTATATTGAAGGCGACAACTTGAAATTCAATGAAGAAAGTCATAATAGGAAAGTCGTTAATGTCAATCCAACAATCTTTAATGATAAAATCATCGAGAAATTATTTGGTGATGTGATAAATTCTGCTCCCAATGCCAATCTCTATTTAACAGGTGAGAATTTTCCAGAAATATTCAGAAATCAAACAGATATGGCCCCATGACATTTATAAGACATTTCACTCTAATACTCCTTTTTTCCTTTTTCTCTTTTTCATCCAATGCTCAGATGAGCATTTCATGGAAATGGATAGACAAAAAGCCACTGAGTGCTCCAATTGGAGGAGGCGGGGCAGAGAATTATAAGGAGGAATGGGGCGGATATGACATGACGATAGACATATCAAAGGTGAATTGTAAACTACCCGTATCCATATTAATCATGTTCTATCGTGAGAAGGATGTATGGCATCCCGTCTACAAGAATTTTCCAACTCTGGTGAATTGGGATAATCTGGAAATGATACCTCTTACGATTGAGACTGCAACAAACAGAATTGCTAACACAAGCAGTTCTGTCAATCCAAAGGATTTTGAAGATACATGGGCTTTGGAAATCACTAGAAATACAAAGGCTCCATTTACTGTCTTTGTACCTTCTGGATTATGGATAGGCGATAATTATGGTGACAAGCCAGCAGACTATTTTGCTGACAATTTAGTCGTCCGTTATTTTCCCAAGGTTGAGATTCATGATGCAGACGAGAGGTTTATTAGGCAGATGTGGAAGACGACTCCGAACTTCAGCATCAGTTTCGATATGTCTGCTCCTACTTTTTCTGAGGTTAAAGATTTGGGAGAAGAAGATCTTTCTGACCTATTAACAGATTGCAGCCATGATTGGGTGTTTACTCATCAGAAATTAACCCCCTTTGAAGTAGAAGTATCAGAAGGCTGTCATCGAGAGATGTTCTATGTAAAAACAACAGGTATCTGCAAACTGTGTGGCATGAAGATAGTGCTTCCTAACCAGTTGATGGAAAATACGGATATATTTTGCAAAAAGCATAATTTGGTCGAAATCTCAAAAGAACTGGATGGGGTGTCAACCAGAGAAGATGGTGACAAGGTGATAACCAAGAACTTCTGGAAGATAATACGTCGTTGCACTAACGTATGTTGCAGTTATGATGACTTTATCTATGTTACAGATTCTATTGTTGGGAGGGGGAATACCGTCTCCAAGGAATCTGTTTGGAAATGCCCGCCCCATAAATATGTGACTACAAGAACGAAGATATCTTCTTATCTAAAGAAGCGATGGACATTGACAGAATATCCAGAAAAGTATGATGTAGTAATAGGAAAAGACACACTTACGCTAATCCGACAGAAGGGACAGGGCGACAATGTGTACTATCTCGCAAACAAGGAAACAATGCGATCATTCTGGCATGCCGTTTTGAGCAAGAGTGACCACATGCAGTTCAAGGCTGGAGATAAAAGTCCTGTCAACAACATTTCCTATGAAGAATGCCAGTCCTTCATAATGAAATTGAATGAGATTGCAGATGAGCGAGGGATACCTTTTATGTTTTCTCTTCCATCAAAAGAGGAATGGGAGCGTGCCGTTGGCTCGGTAGATCTTAAGTACATTAATAGTAATGCTTGGACTATCAAAAATAGTGGTGGATATCCACACCAGACAGGTGTCTTTTCTCCTTTCAATGGTTTCTATGATATGGTAGGTAACGTAAAAGAATATATTAACCAAGAATCTGCAGACGCAGATGGCAGAGTATATGCCATAGGTACACACTATGCAAGTGGAATACCGCAGAACCACGAAGCGATATTACAATTGAGTCAGATGGCTGAGGATGACAGGGATGTGCATGTAGGGTTTCGTCTGAAAGCGATACCAGAACCAGAAATCGCCCAAATGAAAGACAAATACAAGTATGGAAAAATGATATATTACTATAAAGTCTGCACTGAATGTGGCAAATCCAGAACCATGCGTTTTAAATTATAGTTAGGGGAAATAGGGACTGCCTACTCCACTTTGGAATATGAATCGAAGGTTGTCAGGTTGACAAAACACCGATAACCACTGCGTTTGCAACCTTTTTAAGGTTGTCAAGGTTGTCATAAGGTTGCACGTGAGGAGGCTGCTCTTGGACGAAGCCCCTACATCCTCCCTGCGAAGGCGGCACATCCTCGGGTCGAAGGTGCCGCCTCCTGCCCTCGGAGGTACGGGCTTCGTGGCACGGAGGAGGCACC
>FLNX01000475.1_pt1 | contig 23621 bp, 20 predicted proteins | sample 1140341 | NCBI WGS metagenome assembly FLNX01 (sample SAMEA3878208, study PRJEB12797) | bioreactor metagenome | biome: Moose rumen | place: Sweden | collected 2011-10
CCTATTACGCTCAACCGCGGGGCTTGCTTGACACGCTGCAACGGTAGCCTTTTTGCTGCACATGCATTTCATTTGTCCAGCCGATATGCAAGCTCGATATCTATAATGCGTTTGCCCTGTGCTGATTTTATGGAATCTGCTATTCATTATAATAAATAGGAAAAAAGCGAAAAATTTTATAAAAAAAACGTATGGAAAAAACAGAAAAAAGTTGTAAAAAAACCGAACTGGGTATAAAATTATTTGGTACTAGTTATGAAAATAACAAATTCAAGAAAAAGAATCGGTTTTACACTTGCCTCTATACATGATGGTTCTGGCGCTCGATTATGGACTGCTTATGCAAATCATATGCAAAAGCGTGAGGGAGCGTTCTTTATTTTTCCAGGCGGAAAATTAGAAACCAAAGACAACACGACAAAAAAAAGAAATGCCATTTATTCCCTTATCAATTCGGCAAACTTGGATGGTCTTGTCAGTTGGTCATCTACATTAGGCAGCGGAGTTTCTCTGGAAGAACTTGACGCATTTCATGAAAAATTTGCTGACATACCCTTTGTGACAATCGGTCAAAAAATCGGTCAGCATCCTTTGGTAGAATTTGATGCATACACAGGCATGAAGCAACTGGTAGAGCATTTTATTCATCATCACGGGTCAAAACGCATAGCATTTTTGCGGGCTCCAAAAAATCATTCTTCTGCAAATGACCGTTATCGGGCATTTATCGATGCCGTTACCGAAGCGGGTCTATATACGGAAGAAAACAAGCGTCTCATTTCTGATTCCTTTGACTGGAATGATGGCTTGGGTGCTATCCGTCAAATTTGCGAAGGTCGCGGGCTAAAGCCGGGGAAAGATTTTGATACGATTATTGCCTCCAGTGATTTGATGGCATTTTCTGCAATAAGCTGGCTTAGTTTGTTTGGATGTCGTATTCCACAGGATGTTAAGATTGGCGGTTTTAACGATTCTTTGGAGAGTCAGATTTCATCGGTTCCTTTTACGACAGTGCACATGCCCTACGAAGAACTGGGTTTGGAAGCCGACCGTATGCTTGTCCGTGTGTTGAGCGGCGAGAAAAAAATTGAAGACAAAATGCTTCCTGCCTATCCAGTTATTCGGGAAAGTTGTGGCTGTAACACGATAGAAGAATTTGTCTCTGATGATAAACAGGCTCCCATAGAATCAAAGGAACAGCTTTTTGCAGAGTTGAAGGAACTGTACAGAAAAAGCGGAGTCTCAGAAAAACGTCTCGAAAAAATGCTGGATGCACTCTTTGACGACAGTAAGCCCAATCTTTTTTTCAATCTTGTTCTGGAAACACTGACTCGCTATCTTGAGCGGGGCGGAGAAATCTCCCGAATTTTCCAGACATATAAACTGTTACGGCATACAACCTGTCTTTCCCCTGCACGTATCGAAAATATTTTGCGGGTGGCGGCCATTCTTTTGCCAAAACTCCAGTCTCAGATTTATTCTCTCTCAAAATACGAAGATAGTCACGAATCAAGCGCAGTTAATTCGCTAAAGAGTGAATTGCTTTCGGTATATGACAGGGAAAAATTGATTTCCATACTGGAAAGGTACTTGCCAATAATCGGTATTCAAACGGCAGCCCTTGTATTGTATGAAAATGATGAGTATTCACAGTACATTGGTGGTTTTGATGCAACGGGCGAACTGATGAATGAAACAAGCCTCTTCCCTGCAAACCTTCTGTTTCCAGCAAAATTTAACCACAATTTTGAAGACGGTGTGTATATCGTGCAACCGCTGTTCACGGAAGAAAAATCACTTGGCTATGTTATTCTGGGATTTTCTGATTGCGAAGTACAGTTGTATGAAGACTTGCGCCATGTAATCAGCAGTGCCCTGCAAAGTGTTTTCCAGTTTGAGGAAATGAATGTCGCTAAACAGGTTGCTGAGCAGGCGGAACGCACAAAAACAGAATTCTTCGCCAACGTCAGCAGCGATTTGTGCGACCCCCTTAAAGATTTATCTGCAAAAATTACGCAGATGGAATCAAATATCAATAACGGTAATCTTGATGCTGATATTCTGACGGAGCAATTGCTCTTCCTAAAGTCGCAGATTGCATCCCAGTTGGAAAAACTGTCAACGCTTATTGAACTTACGCGCATCCAGTTGGACGATATGCCGACGGAAAGAAAACTGTTTGACTTGCAGACGGTTTTCCCTGCAGAACTGTCAGAATCCGCAAGTAATCTGCCCCTTGTGTTTGGGGATGAAAAACGGCTCAAACGGGCTTTGCAGACATTGTTCACCAACATGGTGGGGGCTGTTTCAGTCATCGCAAAAGTGGACGGCATTTATATTACCATCGATTCTCCCTTGCAGGACTATCAAAAGCCGGAAATGCTTCTGGCTGAAAAAATCATTTTGCTGCAGTATGGTGAATTTGTAAAACTGGATCAGTCTACCGTTATCATTCTTCCCTACCCAAATCTGGGGGGAACAGCACCGCAGCGAACGGAATATGACATTACGGAAGTCTATTCGCTATCTCATCATCATCCGGAAACGGTGCTTTCTCGGGCGGTTCTGCCCATAACGGACGAAGTTCTTGCCGAAACGCAAAAAAAAGGCTGTTGCTTGTTCTGGGATACGGAAAACACAATGGAGGAAGAGTGGCTTAAAATTTATGGATTGCGTCATAATGATGCCGTCTTTAAGCTTCCGGTCATCTGCTATGACAAATCTCTGGCGGGGGCAACATTCCTTTCGCTTCTGGAACATAAGATGGCAAACAGAACGTCTTCAACGGTGCTCTTTATAAATGCAGAGCATACCCGCTATGGCACTTGGGCAACGGATGAAAACGTAGTAACCATCACGTCTATGGCAGAGTTTGACAAAATTATCAGCGAGGTGCTTCCTTCTCTGATTGTGTTTGAAAAAATTGACGAAGAAGGCATCAGACACATCAGAAAGCATCCAAAGACAGTGCTTGTTCCCATCCTCGTGTTGCCTAACGAAATAAACTCAACCGAAGATGTGGACATGCTCTGCTCTCATCCACGCATTATTCTGTGTAATCGCGGAGCCGCAGAATCCGAGCAATTCAACGAGCGCATTCAGGCAATTCTTTCTGGTGATGAAATCCTTCCGCCACATACGGGCGCACTGGTCAAAAAAGCAATCTTATACCTGAACAAAAATGCGTCACAGCAGATAGTTCGCTGGAAACTTGCCGATACCGTGCACGTGAGCGAAGACTATTTGACAAGAATTTTTCACAAAGAAATTGGTTTGTCCTTGTGGGAATACTTAAATAGGTATAGAATATATTTAGCAACGAAGATGCTTTTGGAGACCAATGACACCATATATGAGATTGCAGAAAATACAGGATTTCAGGATCAGGCGTATTTCTGCCGCGTATTTAAGAAAATATATGGAGTTCCGCCTGGAAAAATTAGGGCAAGGCAGTGATGTCGTTTTTGTCCAATAAGATGTAGGTATTTTACCAATATATCGTTATATCATATATAGACTGAGGTTAGATATGAACGAAACACAAAAAAAAGTTCTTAAGGCACCTAAAAAGGACCTTTGGAAAAACATCAAACGACACTTTTCGGTTTATAGTCTTTTGATTATTCCGTTAGTGTACTACACTGCTCTTAAATACGGTCCGCTGGTAAACGGTCAGATTGCATTTAAGGACTTTTCTCCAATTGATGGGGTTTGGGGGAGTAAATGGATTGGCTTTGCCAACTTCATGAGCTTTTTTCACTCATTCTACTTTGGCGAACTGCTGCGCAATACTATCCTGTATAGTTTGGCGAAACTGGTAATCTCAGTTCCGCTGTCAGTTATACTGGCTGTTGCTTTGTATGAGTGTACACGCAATGTTCTGCGCCGCGTCGTTCAAACGATGGTTTATCTGCCGCACTTCCTTTCATGGGTTATTATGTACGGTATCTTGCTTGCCTTGCTCGCACCGGGCGATGGTATGGTAAATGATATCATCGACTTCTGTGGTGGAGAGCGTGTTGACTTCTTGACCACAACAACTACATTCCCTGTAATCGTTGTTCTTTCCGATGCATGGAAGGAAATGGGTTGGGCAGCAATTATCTTTATTGCGGCTTTGATGGGTATTGATGGAACCTTGTTCGAGGCAGCCATGGTTGAGGGAGCATCTGCTGTTCAGCGCGTATGGTACATCACCCTTCCTTCAATTAAGTCTGTTATCGTTACGGTAGTTCTTCTGAAGCTCGGTACAATTTTGGATGCTGGTTTTAACCAGATGTTCATGTTGTATTCGGTTCCGGTTTATTCCGTTGCGGATATTATTGATACTTGGGTGTATCGACAAGGTTTGTTGCAATTCCAATTTGCTCTTGCAACGGCTGTTGGTATTTTCAAGGGTGTAATCGGCTTCCTGTTAGTGCGTGTGTCTAACACGGTTGTTAAGAAACTTGCCGATTCATCGCTCATATAATTTTAGGTTAACGAGGTAAAAACAATGGAAAAACCAAAGACCGTTAAAATGACAGCAGGTGACCGTACTTTCTATGTATTGGTCAACGTATTTTTGATTTTCATTTTTGTTATCATTTTGATTCCTATGTGGAGTACTGTTGCTCAGTCATTCCGCCCGAATGGTTATCGCTATTCATACCTTGAAGCTATGTTCCGTCCATGGGATTGGAGAATAGACGCTTATAAGGCTTTGTTGGGCAATGCTGGTTTCGTGATGGCATTCTGGAACTCACTGAAGATTTTGGTGTTCGGTGTCTTTACATCTTTGTTCTTAACTATCCCGCTTTCTTATTGTATGTCTGTACAGGATTTGCCGGGACGTAAGTTGTTGAACTGGTTCGTATTGATTCCGTATTTGTTTAACATCGGTTTGATTCCGACATACTTGGTCATTATTGGACTTGGACTGTCAGACCACTTGGCATCAGTTTTCGTTCCTGGTGCGGTTGGTACTTACAACTGTTTGATTATGCGTGGCTTCTTTGAAGGCATTCCTGAATCCTTGAAAGAATCAGCACGTATCGACGGTGCGGCAGAATGGTATGTTCTTCTTTCTATCATTCTTCCCTTGTCAAAGCCAATCATTATGACAATCGGTTTGTACTACGGTGTAAACTTCTGGAATGACTTTATGCATCCTATGCTGTACCTGCAGGACGCATACTTGCAGCCGTTGCCAATCTTGTTGCGCAACATCTTGCTTGGTGCTTCAATGAATGAAGTTGTTGATGTCAACGCCTTCGGCGAAGCCCCGGTTGAAGCGATTAAGGCTGCATCGGTATTCCTTTCAGCAATTCCGATGATTATCGCCTATCCGTTCATCCAGAAGTACTTTACAAAGGGTACGATGCTGGGTGCTGTTAAGGGTTGATATAGTTTATTTTGTAACTTTCGAACCGAACGATGCTTTATAGTGTTGTTCGGTTCGATTGCATAAATAATGTACTACTTAAAAAAGTGTACTTTATAAAAATCGAATTTCATTTGTTTTCATTAAGGAGGAAAAAATGAAAAATTTGCTTAAGAATCTGGCTCTTGCAGCATTGATTCTTGCTATTGCTAGTCCGGCTTTCGCTGCTGCAAAGAAGTGGAAAGTAAACAAAGACGGCACCGTTGATATCGAACTTTGGTACGGTGCTGCTGTAACAGAAGCTGGTCCGCCACCGACAGACTGGGTTGCTTACAAGATTCTCCGTGACAAACTGGGTATCAACTTGATTGCAACTGCTCTGCCTTCATCAGAAAACGACACTTTGCAGAAGCTCAACGCTGCAGGTGCTGGTGGTACACTGCCTGATATCTTTATGACTCCTGATCAGGCATTCCAGTTGTTGGGACAACAGCGTCTGCTTGCAGAAGTCGATGATATGTATGCAATGATGCCGAATCGTACAAAACTCTTGTATGATAAGGAATCTCGTGACCATTCATCAATGAATGGCAAATCATATGGTTTGGCACAGCCTGGTACCATCGTTCGTAACGAAGGTGTTATTATCCGTGCTGACTGGTTGAAGAAGCTGGGTCTGTCTGTTCCTAAGACTACCGATGAATATCTGGAAGTTATGAAGGCTTTTACAACAAAAGATCCGGATGGTGACGGAAAGGCAAATACCTATGGTTTTGGTGCATTCTTGGAAACAAAAGCGATGAGTGAAGCTCTGGGAACCCGTTTTGACCCGATTATGGGTGCATTTGGTGTTGCTGGTACTTGGAACATGACTGCAAAGAATGCTGGTCTGAACATCAAGAAAGCTGAATACTTTGAAGCACTTTCTTATGTAAAGAGCATCATTGATGCAAAAGTTATCGACCCGAACTGGCTGGCATATAAGAAGGATGACTTCCGCGCATCTTGGAAACAGGGTCGTTTTGGTATCTTCCGTGAACAGAACATGGCTCTGCACGGTGAATCAAACTATGCTCCCTTCGACAACAACTTCCCCAACGGTGACTTGGTTGTAATCGATCCGCCGGTTGGTCCTAAGGGGCTGTCATCTGCTGGTGTTTACGAACAGGCATACCGCACATACTGTCTGTCTGCAGCAACTGCTGGTCAGACTGTTAAAATGCAGAAGGGTCCCCACGCTGGTCAGAAAGTAACCAAGAAACAGGTTATTGCTGACATGCTTGAATGGATGTCTTCAGATGAAGGTTACTACCTGCTTGGTTATGGTGTAGAAGGCGTAAACTACGTGTTCGACAAGAACCATGCTCCCACCGATGTTGGTCTTCCTGACCCGAAAGTTGGCTATAAGAAATCAAAGGTTCAGCCGCTTACTCAGTTGCGCAACATGGTATACTACAACGGTGATGCTGAATTGGCATCTCGCTATGGTCCGTATATTACTGCAAAGTCAAAGAAGGAACTGTCTCCTTTGAAGACTCTGCGTATTATGCAGTCTAAGCCTTGGACTGCTTGTAACGGTGTTGCAAAACTGCCGCAGCCTGATGCTGACGTAGAACGCTTCCTGAACCAGGGTGTTTCTGAGTTCATGACAGGAAAGCGCCAGCTTACACAGGCTAACTGGAAGGCTTGGATTGCAGAGTTTGAAAAGAACGGCGGTAAGGCTTGGGAAGATGCAGCTATGAAGATTGCAAGAGACGAGCGCTTGCTGAAATAGTTCTTATTGAACTGCAATAAGCAAAAAACCGACACTGAACACAGTGCCGGTTTTTTTTGTTTTTAAGCATATGTACGAAGAAATATACATATGCTAAAAAAAATCCTGCCAATTGAAATTGAAGTGTTTTCAATCTGACAGGATTTTTGTATTTGGAATAAATCGGTTATTTTACGATAATGCCGTAAACATAAACGCCTTTGTCTTCTGAACAAACCTGATAGTCACCGTCTTCTGGGATTGTAACTTCACCCACAGAAATTTCACCGGTGTAGATTTTTACAGGAATGCTTTTGATGGTCTTTTTCTTTGCAGTCTGTACCAGGATTTTGCGTTCATCTGTTTTTGAACCGCTGTTGCCATAAACAGTAACTGTTTCACCTTTTTTGGCACTGAATTTAATAGTGCGGGCACCGTTAGACTGCTTTCCGCGCAAATCAATGCATTTTGAAAAAGATTTTCCGTCGGGAGCAACTTTGTTGACGTTCTTTACACGAACTTCCTTGTCTTTTGAAGCATTGATGGTAAAACCATTGAGGGAAATCGCTTCAGTTACAGACTCAGATGCTTCCAGTTCGCTTGTGTTGAGTGTGGCTTCTGCAAATGCGAGGGCACCAACCAACAGCAAGGTTGAAACAGCAGCAAGAATTTTTTTCATAAAAATACCTCCAAGAACTTTTCGTTCATTATGAAAACAATTTTTTGATTGCTATGTAACACCATAAGGCGACACATAATCAGAACAATTATAAAATGGATTCATATAAAAAAAAAGACGACTTTTTGGATATAAAAGCGAACAAAAGATTTCTTGTAGTCAAAGAGGAAAGAAGAAATATATTGCTTGACACTGAGAAATATCAGGGCTACATTTAAAAGTATGAAAAAGTTGGAACCTCTTATCTCGGATTTACAGAATAAAATTGCTGAACTAGAAGGCGGACTTGCGACCACGCTGCTAACCTCTGGAAAGGCCGCTATTTTGCAGACGGTGCTGACATTGGCGCGTGCAGGTGACGAAATCATTGTGTGTGAGAATCTCCGCCCAGAAGTGCATGATTTGTTCAACGTACTAATTCATGATATGGGGATTATCGTCAATTTCATACAGTCAACGTATGCAAATGATTATGTTGCGGCAATTTCTCCACGGACACGATGTATTTTTATCGACATTGAAGGCGGCTATATTCCTCAGGCTTATGAGGTGGAGCGTATTGCCTATATTGCGCATAAAAATAAAATTCCGCTGATTGTGGATGCTTCTGCAATTTCGCCCTTATCGGTAAAGCCTATTTTACTTGGTGCAGATATTGTTATCCGAGATTTTTCAATTTTATGCGGTTCTGAGATGTATAAGGGCGGCTCTGCTACGGAGGCAGGAACGTTTGACTGGCGAATTTCCAATGTGCCGCTTATCAAGGCTGGCGACCCCAGTTGTAATAATATTCGCTGGGCTTTTGACTTACAAAAACAAGATTCCGCCCTTGCCTTTACAATGCGCCTGAATCACGTAGTGACCCGCATTTTGGATTCAAGGATGAATTATTCTTCTGCTTTTTTGATTTCTAAGGCGGTGGAAGATATTGCCTTGAATCTTGAGCAAAGGTGTAAGAATGCTATGGAATTGGCAAAACAATTGCTCAAATCTGACAAGATTGCATGGGTGGCCTATCCTACCGTCAGCGATACATCGGCAACAGCAAAGGCTTATGGAAAAAAATTTGGCCCGACTCTTGCCTTTGCATTTAAAGGCACAAAAGAAGAATCAAAAGAAAAGGCGAAAATTTTTTTGATGCGTCTAAAGACAATTCTTGTGAGTGCGGAAACGGTTGCAAAACGCAGTGCCATGTATTTTTCGGAAGACGAAAAAAAAGACGGCATGGTTACGTATACCAAACCGTCTCTTTCATGCTGGAAAGAAAACTGCATTCATTTTGTTTCTGGCATTGAAGAATATAAAACTATCCGTACAGATGTTCTCCAGGCACTAAAAAAAGTGTGAATGAGAGCTGGTTATTGTTGGCTCTTTTTTTACAATCCCAAGGATTTGAGCAGGCCGTCTTTTGGTTGACCGCCTACAACTTGAGCGGCTACTTTTCCATCCTTAAAAAGATAGAAAGCAGGAATGCTCATAATGCCATACTGTTCCGCCAAGTCTGACTCATCATCAACATTAATTTTGCAGACTTTGATGTCTGAACGTTCGTTTGAGATTTCTTCTACAACGGGACCCATCATTTTGCAGGGACCGCACCAACTTGCCCAAAAATCAACCAAAACGGGTTTGTCTGATTCCAATACTTCACGCTTGAAATTATCTTGTGTTACTGCAATGCTTGCCATGGCTTTCTCCTAATTATTGCTTTATTTAAATATACGAAAGAAATGAAAAATCGGCAAGAGAAAAATACTTCATTGTGCATAATAAGACATTTTGTTATAATGGGATTATGGTAATCGCTTCAATTGATTTAAAAGACGGGCACGTGGTGCAGTTAAAAAATGGAAAAGATTTGGTTTTGCAGCGTGATGATGCAGATGCTTTGATTTCTGATTTTAATACCTTTGGTGAGGTGGCAGTAATTGACCTTGATCAGGCTTTGCGCAATACGGATGCAAAAGGAAATACAAAAAATACGGCACTCTTAAAAACGCTGTTACGACGGGGAAATGTACGCGTAGGTGGTGGAATTCGTGACGTAAAGAAAGCGCGGGAACTCATTTCGCTGGGTGCAGAAAAAGTGATTATAGGAAGTGCAGCCTGGAATCCAGAGCCAAAAGCAGGCGAATCAATTTTGAATACAGCCTTTTTGGAAGAAGTGAATAAGGCCATCGGAAAGCAGCGCGTGATTATCAGCGTGGACGCAATCAAGGGAAAAATTGCGGTTAAGGGTTGGACAGAAACGGTAGATATTTCACTTATAGACGGTGCAAAAGAAGCAGAAAAATATTGTTCTGAGTTGCTTTTTACCTGTGTGGAAAAGGAAGGCTGTATGCAGGGCACCGACATGGATGCGGTTCGTGCCTTGCGGGGAGCGGTAAAATGCCGTGTGGTTGCAGCAGGCGGTGTAAATTCGCTGGAGCAGGTGACGGAACTGGAAAAAATGGGCTGTGACGTACAGTTGGGCATGGCCTTGTATACAGGAAAAGTAAGTCTGCAGGATTCTTTTATCAATTGCTTGAACTGGGAAAAGACAGGTGATTTGCTGCCGGTTATTGCTCAGAGTCCTGCTGGCGAAGTGCTGATGATGGGATATGCAAACCGCGAGGCTTTTGCAAAGTCCTTTGAGACAGGAAAACTGACATTCTACAGCCGTACACGCAATGCCCTCTGGACAAAAGGTGAGACGAGCGGACATTTTCTTGAACTGATAAAGATGCGGGCTGATTGCGATCGCGATACTGTGCTTGCAACGGTTATTCCTCATGGCGGTGTGTGTCATACGGGTAGCTGGACATGCTTTGGTTCTGAGCCAGATGAAAAGTCTTCTCTTGAACGCTTGTATGGCACAATTGCGGAACGCTTTGCAAATCCACGACCAGGAAGTTATACGGCTACATTGGATGCCAAGCGTGTCCGCGAAAAGGTGATGGAAGAAGCCGAAGAACTTTGTGATGATGCCGAAAGTAAAGATGAAGTGATTTGGGAAGCGGCGGATTTGCTTTACTTTGTAAGTGTATTGATGTACAAGGAAGGCGTAGACTGGCAGGACGTGTACAACGAGCTTGATCGCCGTCACAAGGAAAAGTAAGAGCCGCCATGTTCCGAAAGATGCGCAGATTTAAGCAGCAAGTTTCTCAGGAAAAGTGTATTGAAATTTTGAAAAATGAATGGCGCGGTGTGCTTGCCGTGCTGGGAGACGATGGCTATCCTTATACGGTGCCCATTGATTTTTTCTACGATGAGACAGACGGAAAGATTTATTTTCACGGGGCAAAGGAAGGGCACAAAGTAGATGCCATTTCCAAATGCGATAAAGTATCTTTTTGTGTGATGGATAAAGGTTTTCTGAAAGAGGGTGATTGGGCACTGAACATTACAAGTGTGGTAGTTTTTGGCCGACTGAAGCCCGTTACTGATTTTGAAAAGACAAAGGAAAAAGTGTGCGCACTCGGTCGCAAGTATCACCCCACAGCAGAAGCAGTAGAGATTGAATGGGAAAATGCCAAAAACCGTGTGTTGTGCCTGGAACTGACCATTGAGCACATGACAGGCAAACTGGTAAACGAAAAATAAAGGCTGCAGGAAAATTAGAGAAAATATGTTTTCATTTAACGCCGGCAACCAATGTCCAGAATTGAATGGAATTGTCTTTTTTTACCCGAATCTGCGGGAGTTTTGAATAGGTGGAAATCAATAGTTCTCCATCTGCGGTCAGCCCCACATGCCGTACACGAAGGCCACTGCAAAAGCGTTTGCCCTGATGCATATAGAATGCTTTATTGTAAATGGAGAAAAAAAGTAGTATAATGATGGACTAAGCGAGGTTAGTATGGAATTTGATTCAAAACAAGCAGTAATTGTTCCAGAAGGTGTGTTTATCATTGGAACCTATGATGAAAACGGTGTGCCCAATGCAATGAATGCGGCATGGGGTATTCAGAACGACAATGAGGAAATTACACTCTTTCTTGCAAAGCATAAGACGACAGAAAATCTGAGAAAAACGGGTGCGTTTACCGTGGCCTTTGGTACAAAAAATACCGTGACGATTTCTGATTACTTTGGCATTGAAAGTGGAAGCAAGGTAAATAAAATCGAAAAAGCAGGCGTACACCTACACAAAAGTACCCATGTAAACGCACCGATTATCGAAGAATATCCGCTGACGCTGGAATGCGAAGTAAAAGAATGGGACGAAAGGCGGGAAATGCTGGTCGGGAAAATCATTGCTCAGCAGGCGGACGAGTCTATTCTGACAGACGGCAAAATTGATTTGGGTAAACTCCAGCCGATTATGTACGATGCTTCATTCCACGTTTACCGAGTAATTGGCGAAGTAGTTGGCCAGGCATTCAGCGATGGAAAGAAACTGAAATAAATGCGATGGAATTCAGCCGGCAATTACTGTCGGTTGATGAACCAAAGCCCTGCAAGGCAGAGCAGTACGCCGATGATTTTGCTCCATGAGATTGATTCGTGATAACCAATCACGGCGACAAAAATGAGGGCGATGGAAAGCAGACCATTTGCAACCGTGGCAAGTGTACTTACTTTCCAGCCTGCCTTGTATGCAAAAATAAATCCCACTTCAAGCCCTGTAATCACAATACCTAAGATGACTGTTGCCCAGTTTGCAAGGGAAATTTCGCGGAAGAGATTGCCACCCCGTGATGTGACAAAGAATGCGAGGACAGAAAAAATTGTTGCCACACCGTAAGTCACCGTCATGGAGGCATAGGTGTTCATTTCTGGCGGAATTCCTTTTGTACAGATTTGATATACGACATTGGATAGGACGATTACCGCCAGCGGCCAGATAAAATTGAACATATTTTTCTCCTAAAACTCATCTTCAAAGGCCTACTGATGAGGATGGTCAGCCAGCGATATTCCGCAGTAACCCTACCCGGCGGCAGTGAAAATACTATAGCAGAAGCGAAGCATTTGGTGAAGATGAAAGTAATTCGTTTATTTTTTCCAGCAGTTTGTTAAAGCCGTCGTGTGTTTTTGCGCTGACTTCTATGGCATCGGGAAAGACTGCACGGAGATGAGCAAGTTGCGGTGCATCGTCAGAAAGGCTGTCAATTTTGTTTAGGACGATGATGCGGGGGTTTTGGGCGGCACCGATTTCTTCCAGAACGGAAACAACGGTAACGTACTGAGATTCGGCATGGTCATCGCTTGCGTCCAGAACGAGCAGAATGACATCCGCATGCTGGGCTTCTTCCAGCGTGGATTTAAATGCGTTGACCAGAGAATGAGGCAAATGTGAGATGAATCCAACGGTGTCCGTGAGGAGGACAGTTTTGTTTGGAGGAAGATGCAGCTTGCGGGTGGTAGGGTCAAGCGTGGCAAAGAGTTTGTTTTCTACAAAGACATCTGCGCCAGTGAGGGCATTGAGGAGCGAGGATTTTCCAGCATTGGTGTAGCCTGCAAGTGCGCAGGTGGGAAGGGCATAGCGTTCACGGCGTTTACGTTGGGTCTGTCTGTTGCGGACGACTTGGGTGAGTTCCCGCTTGACTTGCGCAATTCTTTCCCGGACTTTGCGGTTGTCCAGTTCCAGTTGTGTTTCGCCCGAACCTTTTGCGCCAAAATTTCCACCGCGTTGCCGGGCCATGTCTCCATAGGAATGTGCAAGCCGTGGCAGGGAATATTCCAGGCGGGCCAATTGTACCTGAAGGAGGGCTTCTTTGGTCTGTGCTCGATCGGCAAAAATTCGTAAGATAACTTCCTGTCGGTCAATGACAGGACACTTGGCAAGTTTTTCCCAGTTGCGCTGCTTGCGGGGCGAAAGTTCAAAGTCAAAAATGATGATGTCGGCGTCCAGTTCTTCTGCGAGGGCTGCAATTTCCGCCGCCTTTCCCTTACCTAAGCCATAGACAGGATTTTCTTCTAAGCGGGCAAGCGACATGGAACGGGCAAGTTCATACCCCAGGGTGTCTACCAGTCCTTCTAACTCGGAGACATTAGTTTTAGGAGCGCCTATCAAAAGTGCGCGGATTTTTTTGTTTTCTTCTTGGGCGACTTCAAACATAGGCATACATGCAGAGTGTACTATGACAAAATAATTATTGCAATAAAAAGCCCTGCAGTTAAAAATCTACAATGTATAGAATTTATTTGATATTTTTAGTACAGTGTTTTTATGAAGAAAATTTGTTTTACAGTAATTTCGGTCGCACTTTGTGCATTTGTTTCTTGTTCTAAGGCTCAGCCAAAAGCGGTGCAGACAGCAGCCGAAAAAGACACACTCTTTCAGGTGGCTACCTTGCAGTCTCTTATGCTTGGCTATTATGACGGCGTTTCAACTGTCGGAGAGTTGAAGCAGAATGGCAGCATTGGTATTGGTTGTTTTGAAGGCGTAAACGGTGAGTTGATTATGCTTGACGGAACGGTTTATCAGGCAATTTATGATGGAAGCATTAAGATTCCCGATGACGCAACAAAGATACCCTTTGCGAATACCACTCCCTTTGAATGTGATATTTCCGTATCCCTTGAAAATATTGATTCTTTAGAGATGCTGAAAGAGCAGTTGAGTGCAGTTGTAGAAAAGAACGGAAGGAACCTTTTCTATTTTGTCCGCATTGACGGTGATTTTGAGGCAACGAATTTCAGAAGCGAGTATGTGCAGAAAAAGCCCTACAAGCCTTTGGCAAAAGCCATGGAAACAGACCAGACTTTCTTTGACCTTACAAATGTTTCTGGTACGATTGTGGGTCTTTACTGTCCGGACTATATGGACAAGCTGAACACTCCAGGCTGGCACTTTCACTTTATCACCGCTGACAAAAAAATGGGTGGTCATCTGCTTGAAGCAAAGGCAAAAAGTCTTGCAGCACAGATTGACACAACCACTTCATTCAAGATGATTCTGCCAGAAGACGAGGTATTCCAGAACGCTGGTCTTGCCCAAGATTTGAGCGAAGACATCCGTGCCGTTGAAGTAAAGTAGGCTTAGACTTAAAAGAAATAATGCAGCAGAGTGTTCTTGCTGTGGCAGGGCAACACTCTCGCACCTTTTGGCAAAGAAGCTGAAAAAAACAAGGCTTTGAATTTTCATGGCGTTGCGTCAGCTTTGCTGCCGCCGGGCTTTGCGGGGTTACGCTGCCGCTCCATTCGTCCGCCCTGTCATTGCCCGGTTAGGCCGGACAATCCCAGTGCTACCGAACGGCTTCGCCGCCCCTACAATCCCTAACGCTCACTACCTCTACTCCCCAAACTTCCTGATTAAATCCTCATGATTTTTGCAGCCGGTCTTTTCATAAATGCGGGTAAAATAATTGTCAACAGAACGCTCAACAATATTCATCTCTCTTGCAATCTGTGTCCCTGATTCCCCTGTTTGTAAGAGTGTAGTCTTCCACTACAAAAAATGCTTTGAAGCTCCAAGCCTCGTAAAGCCGGAATTTCCGTAACGTTCCGCATCATAATCAAAACCGCAGCCGTCATCACTTATAAAAATATAAAGCCCCTTCTCTTCATTTTCATCCAGAAAAGATGTGTCCGTGTCGGCAGACGAAAGATTGTAGCTGATGAGCCGAACCTGCGATAATGATTTTTCAAGTATATGAACTGCCTCGCTTATGTTTGCTGCCGCTTCACCTTTTTCAAGAAGCTTTTTGCAGTAACGCAAGTCCTGTGCAACAGTGTCGTGAAGCTCCCGGGCTATTCTTGCCCTTTCTTCCTCCTGACCTCGAATTGTATAAACAAGATATTCGTTAGAGTCCTTCTGTTTGAGTGTGGTTCATAATCATCTTCTCTCAATAAAATATCTTAATGCCTTGCCATTGCCCCGTGCAAGCAGTTTGTTTTCTGCAAGGAGTTTCTTTAATATTCTGTTTGATGTAGCAGGACTCGTTTTGAGCAAAGCGTCAATTTCTGGCCGACTGAACGATTCGTGTTCCCCCGCATATTTCAAAACCAGTTCTTCATTAGTAATAAATCCAGATGCGACAGTTTTCTGAAGGGCTGAATTTTTGTTCGGGAGGATTATTTTAAATGCGTTTTGAGTGACTAACATCTCCGGTTTTCTTTCGCAGCTGCTGTAAGAATTCATGATTTTTCTTAATCCGGTGCCGTATGATTCTATCAGCGTGAGGCGGTAAAAAATGTCTGCAAGGTTTTTGTTGCGGCATACCGAAAGCCCCATTTTTACGTCCTCAAGCGAAACACCCTGTAAAAGTCCGCCAATGGAAACAATTTCAATTCGGTCAGAATAAATGCTTACAAGGGTGCTTGCGCTGTAAGAATAATCGCGGTGGACAAGACTGTTTAAAAGCGCTTCTCTGATTGCGGTTTCCGGGTAATCACGGTTGTCAATTCTGTGAAGCCCTTCAAATTTTGAATTTAAGCTGTTATAACGGTCGATGTAGCTGTAAACCTCTGAAAGCTGAGCGAACAGAGAGCCTGAAACTTCCCTTCTGTCCTTGAATTCCGTCTGCTCTTCATTTGAAAATACGGCACATTTTATCGTAAAAGGATTCTGTTCAGAAATCAAAAGCGCAGTGTTTGTAAAAAGTTCTGCATCGTCATAAAGCCCGAGCGTCCGTTTTTGCGTGTCTCCAAAATCAAGATTCTGGCTCTTAAAAAGCTTTTCCGCCGTATCAAATGTCAGGTTCTGATTTAGGGAGCGCATTTTTTCAAAGCAATCTCCGTCTGTTTCTCGAATCATCCTGCGGATTTGCTCTTCGGAAGCAGGAACAGAAGAAGCCCCCTGCCGCACGAACACGCCGGAAGGTTTAAGTCCGTTTTTTGCAAGGTAATAGGGTTTATTAGTACCTTCTTCAACATGAATTGCAAGAATCTGTCTGTCATCAAGGGTTTCAAAACCGTAGCGGACAAACATAGTGATGTCCGGTTTTATCGAATCACGAATCAAGTTTGAAGCCTGCTGCAATGCAAAGTCCGCGTTTTCCAGCCCTATCACAGTTCCGTCATCTTTTATGCCGATATAAAGAGTTCCGCCCCTTGTATTTGCAAATGAAACGACTTCTTTTTTTATGCCATCAACGACACTTTCCTTAAATTCGGTGCTTTCATCTTCCTGCATACAAAAACCTCGTCAAATGCTAATCATTTGCTAATCAATCTAGTCAATCTAATCAATCTTGTCAAGTGTGACAGGCTTATCTTCTCTCAATAAATCGCTCGCAAAGACGGTAAACTCCAAAGTTTATATTCCCAAAAAATGAACAGGAAAACTGTAAGATATTTCATTTATTGCGCGGATTTTTTCGCAACAGTCAATTACAAGTCCTGTTTTGATTTTACGCTTGTACTTGTTAAGGACAGCAAAATTTTTCGTAGGATTTTTAGGATTGATTCCTTTTTTTATTTCAATAGGATAAATTCCTTCTTCGTCCACATATAAAATGTCAATTTCTTTCTGGTCAATGTCGCGGTAGTAAAACAAGTAATCCCTCGGATTTTTATTGAACGAAAAGAAATTTTTGATGAGCTCGCTTATGACATACGTTTCAAAAAAAGCTCCGCTCATGGCACAGTTTTCAAGCATTTGGGAGTCCGGCCATTTGCAAAGATAGGAGCAAAGTCCTGTGTCCATAAAATACAGCTTGGGAGCCTTGATAATTCTGTTTGACATATTCGCCATATAGGGCTGCAAAAGATAAATTATTCCCGAAGTTTCAAGAATCGAAAGCCAGCGTTTGCAGGTTTTTACATCTATACCGACTGAATTTGCAATTTCTTCATAATGAAGCTCCTGGGACGTTCTCAGTGCAACAATAGAAATAAAATTACGGAACTGAGTTTCATTTGAAGCCGAAATCAATTTTCGCACGTCTTTTTCAATATAGGTGTTTACATAAGATTTGAAATATGCCTCTCTCTCGGAATTGTTAGCGCAGATATCAGGCATTCCGCCTTTGAAAATTTCCTGAAAAACCTCGGAACGAGTTTTGTAAGGAATTGTCCGGTTCTTGCTGCGTCGCATAAGCTCTTCAATTTTTGGAGAAAAAAGATTTGCCATATAGCCTTCCTTTTCTGACTGAGACAAAGACGACATTTCAATTATTCCGCAGCGTCCTGCAAGAGATTCTGAAATTCCCTGCTGAAGCTCAAAACGGTTGGAGCCAGTAAGCACATACATCAGCTTGCGCTCATCTCCGTTTTTCAGCCAGATTTTCCGCTGTTCGTCAATTTTGATTTTTATTGCGTCAAGAAGACCTGGAACTTTTTGAATTTCATCAATAATCACAGGCCAGGGATTTGATTCCAAAAACAGCTTTGGATTATTTTCTGCAAGATTTCTGTCCTCAAGTTCATCAAGAGTAACACGGTTAAAATTTTCTGGAAAAACAAAATCCAGCGTCGTTGATTTTCCGACTTGCCGTGGTCCATACAAAACAATACAGGGAAATGACTTTGAGACCTCTAGAATTGTGTGCTCAATTGCGCGCTTGATATACATAAAATCTCCAAAATATTTTGCGATGAAAACAGGAGTACATTCCCTTTTTCATCGTAAAATCAATTTATCATACATCATTCAGTTTTTCAAGGCTTTCATCTTCTCTCAATAAATCGCTCGCAAAGACGGTAAACTCCATAACCGGCAAAGGTTGCAATCAGACGGTCTGCAAAGGAAATTGGAATCTGAGCCAGAATGCAGGAAACAATCCAGGTTGAAAACACAATCAGAATTCCGCAGATTGTATAAAAATTACATAAAATTCAGTGAAATTTTCACAAAAAACTGCGGTAAAAAAAGCAGATTATCTTGCGGTAATTAAAAGATCCTTGCAGATAAAGTCAAAAAAAGTGATTTAGGTCAAATGTCAAGTTTCATGTTTTTAGCGTAACCAAGGTCATTCTGAACGCTGAAAGCGTGAAGAATCTATCTTGCATACCCTAAAATGACGGGATTCTTCGGAACTTCATTCCTCAGAATGACTTTTTTGCCAAAACTTGAAATTGAACCTAAAAGTTTATAATTTAGCAAGATTTTTTTTCTACAGAAAAAAATACAACTTATTAGGATTATATTCCCGATTTATTGTATTTTTTATTGAATATATTCCCAATAAGTTGTATTATCTTCTAAAGAGGTGAAAAATTGATACAACGCTTATCTGCCGATAAAATTAAAAATGCCGCAGAATCAAAAAAAATAGTAATTCTGCTTGGTGCACGACAGGTAGGAAAAACTACTCTTTTAAAATCTCTGTTTGAATCAGACTCGCTTCTGTGGCTCAATGGTGATGAACTCGACGTTCAAAATATATTTGAGACTCTTTCGGCAGAACGATTTATGGCTTACTTAGGTTCAAAAAAAATTGTCGTAATCGATGAGGCACAGCGAATTTCTAACATAGGCATTCGTTTAAAAGTCCTTGCCGACTCATTGCCAAACATTCAGATTTTTGCAACCGGCAGTTCTTCTTTTGACCTTGCAAACAATATCAACGAACCTCTTACCGGGCGTAAACGAGAACTGCAACTCTTCCCTTTATCATTTTCGGAGCTTGTTAATCACAGCGATTTGCTTACAGAAAAAAGGATGATTCCTCATCGCCTTGTTTTTGGCTCATATCCTGAAGTTGTAACCTCGCAAGGACAAGAGATTGAAATTCTCAAAGAACTTTCACAAAGTTATCTTTATAAGGATATTTTAACTTTTGAAAAAATCCGCCGTTCGGACAAGCTTGTAAAATTACTGCAGGCTCTTGCATGGCAGATTGGCTCACAGGTTTCTTATAATGAACTGGCGCAAGCCTGCTCAATGGATGCAAAAACAGTAGAGCACTACATTACAATACTAGAGCAGGCTTTTATAGTTTTTAGACTTGGATCTTTCAGCCGAAATCTCAGAAACGAACTAAAAAACAGCCGCAAAGTTTATTTTTATGATAACGGAATTCGCAATGCAATAATTGCAAATTTTTCTACAATCGAAAATAGAGGTGATGCAGGAGCTCTTTGGGAAAATTATCTTGTTTCAGAGCGTGTAAAAAAAATATCTTATAGCGGACGCTTTGCAAACTCTTGGTTCTGGCGAACAAAGGAACAGCAGGAAATTGACTACATTGAAGAAAGTAACGGAAAGCTTTGCACCTACGAGTTCAAGTGGTCAGATGCATATGCAAAAAAAACTCGCTGCCCACTTACATTTTCTCGTTCATACCCTGATGCAAGTTTTTCTGTAATAAGTCCACAGAATGTAGAAGATTTTTTGTTGTAAAAAACTTTCCTGCAGCAAAACTTGAGGTTTCTCGCAAGGTACTGCTAGTCTGCATGCCAGAAGTCAAAGAAATTGAACCACTGGTAGGGATGCTGGATGCAGAGTTTTTCCAGTTCGTGGGCATAGTTGGCGATTGTCTGCTTGATTCGTTCTTCGCGTTCCTTGCGCGGGCAGTCAAAGGAGACGGGGTTTTTGTGGACGAACATATCATATTGTGGAAAAATACTGATGTCTTTTTTACGTACGCCAAACATAAAGTACGTGGGTGCATTGATGAGCGCAGTCAAAAGATAGGCACCGTAGGCAAAGGGGGCGCTTTTTCCCAAAAAGTCCTGCATGATAAAGCGATTCTTTGTGTTTGCGCTCATGCGGTCACCAGCGATGACAACCAGTTCGCCACGCTCCACTTTTTCTTGCAGGATTAAAATGGTGTCTGGTCCGACCTTGTCTGCGTTGAAAATGTCCACGGTTGCACTTGCATTGATTTTATTGACCATGGCGTTAAAGCCAGCCGTCACCTTTGTGTCCAAAATCGTGTTCACCGCAAACTGGTAGGACACGCCAGTTTCAGCAGAGTGGGCAAGTCCTCGTAGCATTTCTGAATTTCCCAAGTGAGAGACAATCACCATGGCACCGCGGTGCTTTTCCAGGTTTTGAATCAAATCCTTTACGTCATCATCCTGAAAGTGTATCTGCTTGAAGGAAAATTTTCCCGCCCACACTTCCATTTTTTCGGTCAGTGAAATGGCAAAGGAAATGATATGTCTAAGCGCACTGATTTTTATCTTCTTTTTTGAGCCGTTTGCCTTGAGATAGTCATTCAGATTGTGCAGATAAAGGCGGGAAGCGGCATTTGCCTTCTTGCTGAAGAGAAAATAGCAAAAACCTACGGGAAAAGCCAGAATGCGCACAAATACAGGCGGAAATATTTTGAGCAGGCGGAAAGTGATGGCAAGTCCGAAGTGGTTGTGCAGTTCCTTTACATCATACCACTGCTCGGAAACTTCATGTTTCTTTTTGCTCATGCTGTCCGCTTCCTTTTTATCACTTTTGCAATGAGCCAGGGCAGGCGTAGGAACATACCGCAACAGAGTTTTGTATACACCCAGGAAATACGGGCGTTATCCTGAACCATGCGGAAATTGCTGATACCGTCAGAAGGATAAGTGACATGCACGGGAAAAAAAATAAAGGGCAGGCCTTTCCAAATGAGGCGGATTAAAATATCAATGTCAAAGCCCATACGCTTGTCGTAGTGATGGCGGGTTATAAAATCATAGGTTGCTTCTACCGGGTAGACACGGAATCCGCACATGGAATCTATAATGCCGCCTTCAAAGCTGACCACCTTTGCCCAGGTGTTGGCAAATTTTCGTCCGTTCTTGCGGTGGCTGGGAACACTTGCGTCATATTCCGGGTAGCCAAGAATCATGGCATTGGGGTACTGTTCGGCTTTTTGCATGAAGAAGGGTGTGCGGCCTATGTCGTGCTGACCATCGGCATCAATTTGCAGAGCGTGGGTAATGCCCAGTTCATGCGCCTTACAGATACCTGCTCCAAATGCGGCACCTTTACCGCCGTTTTTTTTCAGCGTGACCAGACTTACTTCCGGGTGGGCGGTGACAATCTGCTGCAAATATGATTTGGTTTCTTCGCCATTGCCGTCATCTACGAGAATAATAGGATAGGAGTATTGCAAGAGGCCTTCTACCACAGCCACACAGGCTTTTCCATGGTTGTATACAGGAATGATGATGCCACCTTTCATAAAGAAATATTGTAGTACATAATGGAAAAATATGCTACAATTGCACACTTATTTATGAAAAGCGTCCTGGTTTTTATCATAGCATTGCTATTCCTCACTTCAGTTCCCCTGTGTGCGCAGGAGCCTGATGACCAGACAACAGCAGCGGAAGTGTCCGAATCTGACCAGAATGCAGGGGATGAGGATGTCGATGAAGCGGACGAATATTCTGCAGAATCAGGTGTTAATCCTGAAAGTGACCCGCAAAAAGCTAAGACCAAGCGTGAAAAAATCAAGGAACTTTACAGCGAATATCAGGAAAAAAGCAGTGAAGTGCATAAGAGTCAGCGTATATCGGGCTTTCAGTTTGTGGGCGATTTTATTACAGACAAACTGCCCCTCACCTTGGATTTGGGAGCGGAACCAGGTGAACATGGAAGCACTATTTTTGGTGTTTTGCAGTATGACTGGAGTCCCGTTCGTGCTTCCCGTATTCGCATAGAATATCAATCGCTCAAAACATCATTTGATGCAAGCGATCGTTTTTCCACAACGTCTACAGCATCTTCTGAAGATGAATCCCCGATTAGTGACTGGATAAACATAACAAAGTCAAAGCAGATAGAAGTTGATTTCTACCCCTATCTTCGCTATTTTGGTGATGCAGACCGACGGGCAAAGACACCCTTTATCTATTTTGGCTTGGGGGCATTCTATCTTTTCAATTGGTATGACTTGAGTTATTCGGGTATGCTGCAGACCGACATACAAAAAGGCATTTTTAAAATTGATATAGATGGGCACTATCATCAGTTTGGGCCTATGGCGATTGGCTCTATAAAAGTGCCTTTCCTCAAGTATTTTGGACTTTCGCTGGAAACGACATTTTCTCCCATAAATCGGGTCATCAGTGCAAGCGATAACTTTTCTACAGGCTACATACTGAACACAGAGACAAAAAGCATAACCACAAACAGCCAGTCTAACAGTACGGATGATGCCCGCTGGTGTTCGCCGCTCCTAAAGGTCGATCTGGCTATTGACGTATTTACCTACTTCCGGCTGCGGACTCGTTTTGACTTTAGCCGCATTTATGTTGGCAGCCTAAAAGAAGTGAATATCATAGGCACTTTCAATACTGATGAAAATCGTACTGAAACCTATAAATGGCGATATGGCGCGGAAATTGTCTTTCCCTCATCAAACAGGACGCGCAAGAAGAATTCCCATTTGTGGGCGGGAGTCTACTATGAGCATCAGTGGGATTCGGTTACGACTAACGGCAACACCAACACTACCCACTCGGGAAAATGGATTTTCTGTTTTGGTACCTGAGGACTGCTGTTTACCTGTCTGTCTTTAGCGAATTTCTGCTGAATGGCGGAAGTTATAAAAGACCTTGTTGTTTTTGGACAGTTTCTGGTAGCTTAACTTGATGTCTCTTCCTTTTTTGTCCTTCATAATTTCGTACAGGCGGTCACTTTGCTCTTCAAAGTATACACCATCGGTGGGAATCTGAAAGCGCACGCTCTTGGTGAGTTTGTTCGTGTCGATAACGTGAACTGTGCCGACGGATTCAACGGGATGAAAATTCTTAAAGTCGCCTTTTACGATGTAGGGCACAAGGCCAATTGCAACAATGGCAAGCACAATAACGATATATGCGATAAATAAAATGCGTGTTCTCGGTTCCATATGGCACTCCTTTGGCTATTCAGACTATTTACATAGTATACCATAGGTTTATGGAATTTGCATACAATTTTTATTCGGGTGGCCAGGGGTGGCCAGGGCAAACGCATTATAATCCATTCACAAGTAAGACAAAAAGGGCACAGGCGAATGAGTCCCAACAAAAACAGACTACCG
>FLNX01001325.1_pt1 | contig 23597 bp, 27 predicted proteins | sample 1140341 | NCBI WGS metagenome assembly FLNX01 (sample SAMEA3878208, study PRJEB12797) | bioreactor metagenome | biome: Moose rumen | place: Sweden | collected 2011-10
TGAAGGACAGTCCATGAGAGAGAACAGGAAGAAACTCTAAACGCTAAGTCAGGTGCTCCCGCAACCACGGTGAAGGGCACATCCGCATCCGCGCTGCGGGGGCATCTCTTGACCGCGCTCACAACGCTTCTATGGCATTGGTACCATACCACCGCTACGAGCGGTACCACTAAACCGCTCCACACGGTACCACAAAAGTGCTACAGCGGTACCGTGCGAGTGATATTGTCATTCCGTACTCTCCTCATCATATGTAATGAGAAGGCACTTCCAGTCTGGATGAGCTTTGGCATACTTCATTAGAGGTGGAACCTCTCTATCCCATGTCGCATAATCCTTTATACTGTATGACACTTGAATGGCAAATTTCTTTTCAGGAACGATAAAGTCAATCTCTTTTTCTGCATTCATATAAAACACGTTCTCCTTACTATACCTTCTACAGAGTTCCACAGCCACCATATTTTCCAATAGAGAAGTTTCTGGATTCATTAGAAAAAGGTTAAGTAAACCATTATCAACAAAATAGTATTTCTTCTGTGACTCCTTTTCAGTCAGCTTGCCCACCTCGTTCTCCATAGGCAGTATCAGCCAACTGTCAGCGGCATATCCCACATAGTCTATCGTTGTAGGTACACTGATAGGTGACCCTGTTGAAACAATCACATTCCTCAGTCGATTGAATGACAGAGGTTGCTTCACACTCTCGGCCATTTTCTTGATTAGAATGTTCATTATACGATCATTCTTAATATTGTTTCGCGCGCAGATATCACCAAGATAAATCTTTTGGTATAAACTCGACAGCATAGCACGTTTGTTCTTGAACAAAAGGATTTCAGGTAAGCCACCATAATAGAAATATTCATTAAGATGTCGCTTTACCTCACTTCGCTGTATGGTGTCATACTCCCAATGCTCCTTCAACTCTACGTGCTGCGCTGTCAGATATTCCTTGAACGAATACGGATACGCATCATAGATTAAAAATCTACCTCCGAGCGTTGTCGCTACCTCCTTGCTTAGCATTTTGGCATTGCTGCCTGTCACATATACTCGATATTTTGAATCTGCCAGACGGCGTACAAACTTATCCCAATGAGGAATATTCTGCACCTCATCTAGAAATACAACAGGTTTCTTACCATATAGTTCTAAATGAGCTTCTAACAAACTATCAAAGTCCTCTGTCTGAAACTCTGCCAGACGTTCATCTTCAAAGTCCACAAACAATATTTCGTCCCATCCCATTCCTGCTTCCTGAAGCTGTCGCACGCGCTGATAGAGTAAGTATGATTTTCCAGCATGCCTCACGCCAACGATGACATAATTACCATTCTCCTCAAAGTCGATGGAACGGTCTACAATCACTGCCTCATCCACTTCTCTCTGCTTGTTGAGAAGACACTGTTTGATTATATCTTTGCTAATGCTCATATTAATTGTAGTTTATAAAAGATTGACTTTCTATTAAGTTTGGTTTACAAAGATAGCTATTTTCTATAAACTATGGTTAATAATTATCTGTTTTTTGTATATAATCTTACTTTTATATGGAAATATGTGTATCAGTTTACAGCTGCGCAGCATAAACTTTTCCAGGAGCGATAGCTGGTCCTACTACATCGCCAGTGCGCAGGTACTGGAAGCGAGGCTCGAAGAGGATGGGCTTCAGTTTGCTGTAATCCACCTTCTGCTTCTCATCCAGGAACTCTTCTTTTACATAGGTATTCACCACCTTGCAGATGAGCAGGTGCATGCCGTGCTCTGCATAGGTGTCGAGGAGTTGGCACTCCATAGTCACAGGGGCATCGTCTGGGATAGGGGCACCCAGCTCTCCCTTGGTCCATGCGAAGACCTTGCTCTTATCTACTTTGGCACTACTCACGATGCCCACATAGTCGGCACGTTGCAGGAGGGCATCGTCTGTAAGGCTGATACTCAGTACTTTGTTCTCATTGATACCCTTGCAAGTCTCATGACTTGGAGTCACACTCAACGTCACGATATCTGAATCGCCAATACCTACCCAAGCTACTTCAAACCAGTTGGGCTTCTCGCCAACCATTGCGCCTACTACCACGATAGGGGTAGGGAAGGCTGCATTATAAGATCCGATGTTCTTTTTCATACGACTTTTGCTCTATTGTTTAACTTCGAATACAAATGTAATCAAAATATGCGGAGGGTTTCAGGATTTCGTGCTATATTTGTACAAAATAAACTATAATTAACTACTACTATGAAGAATAAGTTTGTCGTAGTGGTGATGACCGCTGCACTTGCATGGATGGGAACTGCAGTGCTGAATGCCGCTGATTTCCCTGTAGCCAATCCGAAGGATATGGCGCTCTATCCACAACAGAATGCTTATCGCAATAAGCTGGATTTCTCTGGCATCTGGAACTTCCAACTGGATTCCCAAGGGAGAGACAGAAGGATGGCAGAACGGACTGCCTGATCCTGCTTCCATCGCTGTGCCTGGAAGTTGGAACGACCAGTTGGATCAGCATCACAACTACCTGGGATACTCTTGGTATGAGACGACAACTTATGTGCCTACCGCTTGGCAAGGCAGCGACATAGGGCTGCGTGTAGGTTCGGCTGTGTATATGGCCAAGGTTTGGATCAACGGACAGCCTGTGGGCATGCACGAGGGTGGGCATTTTCCTTTTGCCTTCAGTATCAATAGCTATATCAAGTGGGGCGCAGAAAACCGCATCACCATCATGGTGGAGAATATGATTAAGCCTGATCGTGTGCCTGGCAATATAGACGGTGGAGAGATGTCGAGGACCAATTTCCCGAATAATAATTACGACTTCTTTCCATACTCTGGCTTGCATCGCGCCGTGTGGCTCTATTCTGTGCCGCGTGAGCATATCGCAGACATCACCTTGACAACTGACTTCAGCGGGAATGTGGGACGCATCAAGGCTGTAGTGGAGAAAGTGGGAAGTGCCAGTGCTGGGCGCATCATCGTGAAGGACAAGCAAGGAAAGCAGGTTGCCACGGCTGCTTTGCGCTTCAAGGGTGCTGAGGCAGAGGCGGAAGTCAATCTGCCTAATGTGCAGCTTTGGAGCCCCGAGAATCCTTACCTTTATAAGGTCACGGCATCCCTCGAAAAAGGCTCGCGCACGGTGGATAGCTATACATTGGAGACAGGAGTGCGCACCATCCGCGTGGAAGGCGACCAACTGCTCTTGAATGATAAGCCTATCCACCTGAAAGGTTTTGGAAAGCATGAGGACTTCCCTATCTTCGGACGTGGTGTGGCGCAACCAGTAATGATACGTGACTTTGGGTTGATGAAGTGGCTGGGTGCCAACTCGTTCCGCACAAGCCACTATCCGTATGACGAGAGTGTATATGCGGAAGCCGATAAGCAATCTGGGCCTTTGCCGATTTCCGTACCAGTCAGGCACTTATGCGAGTGGCAGGGAAGAACCTCAAAGGTGTCTTCACGCAAGATCGCCGCCCTAAGATGGCAGCGCACTTGCTGAAGAAACGTTGGGTAGATGAAGTAAAAGGAAACTACTAAAGTAACTCAAGCTGACAATCAAACCCTTTGGCTTGCAGCATCTGAAGCAACTGTTTTAAGTCTGCTTCAGATATCATGCGCCCATCGCTATTAAGGAAGCGCCTTTTGAAAAGCGGATGCTTGCTGAAATAAGCATCAGCTTTCAGCTCTGCATATGATAACAGCGGAGTATGTAGACGATTTCCCACGTAGCAATAAGTATATTGTGGATCTATAGGATCTATAATAGGATCGGAAAGCACACGCCAGAAGCCTGTGATGCCCTGTGTAGGAGCAGCCTCGTAACGCGCCAGAAGGTCGCCCTTACGGGCAGAATTGCGCAGGTGCATCAAAGTAGTGTTACGATACTCATCGATAGATTCACGCTTCCCAACCCACCAGATATGCGTAGGAGCAGGTAGGTTTCCGAAGTCGATCATAGGAAGGCATGCTGGGGCAAAATGATAGAGGAATGGCCACAGTTCTGCAGAAATAAGATCATGCTTCATGCGGAAGTTGTAGAGTGTCTCGCAGAGCTCCCAATAATACATGCAGCGCCCACGCCAATCGTCAGCCTTAGGCATAGCAGGCAATTCAAAATCGCAAGCCTCTGCCGTCTGTGCCAATTGGTGCATCTTATACCGATAGAGGTAAGGTATGAAATAAGCAGGGAAAATGTGCGAAAGCACAAAGGATAGAGACACCAGTGCATGCAGCATGTTGCGATAGTCGCCCGCTGTGATGAAATCGCCATCAGCAGGATCAAGGCAAGGCACTGTATGGTCAATGATTTGTTCATAGAGCACCTTGGCTTCTTCGATGGAGTTCGGCTGTGGCAATTGCTGCACCACCTGCGTGAACGCAGCAAGGTCGTAACGCAAGAGATCTGGTACTGTGCGCTCTGATTCAATGCTGTTATAGTCATTGAGCAGGTAGAATACATTAAACTGGTCGAACTTGTCTTGTATCTCAAGTCCTTCAAAACTATTCAGGAAAGTCTTAAATTCTTCTATGTATTTCATATCTTAGTATTTTGCCGTAAAGATAAGGGTTTTACGCTTATCTGCAAACAAAAAGCCCCGCCTTTTTCAGCGGGGCTCCTTGGTGTTGGACTACCGAGACTCGAACTCAGTCAAACAGAACCAAAACCTGTTGTGCTACCATTACACCATAGTCCAAACAGATGTCTTATTAAAAAACACTGCAAATTTAGAGCTAAGCAGTGAATTTTGCAAATTTAAGCCATTTTATTTCGCAATCAGCAGGAAATAATTCTTCTTTCCACGCTGCACGAGCAGGTATTTTCCACCTATCAGACGGTCGGTCGTAATGATTTCATCGAAGGCTGTGAGTTTCTCCTTGTTGACAGAAACACCGCCACCTTGAACCAACTTACGCATCTCGCCCTTAGAGGCAAATACCTGAGAATGCTCAGCAAAGAGGTCTACGGCCTTCACACCCGCCTCCAGCAATGAGCGTGATACCTCATACTGAGGCACACCCTCGAATACAGAGAGCAGGGTGTCTTCATCAAGCTTCATCAAAGCATCGTGGGTATCGTTGCCAAAGAGGATGCCAGATGCCTCAACAGCAGCATTGTAGTCTTCCTCGGAGTGCACCATGCAAGTGACTTCCTTGGCAAGGCGCTTCTGCAATACGCGTAGGTGTGGAGCCTGAGCATGCTCAGCTACCAAAGCATCGATTTCTTCCTTCGTGAGAGAAGTGAAGATCTTGATGTACTTCTCTGCATCTTCATCGCTCACATTCAGCCAGAACTGGTAGAACTTATAAGGTGTGGTGCGCTTAGGATCGAGCCAGATGTTACCACTCTCAGTCTTACCGAACTTCTTGCCATCGGCCTTGGTGATAAGCGGACAAGTCAGGGCGAAAGCTTCGTTCTCTATGCCCAGTGTGCGACGGATAAGCTCGGTACCTGTAGTAATGTTTCCCCACTGGTCGTTGCCACCAAGCTGGAGCTTGCAGTTCTTATGCTGATAAAGGTAGAGGAAGTCGTAGCCTTGCAGCAACTGATAAGTAAACTCAGTGAAAGAGAGTCCGTCACGAGCCTCACCGTTGAGGCGCTTCTGCACAGAGTCCTTAGCCATCATGTAGTTCACTGTGATGTGCTTACCCACCTCACGAGCAAAGTCCAGGAAGGTGAAGTCCTTCATCCAGTCATAGTTGTTCACCATCTCTGCACCGTTAGGGGCATCGGTCTCGAAATCCAGGAATTTGGCAACCTGCTTCTTGATGCACTCTTGGTTGTGATAGAGCGTTTCGGCATCCAGCAGATTACGCTCCTGGCTCTTGCCAGAAGGATCGCCAATCATACCTGTGGCACCACCCACCAAGATGATAGGCTTGTGGCCGCAGCGCTGGAAGTGGCGGAGCATCATGATGCCACATAGGTGGCCTATGTGAAGTGAATCAGCCGTAGGGTCGGTACCCAGGTAGGCTGTTACCATCTCTTTCTGAAGCAACTCTTCAGTGCCGGGCATGATTTGAGCCAACATGCCACGCCATTTTAATTCTTCTACAAAGTTTTTGGTCATCGAATGAATCTGTTTTTAATTTTGGGTGCAAAGATAGTGCAAGGTGAGTGAAAATGCAAGTTTACTTGCAATTTTCCGAACCGCAGCCTATGCTTGTGAACGTATTCTTGACGTTGCTCGTGAGAATCTGTTTCATTTCTTCTAAGCTGATGCCCTTTATCTCTGCGGCTTTCTCCACTAAACTTTTGATGGGAACATCTGCCTCGTCTGTTTCCAGAAAGAGGCGGGAGAAGGGAGTGAGCCTTAAAGACTCTGGATGGTAGAGCGCACCGAAAGAGAGGTTGCAACCATGACTAAGGAGCGACTGTGCCTGAGCGGGTTTGCCACGGAATCCGTGGATAATCCAAGGCATGGAGGGGCGCAAGTCTTTACGGATGCGGAGCAACTCATCTGTACTTTTTACCAAGTGAATGATAAGGGGTTTTGACAGTTCTTCAGCCAATGCAGCTTGCTGACGGAACACTCGCTCCTGCTCATCGAGGCGGTAGTCGCAAAGCTTATCGAGTCCAGCTTCGCCTATGGCTACTACCTGCGGAAGGGCAGCTTGGCATCTAAGGAGTGCCCAAGGGTATTGTTGTTGGTATCCTTGTACTTTCCAAGGATGTATGCCAACGGAAAACCACCCCTCTTCTGACTCATTGAAAGTCTCTGGATAGCAGTTCTGAATAGCAGCATAGATGGGTTGAGGCTGCAGGTGCGTATGAATATTGAGCGGCGTGATCATGGCACGGGATCATAGCCAGAACCACCCCATGGGTGGCAGCGTAAAATGCGCCTGATGGCCAGGTAAAGCCCTTTGAAAGGTCCGTGTTTCTTGATTGCCTCTACGGCATACTGAGAACAGGTAGGGGTGAAACGGCAAGACGGACCTATCAACGGGGAGATGAAACGCTGATAGAAGTAGATAGGCAGCAAGAGCAGCCAAGAGAGAAAGTCAAGCAGGGGTTTCATCTTCCTTAGGTTTGTGGTATTCGCAAAGTCGTAGGATAGCAGTCTGCACCCGTTGCTCGATAGTGGCATAGGTAGGCAACTCGTCAGCCAGATAGATAAGCACCACAGCCAGTTTTTTCTGTTGCATACTGAGTAAGTCGGCCAATGGCTGCTTATGCAAGCGCCAAGCCTCTCTTACCAGTCGCTTAACCCTGTTGCGCTTTACAGCACGCTTGAAGTGCCGCTTAGACACGCTGACCATCATGCTCAGTGGTACCTCTTGCTCCGTGGCAGGCATGAAGACAATACGTAGTGGAAAGATGGTAAACGAGCGGGATTCGCCCCCTTGAAACATCTTTTCTATGATTTTCTTCTTGCTTAGCCTCTCGGGCTTTCTGAGCGTAAAGGGCATTCCACCTTAATTGATTTTACTTTTTTTGTTGATCCAAGAACCAGTCTAAGGCTCCCGTCATAGAATGAGCGTGCTCGTTGGGCACTTCCAGATCGAGGCGCAGACCAGCATCATGCACGGCTTGAACAGTCGTCGTTCCGAACGCAGTAATTTGAACGTTACCCTGCTTGAAGTCAGGGCAGTTGGTCATCAGAGAAGCCACACCTGCAGGACTGAAGAACACCAGCATGTCAAACTGTCCCACAAACTCAGGAGTGATGCCATCATTAGCCACGGTGCGATACATCACGGCCTCAGTATGTGTGATGTTGTTGGCATCAAGCATGTTCTTAATGTCATCGTTGTGTACGTCAGACTGTGGAACGAAGTATTTCTCCGTCTTATGCTTGAGGATAGCTGGCAGCAAATCATTGATCTTACCAGTGGTCCCAAAGAATATCTTACGCTTGCGGTACTGGATGTATTTCTGCAAGTAGAGGGCTACCGTCTCCGTCACGCAGAAATATTTCATCGTCTCAGGGATAGTGACACGCATTTCTTGACACAAGTGGAAGAAATGGTCGATGCCATGACGGGAAGTGAAGATGATAGCGGTGTGGTCGAGAATGTTCACACGCTGCTGTCTGAACTCCTTAGCAGGAAGACTGTCCACCTTGATGAAAGGATGAAATACAATTTCTACTCCGTACTTAGCGGCGATATCGTAGTAAGGTGATTTCTCGGTCGCAGGTTTTGGCTGTGACACGAGGATTTTCTTTATTTCCACGTTCTCTTAAAGATTTAAAATCAATAATTCGTTAATTATCAGCACTATAGTGCCCGCCAATATCAGCGGCACCATTTCAAGCGCACAAAAGTACAAAAAGAAACGGAATAAACCATATTTTTTTACAGAAAAAAGCTTAATCCACTTAAAGAATATAAATATGCGCAAGATTACGAAGGCACTGAGGTAAAGTGTCAAACTGCCCCAGAAAGGGAGGTTGAGAAACACAATGCCCAGTGCTGATAACAGGAAATAAAAGGTGGCAAAATAGATAAGGGTATAGTAAGACTCCATGCTTAATGTGGCAGTGTCCGCATCAAGAAACATCCATCCTAGGAGTTTGTAGAACGACCATTTCTGCACCAAATACAGGATGACCACAGCTATGTAGATACCCAGTAAGGCAAACGGAGGCAGATGGTCGACCAAAGTGGGGCGGTAGGTCACACAGAGCGTAAAGAGACTGATGCCTGCCAGAATACATCCCATCAGGATGAGGAGAAACAGGCGGTTAACCTCAGAAGTGGTGGAGGAGTCGAAGATGCTGAAGCGTTTGCGGTTGAGCATGAAGTTCTGAAGCATCTGGAACAGGAAACGACCATTGGCAGAGAGCACGTAGGTGATGATGAGGAAACACACCACCAACACTGCCACCACAGCATCGTCGCGTCGTGGAGCGTAAGGGATGAGTCTCCCTGCTTGTAGCACTATGGAAAGTACGGGCATCATATTGCAGTCATATTCCAGATGGTGCGTTGATCGGCCAGAGGGGTGTGCAGAATCTTATCCAATGCTTCTGCGGGAGTATCCACAAAGTCCCAAAGTTCGGTATAGCCTGGATGCATGAAGCGCTCATCAATGCTTTTCTGCAGCAATGTCTGCAGCGGAGCATAGAAGTGATTGGTATTCAGGATCACGACGGGTTTCAGATAAAGTCCAAGTTTCTTGAGGGCGATGATCTCCATCAGTTCGTCAAACGTTCCCACACTGCCGGGAAGGGCGATGCAACCATCGGAGATTTCTTCCATAAGCTTCTTTCGTGCCGACATGTCTTCTACTTCGATGAGTTCCGTCAAACCACGATGCTGCCAGCCGGCTTCCACCATAAAGCGGGGTATCACGCCCACAGCCTCACCTCCGGCTTCAAGCACGCCCTTGGCAACAGCTCCCATCAAGCCGCGATCGCCTCCGCCATAAATCAGGCGCAGTCCGTTCTTAGCCATCAATGTGCCCAGCTCTTGAGCTGCCAATACATAAGTCTCATCTATCAGTGTGCTCGATGCGCAATATACGCTTATGGATTTCATGTATGCCATTATAAATAGGTGTTTAGTAAATGATGGAGTGTGCGGTTCACCGCTCTGTTTTGTGCCTTTTGCATCGCATCGTCCAGTTCTGGGTCTTCTCCACAGACATCGGCCCCTATCACTTGGGTTTCACGGAAGATGCAGTGCAACTGGCGCATCAGTTGTTGCAAGGTCAGACAGCCTTGATCCCAGTTGGTATGCACCTCTGTAGTGGCCAGCACATCCTTGTCTATGGAGAGGTAGATTTTTTCTTCCGCAGTTGCGAAAAAATTTTTTCCCAGTTGCGGAAATGAAATGGCCTCTTCCTCGGTGATGTAGTGGAGGCGGTCTTCGTAGCCTTGTGCCTCTACTTTCAAGGTAGCTGCTGCTCCGATGATATATACACGCTGCAGCCATTGGTTTTCTTCCAGCAGTGCCCTCACCCATCCGCCACAGGAAAGCACACCCTCAAAGCGGGGAGGCTGCATGTCGGGATGATGGTCGAAGAGCACCAAGCTGAAAGGCTCCGTGACTTTCTCTGCCCAAAGTTTCGACACGTAATGGTAGTTTCCGGAGTCGATGAAATGGATTCCCGCTGCACGATAGGGGGCGATGAGGGTGCGCAGTTTTTCCTGTGCTTCCTCATCGCAGTAGCAGTTGGTCCCTGTGATATCCGTGCAGTCTATCCATACCCCATCGGCATTTTCAAAGTCGTCTGCCGTATAGGTATGGGTGAAATCCATAATCACCGTTTCAGACATGAAAGGCTTCCTTTATCTTGTCCACATAGTCGAGTTTCTCCCATGTGAAGAGCTCCACTGTCACGTCCTTGTCGCCTTCGTAGTACGACTTGTAGTGCTTCGTGATGGTCTGAGGCTCGCGTCCCATGTGTCCATAGGCAGCCGTCTCTTCGTAAATCGGATTGCGAAGCTTCAGTCGTTGCTCTATATCATACGGGCGCAGGGAGAACAGACTTGGTATCATCTTGGCAATCTCGCCGTCGGTCATGTTCACATGACTGCGTCCGTAGGTATTCACATAGATAGAGATAGGCTCTGCCACACCGATGGCGTAGGAGAGCTGCACCAACATCTCATCGGCCACCCCTGCAGCTACCATGTTCTTGGCTATATGGCGGGCTGCATAGGCCGCACTGCGGTCTACCTTACTTGGGTCTTTTCCAGAGAAGGCACCACCGCCATGGGCACCCTTACCACCATAAGTATCTACGATGATCTTACGTCCTGTCAGTCCGCTGTCTCCATGTGGGCCTCCGATGACGAACTTACCCGTCGGATTGACGTAGTATTTAATCTGCCCTTTGAAAAGTGCCTTCACGCTGTCTGAATGTATGGAAGCCAGTATGCGTGGCATCAGAATCTGTTTCACATCAGCCTCAATCTGTGCCACCATCTTACTATCGGCTTCGAGTTGCGCTTCCTCCGTGTCGTCTACAGGCTTCACGAACTCATCATGCTGAGTAGATATTACGATGGTGTCTATGCGCTGAGGTATCCCTTCGTCGCTATATTCCACCGTCACTTGGCTCTTGGCATCTGGACGCAGGTAGGTCATCACCTTCCCTTCATGGCGAATTTCGGCCAAGATGCAAAGGATGCGATGCGCCAAATCCAGTGGCAATGGCATATAATTCTCAGTTTCATTGGTGGCATAGCCGAACATCATGCCTTGATCGCCTGCGCCCTGATTCTCAGGGTCGCTGCGCTCCACACCGCGGTTGATGTCGGCACTCTGCTCATGTATGGCGCTGAGTACACCGCATGAGTTGCTCTCGAACATATACTCCCCCTTGGTGTAGCCAATGCGCTCTATTACTTGGCGGGCCACCAATGGCATGTCTATATATGCCTTGGTCTTTACCTCACCTGCCAGTACTACCTGTCCGGTAGTGACCAGCGTCTCGCATGCCACCTTGGCATTGGGGTCGTAAGCCAACAACTTATCAAGTATAGCGTCTGATATCTGATCTGCCACCTTATCTGGGTGACCTTCTGAAACTGATTCTGATGTAAATAAGTATCCCATTTCTGATTTATTATTGTTTTAGTTTCGTAGTACGTTCAGCTTATTCGTTGATAGCCAAGCGTGTGAGCAGTTCGCGCATAGGGAGTTTCAATACAGGATGCATCAAGTCTGGAGCAATCTCCGTCATTGGCATCAGCACAAACATGCGGTATTGCAGCAGTGGATGTGGCACTGTCAGCATCACTTCGTTGATCACTTGGTCTTCATAGAACAACAGGTCCAGGTCGATGATGCGGTCGGCATACATACCCTGCGAACTTTTTGAAGTGCGTCCCATCTCCATCTCTATCATCTTGATCACACTGAGCACCTGCATAGGGGTCAGATTGGTCTCCACGCACGCAGCTGCATTGAAGAAGATGTTGTCTGAATGAAATCCCCATGGCATGGTCTTGCAGATTGACGATTGGATGATAATCGTACCCACTCTTTCTTGTACGAGCTTCAAGGCTGTCTTGATGTTCTGTTCCTTGTCGCCCAGATTGCTTCCGATTCCTAAATAGATTCTACTCATATTTACCTCCGTTTTTTATTTATTTGTCTGTAATCAGCATGGCATCGCCGTAGGTTCCGAAGCGGTAACCCTCACGCAGTGCCACATCGTAGGCATTCATCACCTCCTCATAGCCTCCGAAGGCCGTCACCACCATCAGCAAGGTAGAGAGCGGCATGTGGAAGTTGGATACCATAGCATTGGCCACAGTGAATTCGTATGGGGGGAAGATGAACTTATTGGTCCAACCTTCAAATTCCTTCAGATGTCCCTCGGTATTCACAGCACTCTCCATGGCACGCATCACGGTAGTGCCTACGGCACAGATCTGGTGATTGGTGTCCTTAGCATAGTTTACTAAGTTCACGGCTTCTGTGTCTATGAACATCTGTTCAGAGTCGGTCTTATGCTTGGTGAGGTCTTCCACGTCGATGTCGCGGAAATTGCCAAGACCTGCATGCAGTGTGAGGAAGGCGAAGTCGATGCCCTTGATTTCCATGCGCTTCATCAATTCACGACTGAAGTGCAGGTTGGCTGTCGGAGCCGTCACGGCACCCTCATTACGGGCGAAGATTGACTGGAAGCGTTCCTCATCTTCGGGTTCTACGGGGCGCTTGATGATGCTGTGTGGCAGCGGTGTCTCGCCAAGAGCGTAGAGCGCTTTCTTGAACTCATCATGCGGACCGTCATAGAGGAAGCGCAGCGTACGTCCACGAGAGGTGGTGTTATCTATCACCTCTGCTACCATAGAGTCATCCTCACCGAAGTAGAGCTTGTTGCCGATGCGGATCTTACGCGCAGGGTCCACCAGTACGTCCCATAGGCGCTGTTCCTCGTTCAGCTCTCTCAACAAGAAGACCTCAATGCGTGCGCCAGTCTTCTCTTTGTTGCCATAGAGGCGGGCAGGGAATACCTTCGTGTCATTGAAGACAAACACATCCTTATCGTCGAAGTATTGGAGAATCTCCTTGAACACTTTATGTTCTATTTCTCCAGTCTTTTTATGAAGCACCATGAGGCGAGATTCGTCTCTGTACTCCGTAGGATGCTGTGCTATCCTGTCTGCAGGGAGCCTGAAATTGAATTGTGAAAGTTTCATATCTTTTTATCTGTTTTTAATTATCTTCTTCAAATGGGCGTACGTCTTGCGCAGCCAACCAACTCTCGAACTCACGCGGATCGAGACAGTCCTCTACGCGTACATTGCCCACACGGGTGCGACGCAGCGAAGTGAGATAGGCACCGCTCTGCAAGGCTTCCCCGATGTCTCTTGCCAAGGCACGGATGTAGGTGCCCTTGCTGCATACCACCCTGATCTTGATGGCGGTAGGAGCGTATTCCAGCAATTCTATCTCATCTATCAGCAGCGTCTTAGGCTTCAGTTCTACCTCTTCACCCTTACGGGCACGTAGGTAGGCACGTTTGCCGTCAACATTGCAAGCGGAGTACATAGGCGGCACCTGATCTATGCGTCCAACAAATTGCTTCAGCACCTCTTCCACCATCTCCCGCGTGATATGCGCGGTGGGGTAGGTGGCATCCACAGGATGCTCCATATCATACGAGGGTGTCGTAGCTCCAAGGCATAGTCCTGCAATATACTCCTTAGTGTGGTATTGCAGCTCCTCTATGCGTTTGGTAGCCTTGCCTGTGCAGATCATCATCACACCAGAGGCTAGAGGGTCCAATGTACCCGCATGTCCCACCTTCAAGTTGCGGCTCTTTGCCAGTCCCAGCCGTTTCGCTATCAGGAAGCGCACATGCTTCACCACTTGAAAGGAGGTCCACTTCAGTGGCTTGTCGAAGCAGAGCACCTCTCCCTGCCTAAAGTCGTACACCTTTCCCATCAGTCAACCAACTGCAAGTCTACGCCCATCGCGAGCAATGCCAATATCAATCCTCCCACCAGTATGCGATACCATCCGAAGGCCTTGAATCCATACTTAGTGAGGAACGCCACAAACCACTTCATGGCCAGCAATGCCACGATGAAGGCTACTACGCATCCCAGCAAAAGCAACCAAAGGTTAGACGCAGTGGCCCAGTTCACATCGCCATCAAGCAGCACTTCCAGCACATCGAGACCCGTAGCTGCCGCCATGGTGGGCACTGCCAAGAAGAAAGAGAACTCTGCCGCCTTGCGTCTGGTGAGATTCTGCGCCATACCACCCACGATGGTAGCCATGGAGCGTGATACACCAGGTATCATGGCAATGCACTGAAACAGACCGATATTGAATGCCTTGCGGTCGGTTAGTTTCACATCCTCATTGCCCTTGTTGAAGAGCTTGTCGCAGAACAGCATGAAAATGCCGCCTACTACTAGCATCACGGCCACTACCTCCACACTCTCAAGGAAGCGGTCTATCAGTCCCGACTTCTTCGCCAGCAAACCTATGATGGCTGCAGGGATGAATGCTACGAGCAACTTCCAGTAGAAATCCCACTTATGCAAGAACTTCTGCCAAGCATTGCTGCCTGCTGGGGCTGGTGTGTGGTCCAACTTGAAGAAGCGGTCCCAATAAAGGCAAACCACCGAAAGGATGGCACCAAACTGTATGATGATGGTGAAAGCCTTTACGAACGGAGTGCTCTCCACGCCCAGCAAATTCTGGGTGATAATCATGTGCCCCGTGCTGGAGACAGGCAGAAACTCCGTCAGTCCCTCCACGATAGCTATGATTATGGTCTGTATAATATCCACTTTCTAAATATTAAAACATTAAAAATTAAAGCATGCAAAGATTATTTCTGCATTTTTTCAAAGTTCTTTCTTCTTATAAAGTACCCCCACCAGCATCACGATGAAGCCGATGAGGCTGATAACTGGTGCCACGCGTATGCGTCTAGCACTGAAAATATCCGGCTCGAAGTGGTCGAGTGTAGTGCCAGGGCCCGCCATCAGGCAGAAGCCAAGTATCACCAGCACTGTGCCTATCCCCACCAGCAGGAAGTTGGTTCTATTAAATACCGAATTACTCTTGTTCATATCTTAATTCTTAATTTTCAATTCTCAATTTTATAGGTAGTACATCTCATTCTCATTCATACTCAGGTACTTGTTCACTGAGAAGAACGCACACACCACCGTGATAATGATGCCAAATCCCATCACTGCAGCACACACTATCAGCAGTGTCTTCACATCTATTACCTGCATCAATTGAGGCTCATAGTTCAGTGCCCAATACAGTCCTCCGCACAGCAAGGCGATGGCCAGCAGTCCTGCTATCACCCCTTGCCAGAAGCCTCGCGCAAGGAAAGGTCTGCGTATGAAACTCCTACTTGCCCCCACCAACTTCTGCGTGTGTATCAAGAAGCGCTTGGCATAGATTGTGAGGCGTATGGTGTTGTTTATCAGCGCAAAGGAGATCAGCAGCAGTATGGCTGCTAATGCCAGCAGCACCATACTGATGCGGCTGATATTCTGGTTGATGGTCTCTATTAAGTCACGCTGATAGTCCACCTTTTGCACCAGCGGCAGGGCTGTGAACGTTTGTTCCACCTGTGCGATGCTGTCCGTATTTGCATACGCAGATACCAACTGCACTTCCATCGAAGCATAGAACGGGTTGAAGTCTATAAACTCCGTAGGATCAGTACCCATAGCCTCTGTCTGCTCCTTGATTGCCTCCTCCTTAGAGATATAGTCCACCTGTTTCACGTAGGGCAGTGCCTCCAGCTGTTTTTGCAGCTTGGCAGCATCGGCTTCCTGAGCCTCATCATCAAGGAGCAAGGAGAAGCGCACACTCTCACGCATATAGTCGGAGAGATTCTGTGCGGCCAGCACGAAGAGCACCACCATACCCAGCAGTAGCAACACCAGTGTGGTGCTCACCGTAGCTGTGACAAACTGCATTCCGAAGTAGGTCCGCGCTCTATGATTGCTCTTGTTGCTCATGCATTATCTCTTCTTTAATGGGAATTACTTCCCGTTGCGTCTCTATACGTAAAGGCGCAATACTCCTAATTTTGGTACAAAAATAGATATTTTTAGTGAATTATCGAAAAATGTTGTAAGAAAAAACGCTGTGCAACCATATCTTGGAGGCACAGCGTTTTCCTTTTTAATGGTCAATGTTGGTTATAAGTGTTTTCAGCTCTTCTCTATCTCTCATCTGTGGACCTACGCCACCAGAACCTTCATTCCCCATACTCCACGAAATGCCTGTCGTAGCTCAGGGCACCGAAGATGCCCCAGCCGTTCTGGACGTTGCTGTATATCTGCACGGGTTCCGAGAAGGTATCGTTCTCGGTGATGCGGAAGAGCTCTACGGATTTCAGGTAGCGATAGAGTTCTGGAGAGAGGGCTTGCAGCTCCACCATTACACGGGCAGGGACATCGGGCTCTTCTAATACTTGTTTCATAATAAAGTACTTATCAACAAAATAGTCTTTAGAACCATAATACCCTATAGGCTTAGGACTGTCTATGGTAAAAGTATGGTCACCAATTAAATGAGTCTTATCGAAGACATCGCTGAAATAGGCTGGCCATCCGCCAAATCCTGAAGAGAGCCTGTTGTCCACAAATACTTCATCTTCAGAGAAGTAAATATCTTGTATCAAGTAATAGGCATAATTAATTAGAGGCTGCTCTCCCCAAGGCCAGTTATCTTCGATGACCATTTTCCTTTCTCCTCTGACGCGTAGGCGATAATACTGCCCTGTATTGGTGGAGGGAATACGGCAGGTGATGCGCATGATGGTGTCTGTCTCAAAACTCAGTCCATTCGACAGCTTATATGGATTGTCCCCCAGCACTTGATGGCTCAGGACCTCTATCTTGGGACTTGGGGGCACTGTGGTTTCCACATGGACACCCTCTGCCTGTACCTCTATTCGATCGCCTACTTGTGGACGGTAGCTGCAAGTATAAGCTGAACTCGCGCTGTCGAGTGCCAACGTATAAGTCTGCTGCCCATTAACTAAAACCTGAACCTCTGCATCACGTATGGCAGTTTTTTTGTAATAATCATCAGTCTGGTAATCAACCAAGGCATCATTCTTTGATAAAGCATACTCATAGCCGATATTCAGCAGCGGTGCCTTTCCCACTGAATAGGCTTTGTTGAGAAATACTCTGAGAGGCTCACCCTCGATGGCTACCGCATTCAGCGTCACATCGCTGGCTGCTTCCACGTCGGGTGCATTGAATTCCACCTCCTTCTCACAGGCTGTCAGTATCAGGAATAAAGACAGTAAAGCGTATAGTTTTGTTTTCATGATGCTCAGAGTTTAAGGGTTAGACTGATATATGGCATGATAGGGAACAAACATACGCCTCTGAGCGAGAGGCGGTTGTTCTTGTAGCCCCAATAGACGGACGACAGATTCTGGCGGTTGTATAGGTTATAGATACCTACGTCACAGATCATCTCGCCAATCCCGATACTGCCATGATGGCTGAAGCCTACGTCCAGACGGTGTACGGCAGGCAGCTGATAGCTGTTTCGCTGGCGATAGGTGTCCATACGTACCAGCTGGTCCACATAGGAACTTGACTGAAATGCCACATCTATAGGATTCAGTGCTGGATTCTGGCTATAGTCAATTCCTATATATTGGCTATTGGCCACATTTCCAGGGTAGTAGGCATTGTATTCATCCAGCAAGCCATGGCTAACGGTGGTACCAGCTATATTGGTGCGCCTTCCGCTTTGGTAGGTCCATGCAGCCGTGAAGTCCCAGTTCTTGCTCAAGCGTTGTATGATGCTAATGTTTAAGTTATGGCGATGGTCGCCTGTGGCGTAAAACTCATTCCCATTATTCAGCATCATGTCTTCACGGTCGAACGTGCGCAGTGATTTACTCCACGTATAGCTTACGTGCCCACGGGTTTTTCCTACGCTCTTTTGCGCCAGAAATTCTACACCGTATGCCCTTCCTTCGCCTTGTGCGATGGCAGCATTCCAGTCTTTTACGTTAAGGAACGACAATCCTTCACGATAGTCGGCCACGTTGTCCAGCCACTTGTAATAGCCCTCTACAGAGAGCTGCAGGCCATTGGCAAGGTCGTGGTTCACACCCAATGAAAGCTGGTCAGACACACCTGGTTTCATGTCTCCCATAAGAGGAATCCATACCTCAGAGGGGGATACCATGCTGCCGCTGGTAAGCAGGAACATGCCCTGCGTCATGCGTGCATAGGCCGCCTTCACGGAGGTGTTCTCACCTACCATCAGGCGCAGCGAGGCACGAGGCTCCAGGAAGATATGTGTGTTCCCGTCTGCATTATACCCCTGAAGCCGAAGTCCCACATTGGCCTCAATCCAGTTTGTAAGCGTCCAGTCATCCTCTGCATGGACGGCAAAGCTGTTCAGCCTAAGGTCTCCTTCCAACCGGCTTTCCCTGATGTTCTCGGAAAAGACATACCTATCATCCCCCAAGCCTACATTATAGACTATGTCCTCGCTGAGTGCCTGCTGCAGGTTGGTGTGCTGGGTAGAGACGACAGAAGGTTGAAACAGCTGAGTGTTACCTTGCAGTCCAAGATGTAATTCGTGATGGTCTTGCAAGTTTAGCGTAAGGTCAGCTTGCCCCGTCCAATCATCAATCCTCGACTTGTAGGTATTGTCGAGGTCAAGGTCTTTGTGTGAGTAGAGCTCAGAGCCATCTATCCCATGCCCCCAGCGGCTCAGGCGAGCCTCGTTCATCTGGGAAGAAAGATGGGAGAGACTGTAATTATAGCCACTGTAGCTTACACTGGCATTGAAGTGCAATGCCTCATTTGGATGGTAATCGTAATTCAAGCCTCCGAGCAGGTTGCTCCAATGGTTCAGCGTGCGGTCATACCGCACATTGTCCGTGAAGCTGGCCTTTTCCAGATAAACGGCATCTGAGACTTTATACTCGAAGTGCTGCTTCGTTTCGTTGGGTGTGGTGTTGTTCTGGTCATAGCCGTAGTAGAACATGGCGTTCAGCTTCGCGCTGTCACTGAAGCGGTGCGTCAGCTTGGCATTGATGTCATGGTATTTCATGTGGGCATAGTTGTTCATCTGCCCAGGGTTGTCATACACCACTTCTTCGAGCAGAGGGCGTACCAAGGCATTGAAGTAGCTCATGCGAGCGCCTATATTAAAAGAGGTGTGTCCCTTCCACAGCGGTCCCTCTGCCTGAATGCCCGATGCCAGCATGCCAGCCGTGACGGAGGCATGGTATCTGTCCATGTCCCCCTCGCGTAGGCTGATGTCTATTACGCTGGAGAGTCGGCTGCCGTAGCGTGAGGGGAAGGCTCCCTTGTAGAGCACCACGTCTTCCATCAGGTCGGCATTGATGGCAGAGGTGAAGCCCTGCAGGTGTTCGGGATTGTAGAGGGTGATGCCGTCCAGCGTGAAGAGGTTCTGGTCGTAGTCGCCTCCGCGCACGAAGATGCCAGCACGTCCCTCACCGCTGCCCTGCACGCCAGGCAGCATCTGGAGAGACTTCAGCACATCGGCCTCGCCCAGCAGCCTTGGCAGCTGCCTGATGCGCTCGGCAGAAACGGCCACGGCACTCATCTGCAGACTCTTGGCACTGAAATTATGCCTCGTGGCTGTCACCTCCACTTCACGCAGCAGGGTATCCCTCGCTATGTCTTGAGAATAGAGGGGACTGCCCGGTAGTGCGAGCAGCCCCAACAGGATACAATAATGTCCAATCTTCTTCATATCACAGTCAGCTTATTGGTACGAGAAATTCTATAGAAATATATCAAAAAACTCTATGGCTTTGCACCTTCCTGAATGATGACGATGGTGTTTGATCCGCTTATTAATTGTCCTGATTCATATTTGAACACGATATTGCCAGTCCTTTCATCGCTGTCGTTATTTTCCTTTACGCTTACCTTGTATGTCAGATTCTCCTTTTCCTGCTTGGCCAGCACAATGCTGATCCATGATACATCTTTCCCGAAGTCGAGCACTGCAGGAGATACACCTGTTATGTTGGTGCGGACATTAACATCGAAAGCCTGTGCCTCCGAACTGATTTGATAGCCCACTTTTTCAATCTCGAAGAAAGACCACGGAAGCGGATTCTCCGTCAGTTCTTCCTCGTCATCATTGCCGCAGGCACAGAAGCCCATGCAAAGCACACTCATAAAAAGATATAGACAAAGAATTCTCGGTGTTTTCATATGCCTTTAATTTAAGTTACTACGTTTGACAAAGATATAATAAAAATCTGCTCTATCAAAAGAATACACTTATTATTTTTTTGATCACAATCGCTTAAACCCGCAATCATTATTTGTCTTCACTCTCCTCTTCACCCTCTTCTTGGTCTCCTCCTCCATAGAGATTGTCATATCCCTCATAGATGATGGTACTAAGCAGATGCTTATAAACAGAAGAATCAGCCATCTTTCCGCTAACAGTCAGTGATGTCCATCCATAGTCATCTGTTAGGAAATAGGCATAGTTCCCAAAATTGTAGATAACCGTAGCGTGATCAAAATCCCAATTCAGCGTCATGTTGGGTGCCATTGTGTTTGTAAGATAACCATAATAATAAGTATTTGGTCGTAAGCCTACACTTGGATTTGACGGATAAACCTCTAAGCCGTCAGAAGCACGTTCAATACGGACACTGGATGTTCCTGCGACTGGACCATTACAGCCTATAGTTATTGTTGTACTATATAAAATTGAGCCAGTAGATGAACTTTTGAGATGGACGGTCAATTGTGTGTCACTTGTATTGGTTGATGACAATAACTTAAGCGTAATAGTAGTACTACCCATACCGTCACCTCCTGCGGTTTCATACAATACACTTGTATTATATTCCCAATCAATATAATATGATGACACGTTTACGTCACTGGAAGTGACTGTATAAGTTACTTGATTGGTTCCTGAAATAATCCGATAACCAGATATGTTCAAAACAGATCTAGACTGTTCTTTGACACTTCCCATGTCATTTCTTGAATCTTCATCCCCAGTACGAGTTGTAGCGAGTTCATTCTGAACTGCGCTTTCGTCAATAACTTCTTCCAAACCGCTTTGGCAGGAAGCTACCATTAAACCTAAAATTAGGCTTGCTAATAATTTAAAAGTCTTTTTCATGATGCTTAGTTAAAAAAAATGAATTACTTAATGTTTATTATTGATAGTAATAGTGCTGAGCATGAAGTGTTGTAACTTCAGACCCAGTACTGCTTACCAATCACTCCAGATAGATAACACCTATTATATTAATAGAGGACGACGTGATAGTCACATCGTAGGGATAACCATCGGCAGGAGTGATATAAATCACTTTGCCGTCATAAATAGTACCATTAGTTTCTTGATAAACTTCAGAACCGTCTGCATCAGTGATGCTGATGTTGACATCAGAGAAATTGCCTAAGAAACTAAGTTGTAACACTCCATTAACTTCCTCTACATAGGCTTGGAATCTCAGTGGTGCATGAGGACGAGTCTGCGGGATATTAATGACAAGTTCAATTTTAGCCCTATCTTGCGGGGCTGAAAACACATTTAAAGGCAAAATACAAATTGCCAACAAGAGAATGATAAATTTGAATTTGCTCATAATAATTACAATTAGATTTGTTAAACATTGCAAAGTTATGAACAAATGAGGCTGAATTCAAGAAAAAAATGTATCAATAACACTCTGTAAATTGTTGAAAATAAGATAAATACAAAATGTGATGTATCAATCCGTTGTTTTAGGCTTCATTCTATCTCTTGCACGAGCCCTCCGATTGTACACAATGTGCAAATCAATGCTTCCAAGGCATAAAGCAATAACTTGGTTATCAACTTTGGCCGCATCAAGACAAAATAGTAGCAAGTCTTCATCTTTCAACAATGGATAACTCTCCTTAAGTTGATTCACGTAGGCAGAATATATCTCGAAAACTTCTTCTTGGAGCTGTTCCTGTTCTTTATGAGTTAGGACTTGTAGAATATTCTTATTCTTAACTTTTTTATTTCTTGCGACAATATCAGAATATATCTTTGTTTTTCTAAAGTAGTTATTTGAAAGAGTCAAGGCCTGTTTCTGGGCCTCTAATACCGCAAGTTCTTTCTTTCTAATAATCGAATTCAAGACTTTTATATCTGAGGCCAAATCAGATGATTTTTCTTTAAGTGTCTTTATTTGGGACACTTTTTCTGTTTCTGATTGTTTTAGTAATTTTAAATCATTCAGATTATCGGCTATAATTTGTTTTTTATTTGATAACTCTATTTCAAGCTGCGAGAGTTCATTTTTCTGCTTTTGGAGAATATGTTTGTTTTTATAATGTATATACGTTATAACCAGTGTTAATAGAAAGACTATTATTATGCTTGTTATTATTATCCTATTTTGCCTACGTTCATTATTTGCTTGTTCATCTTTAAGTTTCAACTGAGTATTATAGTCATAAATTAGTTGCTGTACATCAACAGATCGTTCAGAAGTGTAAAGGGAGTCTATATAATTAATGTATATGTTAAGATACTTATTGGCCTTAACATGATTACCCCTTTCCGTTTCAGAATCACCTATTACACGATTTACAAGAAAACGGCCATTGAAAGTTGAATCCTGCACAGCCTTTTCTAAATACTCAATATATGTAATCTTGTTTATTATATTTTTGTAGTAATGACCCCAATTGGTAATAGATCCATCCTTTTGATGCCTTATAAGGTATGTTTTTCAATGCTATGTTTTCATAGTTCAAGGCTGAATCTACATGTCCAAATACATTGTGACAAAGTGCAATGCCATGGTATACATTAGCAATTAATAAAGAATCACTATTTACTTTGGCATGCTTCAAAGCTTCTTGATGATAGTGCAGGGCAGAGTCTTCGTGCTCTGTCATTGTATAATAAGAAGCAATATCCTGATAAGTGATAGCCTTGTCCCTATCTGTCTCACAAAGCTCCAACGTTTCCTGATACACGGGCAGGCAGTCTTCATAATGCTTGTGTTGGTAATACAGATCGCCAAGCAAGCCTAAGGTAATGCGCCTTGTGCCCACTTCCTCTGGATAGTCCTTCAAGATAAGCCGCGCTTCCTGTAGGTGTACTATGGCATCTTCATCATGGTTTACTTCGTCTTCCAGACATGCTTTATAGAGTAATGCAGTAGCTCTTTCTGAAGTGGGCTTCTGGTAGTAGCGCAGGGCCACATTCAGCAATGAGTCGCAGGGGATCAGCGATTGGTAGGTCTTGTCCGTGGCCTTGGCAAGCAGCAGGGCGTAGCGGGCAGTCTCCTTCTTTGACATCGGCTGGCGGTAGTGCAGCGAGTCGAGCAGGGAGAAGGCACTGTCGGGATGCGCTTCCATCAGCGCATCAGCTTGCCGGAGCACAGCTTCCACCTGCGGGTGGCTTCGCTCACAGGCTACCATCAGCAATACTGTCAGCCAGAGGCTGATGCCATATACAAATCGCTTCTTTTCCAAAATGGTGGTGTAATTAAGGTTAACGGCATCAAATGTAAGAAGATTTATCGAGATGTGCAAATGGATTATTTTACCGCAAATTAATTTTTAGTCTTCACACTTCACGATTACCGTGTAGATGTCTGATAATCACACTATTACGTGCCGTGTTTTGCTTTTGAGACTTCACGAGACTTCACACAGACTTCACGCTTTGG
>FLNX01004420.1_pt1 | contig 23559 bp, 20 predicted proteins | sample 1140341 | NCBI WGS metagenome assembly FLNX01 (sample SAMEA3878208, study PRJEB12797) | bioreactor metagenome | biome: Moose rumen | place: Sweden | collected 2011-10
AACTCTTTGCCACGATATGGAGGAACCTACCAGATACGATTTCGCCTCACCCCTCAAGGTCTATTTCACTAGCAAAACTACGAAAAACAGACCTCATCTCAATGCTAATTGAGAATAATTCTATAATCGGGGACAAAGGTAAGAGATACGAATTAAATGTGAAACAAACATATTCTCGCCTGTCTTTTTGTATATTTTAGGCAAAAAAAAGGAAAATCGGGGACAGTTCTCAGTGATCCACTTTCGCCCTGTAGATGACTCCGTAACTGACTCCCGTGATTCGGGAGATCCCATCCTATGTTTAACGTCTTTTTACATTATTTACTAATCAAAGCAACGGCATAGGCGGAGATACCTTCCTGACGACCCGTGAAACCGAGTTTCTCTGTGGTGGTTGCTTTGATGGAGATGGCATCCACATCACAACCAATGACTTGTGCCATACATTGTTGCATGGCGGGGATATGCGGATTCATCTTTGGACGCTCCGCACAGATGGTGGCATCGATATTAACGAGGTGATAACCCTTAGTGGCAATGAGTTCAATCGTCTTCTTGAGGATGATCTTACTGTCCATACCATCTGTCTCGGCAGCAGTGTCGGGGAAGTGATAGCCGATGTCACGCATGTTGGCGGCACCAAGGATGGCATCGCAGATAGCATGTATTAACACGTCAGCGTCACTATGACCAAGAAGTCCTAACTCATGCTCCAACTTGATACCGCCCATCCAGAGTTCCCGACCGGGCACCAATTGATGGACATCATATCCCATGCCAACTCTGATCATCTCTTAAACAGGTCTTTAATGCCGTCCATATCGAAAGCGAGGGTGAAACGTAGGGTCTGATCCAATGGGTTGCTCTTCGCAGTGGCAATGACATAACCCACATCCAGTGAGAACACGTTCATACGGAAACCGCCACCAACTGTGAAATATTTCAGGTTACCCTTGTTCTCGCTTTGGTGATGATAGCCGGCACGGAGAGAGAACTGGTCGTGGTAGGTATATTCTGCGCCCACGCTCCACTGTATCTCCTGCAACTCCTCCTTGAAACCTCCAGGAGCATCGTGGAAACTCTTGAAGATACCTGCGATAGAACCCACATCATTGTATTCCTCGATGACACGCTGCTCATAGTCTTCCTTCGTCTCTCCATCCTCTTGCTTGGGGATGGTGGGAACCAGCAATTTGTTGGCATCGGCGGCAATCGTAAAGCGGTTATACTCATTGATGGGTACCATCAGGGAGGCACCGATACGCAGGTTGGCGGGTAGGAAGTTGGAGCGGTCGTCACCAAAATAGGTAATCTTACTACCCACGTTGGAGATATTCATACCGAGTCCTAACTGGCACTCACGCTGTCCGATATTGATGTAGTTATTATAATATAGCGCAAGGTCGGCGGCAAATGCTGAGGCTGGTGAGGAGTCCTCAGAGTAATCGTAGCGCAGGTCACTGTATAACCAGCGGATAGCGGCGGCAATAGAGAATTTCTCACTGAGCATCAGCGAATAGGCGACATCCAGTGACATCTCATAGGGTTTGACGCTCATAGCATTATCGTCCATGGAGGTCATCACCTCGCCTAACGAGAAATAGCGAAGGGAGCCGGAGATGGCGGAATAGTCGCCAATGCGATAATATCCTGCCACATATGCGAGACTGATGTCATTGACTAACTGGCGTAACCATGGAGTATAGTTAAGAGCAATACCTGCACGACTGATACAGAAGGGGTATTTGGCAGGGTTCCAGTATTGTGAGTTGACATCTGGATCGGTAGCGGCACCCACATCGCCCATACCAGCGGCACGAGCATCAGGGGCAATGGTCTGCGATACCACAGCGTGCTCAATCGGATTGAACTCGCTTTTCGTGTCCTGTGCCCTCACGGTGATGGTAAGTAACAGGACAGCGATGGTCGTATATATCTTATTTGCTTTCATCATCATACTAAACGTAAGGATTGTTTATTTATTGCTTATGATGATGATTTTCTTTGCCTTAGAGGTTTGGCTGGAGCCATTGCTGCTGATGCGGACACGGTAAAGGTAAACACCCGTATGCAGTCGGCGACCTCCATCGACACAAAGGTCCCAGTTAATCAGATAACTGTTGTCATAGGGGGTTCCATACTCGTGGTGCTGCCACAGGTGGTGTCCTGCCATATCGAAAATATCGAGGATGACATCTAAGTTGCTGCCTACCCGGTCGTGGATGATACGGATGCCTGTCGTGGTAGTGGCAGGATTCTGCGTACACTCCACGTCAAAGAATGTAGGAGCGGCATCTTTCGACACCTTGAAGTTCAACTCACTCGTTGTTGAGTTGTTGAGTATATCCCAGGCACGGAACTGCAGGTGGTGAGGTCCCTCGCTGAGTTCAGGAATACTGAATCCCACACTTCCCTTCGTATAACTGCCGAACTCATATTGGAAATAGTCGTTCAGGTTATAGGTACGTGCCAGTTCGCCATCAATAATCAGTTGTAGATCATGCCCGATTCCATTTCCTGTAGTATTGATGCCATTAGGGTCAGAGATGTCTGCCATGAAGTAGGGAGTGGTATTCACGATTCCACCGTCAACAAACGAACTGCTATTCAGATAACAAAAGACGGTAGGTCCCTCATGATCGTCGCTTTCGCCGTCTTTCCCGCTAAAAGCAATTTGCTCGGTGTAGCCATTAGCCTCCTCGCTTTTGTCTTCATTGACAGCATAGATGTTGATGAGACCGTTGGCATTAGCGTAACTGATGTCACGGGGAACGGCAAAGGAGAACTTAAAACGTCCGGCACTGACATTGTCGCTTCCTTGGAAGAGTGTCTTAGTGCGGTCGGTATACACAAAAGCGGTTTCTGCTTCTGAAGGGTCATTACGGCGACAGACAATCTCTTCCGCGGCATCACGGACAATTGCTGTCATCTCGCCATTGAATAGTTCATTCACCTGTCCGTTACCATTGTCGATATGTCCTGCCACCTCAACGGTAGCGCCTGCGCCAATCTGTAAAGGATCCGTCAGGCTGTCGAGACGTTTCCCATTGATAGAGTCAATGACAATAGGTGATGTAGGCAATGCCAAGGCAACGGCAGGGTCACCTAACAGCGTATATTGTAATTTGTTCGCTGTCTGGTCTCTACCTGACAGAATAAGTTCATTCTTAGCCAGTCGAACAGCCTCACCGATAGAGATATTCTTGGATAATACATGTTTGGTGAAAGCGAGATTCATCTGGCGGTTATACGACTGGTAGACGGTTCGAGTGGTACCGAAGAAAGCAATGGCACCTCCTTTGTCATTCAACATGGCTGCCTCACCGATGTTATCCTGTTGCCCGTCGAAGGGCATGATGTCACAGGAGGCGGTCACCCAAAGTGGCAAACGGGTGGATACGGTCTCCAGAAAATCCTGAAGGGTCAGGACATACTCATGGGAGAAACTGGCTGGTGCACCGTGACCAGAGTAGTTCATGATAAGGGCGCCATTGTTCATCTGCTGTTTCAAGAGACGTGTGATGTCAGGATATCTGTTACCTGTGGCTGTTGATGTGCGTGGATAAGCGTCCCACATCACTCGTTTCACCTGGAGAGCAGGTTGTATCTGTTCCGCAAGGGAGGCTACTGCATGTGCGTCTTTCATGTGCTGGTTCTCATTGCCGTCATCACCTAATACACATACAACGTTCTGCCAGGCTCCTGCTTGCTCGTTATTGAGATAGTGCTCTATCTTGTCGACCATGACGGTAGCCTGATTGGCATTACGGACGGGAAGACGCCCCACTGCTATATCCGCCTTGTCAGTACGTAGCATGTCGCCCCCCTCGTTATCGTCAAGCATACAGAAATAGTCGTCACTGACATAACAGTCGGTATGGCTATAGGAGTTCTCACTTTCGTAACAAAGCAGGAAGTCCTCTGGCTCCTCATTAGTCCAAGTGGAAGAGCGCATGCGGTTGTCCCAAGCGCCATCCCCGAATAAAAGAAGGTATTTGGGCATGTCGTCTTCTGTGGCGGCACGGTCGTAAAGCATTTTCAGGTAACGGCGATAGGCATTGGCATCGGGTGTCCCACTGCTGAACTCATTATATAGTTCGTCGGCAGGGATGATACGGATGCGCATACTGTCTTTTGCCTCATGGACTGTCTTCAGGCGTTGAGCCTGTAAGGCGAGTTTTCCGCTTTCTGGTATGACGATAAGCATATCAACAGCGTCATCGGCATGATGGTCTTGGTTGGCAATCATCCCAACATATTCTGGTGTTGGGAAATAGGCAGTTGCCAAGTCAGGAGCGTCCATTGGCGTGTCGCTGTGCAGTGAGATGTAGTCAAGACGTACTGTTGCCGTGCTGCTGGCAGGCTGTATCCTGACCTTGTTGTTTGCCAGCAGATTGTCGATGGTGAAGGTCTGGCTTGCTGTTCGCATGGCATCATAACTACCACTGGATGGTATCGAGACATTGCCCAAGGCAATGTCGTTCACACTGACAGCAACAGTGGTCGCCTGGTCTGCAGAGACAACGACAGTGACAGTCCCTTTTGTGGATTTTCCCGAGGCACTGAGCGTATAATCATGATAACTGCCTGTGGTCAATTGTGTAGCGTCATAAAGGTTACGTCCTCCCTGATACCATGCGAAGTCGTCTACCTCATAAAGTGTGTTATAGTCGTCTTCCAAGGGGTAATAGGCTGCAAGGAACTCCTCCTGACTGATAGTCAAGGGCTCATCATTACTCTCCGTCAGGAAATAGTAGCCGTAGTCGGAGTATGGATTACGAATACGCTGGTGCCTGTCGTTCCATGTGACAGGTCCTACGGCATGGAACAGGCGACGTCCCCCCGCATTACAGGTAGGGACTTCTTGCAGGTCGTCCGTCTCTTTCAGATAGTCTGCTGTTAACTTCTCTGGTTGCATACCGCCACCGTAGCCATAGATTTTGACCTTACTACTATTGGCAAATCCCGCTTTTTGTAGGAGATCATTGCTAAGTTGGTATATCCCGGTTTGTGGAATGCGTATCTTTATCCAAGTACCGTCCTGCAGTACAGAATGTTCGGCATAGCGATTCCCCTCTGCAGCACGTCTGCTGATGCTCTTCTTGTTGACTCCTTTAGACTTCACTTTCAGCATGAAACTTACTAACTTCTGGTATTTCTTGTTGCGATAAACCAGTGGTACTAAAGAAATCTCCAAAGAAGCCTTCTTGCGGGAAACGGTAATCTGCTGACTGACTTTAGGCAGGCGGGGCAGTTCTTCCTCGGTAATTTGCTGGTAGTTTTTGATATCAGCGTCACTCATGGGAATAAACTCCGGATATTCGATGCTGACCGTATAGGTGGAGTCCGCATAGTTGTCGTAAAGGGGAATGGCATAAGAAACCACAGGCAATACTGAGTCGACCTTGACTTGCGGAGCCGTCAAGTTAAAGAACCGTTGTGCCCCTATCGTCAGACAGCAGCATAACAGAACGATGCTCAATATTGTTTTCCTCATTTACTTACAATTAAATTCCAATACTTTCCGCTCTTCCAACCATCCTTCTAAATGGTCATCTATATGAACGGGACCTACCCCCACAGGGGTTCCAGTATAGAGCAAATCACCCGTCTTCAGAGTGAAGAATTGTGAGATATAGGCAATCAACTCATCAACTTTGTAGAGCATGTCACTCGTACAACCCTCCTGTGCAGTCTGACCATTGATGTCAAGGTGGAAGTGGATCGCTTGTATGCCACGGAACTTCTTAATATCCACCCATTCACCGATGACGGCAGAGCCATCGAAGCCCTTGCATATCTCCCAGGGATGTCCCTGCTGGCGAGCCTCCTGCTGCCAGTCACGTGCCGTGAAGTCGATACCTACCGTCACTGCGTCGTAGTAGCGATGGGCAAAGCGTTCTGGAATACTCTTACCCAGCCGACAGATACGTACCACCAGTTCTGTCTCATAATCCACCTGTTCACTCCAGTCAGGGATGAAGAAGGGCTTGTGGTCCTTCAGCAAGGCGGAGTCCGCCTTTGTGAATATCACAGGCTTCTCTGGTTTATATAACGCTCCATCCAACTCTTTATTGTGTTGGATATAGTTCATGCCTACTGCAAAAATCTTCATATCATGAGTTATTTATGGTGCAAAGATAATCATTTTAAAGGAAAAATCCTTATCTTTGCAGCAACTATGGCAAAAAAGTTACTTTTCTTGTTGCTGATATTGTTATCCATGAGTGTGAATGCTGTTCAGGCTCAGCAGGACACCCGTTGCATGGACTTTATGGGCATCCCATTGGAAGGTCCAGTAGACTCTTTCGTCGTGGCACTGAAGGAGAAAGGTTTTACGGAATGGGGCAACTCTGATGACCAAGAGGATCTCTATTTCCGTGGGAACTATTATGGAATACGTGCCAAGGTGATGGTAAACGTCCAATTAACCACCCGTTTCGTGCAGTCGGTCTATGTGACGATAGGTCCTTATCGAACCAAGGATATGCTTGCCCGTAATCACTCTTATTTCCTGAATAAGTTAGAAAAGGAGTATGGGGAATATACCAGCAGGGGAGGGGCAGAGTATTTTTTCGGTACCTATGGTGATATCAAAGTGTCGGAAACATTGAAAGACAATGGGTCAAAAGACCTGAATTTCTTCTACATGCCCAATACTCCTTATTATAAAGACGCCCTGATATTCGGATTGAAAGGACATGTGCAGGAGGTGGTGACGGAAAACGCTGTGGCAGAGAATCCGATGGAGCGTTTTGCCAAGAACGGGAAGATGGAGAACCCTGATATCACCGACAGGAAATATAATATCTATGGCTATCTGACCCAAGGGAAGATGCTGGAGCGTTCTGGTATGAGCGTTATTGACTATGAGTATGACAAGAAGAACCGGCTGGTAAAACGGACATTGACCAACAAGGCGGTGAATATCACTTATGTCAATGAATATATTTATGATGATAATGACGAGATATTAAATCTGAGCCAGAAAGTGTACGACGAGAAGAACGAGTGCGTGATGTCTGTCAATATGCGCAATAATTACGAGGATCATGATGATGAGGGAAACTGGACTCGGAACGCGCTGAATATTGTCTATTGGGAAAAAGACTCATCCAGCCAGACGACCAATGTCGTACAGACTCGCAAAATCAGATACTGGGATGACTGAACAAAAAACGCTGGCTCCATGAAGAGCCAGCGCTTTTTATATATTAAAATAGATATTACTCTGCAACGAGTGTGAAACGCTTGAAGTCCACAATCTTCAGTTCCTTGTCCTGCTGGGCAAGCCACTGTGATACGGTAGCCTTATCGCCATCACCGAACTGGAACTCCTGGTCAACGAGACAGTTCTCTTTCAAGAACTTCTGGACACGACCCTTGGCGATGTTCTCAATCATATTAGGATTCAGCGTAGCAGCCTTCTCAGCAGCAGCCTTCTCCTTCAACTCACGAGCCTCCTTAGCCTGCTCCTCAGTCAGCCAGCCCTTCTTGATATTGCTCTCGATGTGATCCTCAGAGTCAACCAAGTTAGGATTGATACCAGCCTTCTTCAGAACGACCTCAACGTACTTCTCAACTTGCTCGAGTTTTGTCTTCTCAACAGCAGTCTTGTACTCCTCGTCCAGAATCTTCTGGTCTACCTTCTCTGCGTTAAGGGCAACGGGTTTCATAGCAGCCACCTGCATGGCAATCTTGTGTCCAATCTCAGAGGCAGCCTTGTTCAACTGTACCATAGTAGCGAGGGTGTGCTTACCCATATGGTCGTATACCTCAATGTTCTCACCTTCCAGTACGTTGTAACCGTCTAATTCCATCTTCTCACCAGTGATACCAGAACGCTGGGTAACGGCATCCTGTACTTTCTGACCGTCAGCAAGAGTCAACTCCTTTACAGCCTCAATATCCTTCGCCTTAGCAGCGATGGCGGCATCGAGGATGCTCTGGGTCAGTGCGATGAAATCAGCACCATTGGCAACGAAGTCGGTCTCACACTTCAAGGCGATGGTAGCGGCGAAGCCGTCAACAGCCTTAACGAGAACACAACCATTGGATGTCTCACGGTCGCTACGCTTGGCAGCGATGGCAAGTCCACGCTCACGGAGCAGTTCCTTAGCCTTGTCGAAATCGCCCTCGGCCTCGGTCAATGCCTTCTTCACGTCAGCAAGACCAGCGCCAGTCATAGCGCGAAGTTTCTTGATATCGTCTATTGAAATAGCCATAGTTTTTTAATCTTTAATGTTTAATCTTTAATGTATTACTCTGCGGCAGCCTCTTCTGCGGCAGGAGCAGCCTCTTCCTCTGCCTTAGGAGCAGCCTCTTCCTCTGCCTTAGGAGCCTCCTCTACAGGAGCCTCTGCAGGTGCCTCGGCAGCAGCCTTGCGGGGCTTACGTGCGGCACGCTTAGGCTTTACCTCTTCAGCCTCTGCCTCAGCCTGTGCGTCAGCAGCCTTCTCGTCAGCCTTCTCAACCTTGCGCTCCTCAAGACCCTCGTTGATGGCATTGCAGCAAGCGGTAAGGATTACCTCTACGCTATCTTTTGCGTCATCATTGGCAGGGATGACAAAGTCGATATTGTTAGGATCTGAGTTAGTGTCGACAATGCCGAAAACGGGGATACCCAGGCGGTTTGCCTCACGAACGGCAATCTGCTCCTTCAGTACGTCAACGACGAAGAGGGCTGATGGCAGACGTGTCAGGTCAGCGATAGAACCGAGGTTCTTCTCCAACTTAGCACGCTGACGGGTAATCTGCAGCAACTCACGCTTAGAAAGGTTGGCATATGTACCGTCCTGCATCAGTTTGTCGATGTTCGCCATTTTCTTTACGGCCTTGCGGATAGTCGGGAAGTTGGTTAACATACCACCCGGCCAACGCTCAATGACATAAGGCATGTTCACGCTGGTTGCTTTGTCAGCGATGATTTCCTTAGTCTGTTTTTTAGTAGCGACGAACAGGATTTTCTTACCACTCTTGGCAATCTGCTTCAGGGCATCTGCTGCCTCGTCAATCTTAACGACAGTCTTATGGAGGTCAATGATATGGATACCGTTACGCTCAGTATAGATGTACTGTGCCATAGCAGGGTTCCACTTGCGTTTCAGGTGACCGAAATGACAGCCAGCCTGCAATAACTGATCAAAATTAGTTCTAGCCATTTTGCTTTTTCTTTATTAATTGTTTACTTTCCTTTTAATTCTTTTAGTCGCTACGCTTGGTAAAAGCGCTAAAGCGATTACTTGTTAGAATCAGCCAGTGGGTAATTATAGTTTATAGTGACTATAGTGGCTATAGTGACTATAGTAATGATAAGTCCCACCAGTTTAGATACTAAACGTAGTCCAGTATTAACGCTTACTGAACTGGAAGCGACGACGGGCCTTTGGCTGACCTGGCTTCTTACGCTCAACCTCACGAGAGTCGCGGGTGAGGAAGCCCTGTACCTTCAGTGCTTTCTTGTCATCAGCATTCACCTTTACCAATGCGCGGGCAATAGCGAGGCGGAGAGCCTGACTCTGACCTGTGAAACCGCCACCGTCAAGGTTTGCCTTGATATCATATTTCTCAGCCACCTCAAGCAGGTTCAGCGGCTGCTTAACCACGTACTGCAGGATAGCAGAAGGGAAATACTCGGTTAAATCCTTCTTGTTGATCGTGATCTTACCAGTACCTTCGCTCAGATAAACTCGGGCTACAGAACTCTTACGACGACCGATTGCATTAATTACTTCCATTTTCTATCTTATTATTTATACTGGTTAATATCAATTGCTTTTGGCTTCTGAGCCTCATGCTTGTGCTCGGTGCCATTGTAAATATAAAGGTTGTCAAGCAGACTGCGTCCCAGAGGACCTTTTGGCAGCATGCCCTTGACAGCGTGCCTCAGGAAGCGCTCAACACCATAAGGAGTCTTACGCAACTCGGCTGGAGTGCTGAAACGCTGACCACCAGGATAACCAGTATAACGGGTGTATACCTTGTCAGTTTCTTTCTTGCCAGTGAACTTCACTTTAGCGGCATTGATGATAATTACATTGTCTCCACAGTCCTGGTTAGGAGTGAAGTTGGGCTTGTACTTTCCGCGAATCAGTTTCGCAACCTTAGAAGCAAGGCGGCCTACTACCTGATCGGTAGCGTCAATAACCACCCATTCTTTCTGCTCACGGGCGGCTTCCTTTGATACGGAAATGGTCTTGTAACTTAAAGTGTCCATTTTTACTTTTAATTTTTACTACTAAAAAACATTTACTTTTCTCTTATACACAAACAACACTACGGCAGAGAGTCTAACGCTCCGCAGCAGTCTAACGTTCGGTTGAAATGCGATTCACTAACCACTGTGCCCGGCCAAAGACACTGCTATTAACACGCATCCCACGGGGATTCTAAGTCTCTCCCCAATAATCGGACTGCAAAGGTACAGATTTTCTCTTGATTCAAGAAAAGGCGAAACTGGATAAGTTGAATATTTAATATTATTTAACTTACCCAGTTCCTTATACCTTATTATATAATATAGGGACTATAGTCACTATAGGAACTATAGATACCCTAACCAGCGCAGGATGTCATTCAGATTGGCGACGACCATCAACAGGATGAGGATGCCAAAGCCGACATACTCGGCACGGATCATGAACTCCTCTGAGGGCTTACGGCGTGTGACCATCTCGTAAAGCAGAAAGAGCACGTGTCCACCGTCAAGGGCGGGGATAGGCAGGATGTTCATGAAAGCGAGAATGATGCTGAGGAAAGCGGTCATCTTCCAGAACATATACCAGTCCCACATGGGCGGGAACAGACTGCCGATGGCTCCGAAGCCACCTAATGACTTCGCTCCGTCAGCGGTGAATACATATTTCAGGTCACCGACATAACCTCTGAGTACATCCCATCCGTACTTGATTCCAGCAGGAATACTCTCGAAGAAACCGTATTCCTTCGTGACAGGTTGATAGAGACCTGCGATGCTGCTCACTACAAAACCCAGTTTCAGGTCGGGGGTGAGTTGAACCGTCGCAGTGTCAGTCTTACTCTCATTGCCAAAGACGATCGTGACGGTGCGTGCCTTTAAACTGTCAGCAGGTGAGGTCGCAGTGTCCAGTAAGTCTTGGCGACGACCCAATAGGTCGACAAACTCGTTATAGGAGTCTACGGGATTGTCATTCATGGCGAGAATTTGGTCACCTGCCTTCATGCCGATTTTCTCCGCAGGGGTACCTGGCACGATGCTATCTACCTTAGCAGGAATCAGCGGGCGTACGAATGACGGGTCCGCTTTCAGCATCCCTAACAGATTGAGGTCACCAGGCAGGTTGATGCTCATCTTTTTGCCATCTCGGATGATGTCCACACGCTTAGCCTCGGAAATATCACGATAAAGATCAGCGGAGAAGTCTTTAAATGCCTTTTTCTCTGTGCCGACGAGGATATCACCATCTTTGAAACCATATGACTTCGCCTCCTGATTGAACTTCATACCCAATGTCATGTTCTCGACAGGGATATAGGTGTCGCCCCAGTAGAACAGAATCATCGAGTAGATAAACAGGGCAAGCAGGAAATTCACCAGTACGCCGCCAATCATAATCAGCAGGCGTTGCCAGGCGGGTTTGGCACGGAACTCCCAAGGCTGCACGGGTTGTTTCATCTGCTCCGTATCGAAACTCTCGTCTATCATACCTGCTATCTTACAATAGCCACCTAACGGCAACCAGCCGATACCATATTCCGTGTCACTGTTCTTGGGTTTGAACTTAAACAGGCTGAACTTCCAGTCGAAGAACACATAGAACTTCTCCACACGTACTCCGAAGAGTTTGGAGAAGAAGAAATGCCCACCCTCATGGAGCAATACCAAGAGGGAGATGGCGAGGATAAACTGTAATACTCTGATTAAAAATACTTCCATTATTAATTCTTTTTCATTAATTCATTAGCGATTCTTCGTGCCTCCGCATCCGTAGCGACATAGGTGTCATAGTCTGGGTTGGCATCGAAGGTGCAACGCTGCATGGTCTCGGCGATGATATCACTCATCTGCAGGAAACTGCATTTGTCTTCCAAGAAACCACGGTTGACTATCTCGTTGGCGGCATTGACGATACACGGCATATTGCCACCTTTTTGTATCGCCTCAAAAGCAAGGGCAAGACAGCGGAACTTCTTCAAGTCAGGCTCGAAGAACTCCAGTTTCTGTGCCGCAAAGAGGTCGAGACGCTCACTGGAGAGGGTGAGACGCTTGGGGAAAGAGAACGCATACTGGATGGGCAGTCGCATATCGGGCACACCCAGTTGTGCCTTGACGGCACCGTCCTCAAACTGCACGGCACTATGCACGATGCTCTGAGGATGTACCAGTACCTGTATCTGTGACGCTTTCACGCCAAAGAGCCATTTCGCCTCTATCACCTCAAAGCCCTTGTTCATCATCGAGGCAGAGTCGATGGTGATCTTCGCTCCCATGTCCCATGTCGGATGACGCAGGGCATCGTCCTTGGTGACCTTGGCAATCTGCTCCATCGACATGTTGCGGAATGGACCGCCACTCGCTGTCAGCAGTATCTTCTCAATGGGGTTATGGTCCTCGCCCACCAGAGACTGGAAGATGGCGGAGTGCTCACTGTCTACTGGCAGGATGGGTGCATGATATTGTGTGGCTAATGACTGGATCAACTCTCCTGCCACCACCAATGTCTCCTTATTGGCAAGGGCTATCGCCTTGCGTGCCTTGATGGCGTGGATGGTAGGTGAGAGTCCAGCGAAGCCAACCATCGCCGTCAGCACCATGTCGATGGGATTTGCCTCTACAATTTCATCGAGTGCCTGTTTGCCAGCGTATACCTTCACGTCGGGCATGTCGTCCATCAACCGCTTGAGTTCGTCGTAACGGTCTTCGTTGGCGATGACGATAGCGGCGGGCTTGAACTGGTGCGCCTGTTGCGCCAGCAGTTCCACCTTGTTATTTGCCGTCAAGCAATACACCTCATAGAGGTCAGCGTGTTCCTCGATGACTTGTAGTGCTTGCGTGCCGATAGACCCCGTAGAGCCGAGGATGGCTATTTGTCTTTTCTTCATAATTCTAATAATCCCTCAGGGATTTTCATTGTTATTGTTCTTTCTTTGGTATTGATATCAGTGATGAGGTCGTCGGAAGCAGGGATGAGCCGTCCGTCCTCCAGTTCGAAGAGAATGTTTGCTGTCGTGTCGTCGATAGCAGCGATAGTGCCTATCTTCTTGTCTCCCTTCGCTTCGACCAAGTCGAAACCTACCAGACTGGTGAGGGTAGGGGTGCCATCCTCCTCTTCGGCAAGGACACGGGGGAAGTAGACATCACAGCCTGTCAGTTCTGAGGCACGTTCCTGGGTGTCTACATCACAGAACTTCACGAGGGCGAGAGAGTCGGAGCGGAAGCGATATTCCTCCATAAAGAAAGGCACAAGGATTCCCTCAATCTCCAACACGAGATAGTCGGCATCCACACGGTCGAAGATGTCGTCGTCAAACTGAAACGACACCTCGCCCTTGACACCATGTGCCTTACCCAGTCTTCCTATCTTATAGACCTCTTCACTTTTGATCATATCTGCTATCTGCTAATCGCTAAAGACTAAAAGTTATATTCTCTCTATCTTCGCTCCTAAGGCGTTCAGACGGTTCTCGATATGCTCGTAGCCACGGTCTATCTGCTCGATATTACTAATCGTACTGGTGCCGTTGGCACTCATAGCGGCTATCAGCAGGGCGATACCTGCACGGATGTCAGGACTCGACATGCGACTGGCACGCAGGGTCAGTTTACGGTCATGTCCCACGACAACGGCACGGTGCGGATCACAAAGGATAATCTGTGCACCCATGTCGATGAGGCGGTCGACAAAAAACAGACGGCTCTCAAACATCTTCTGGTGGAACAGCACGGAGCCACGAGCCTGCGTCGCCACCACAATAAGTACACTGAGCAGGTCTGGGGTCAGTCCAGGCCATGGCGCGTCAGCAAGTGTCATGATAGTGCCATCGATAAACGAGTCCACCACGTAGTGCTTCTGGTGTGGGATATAGAGGTCGTCGCCCTCCACCTCCACCTTCACACCTAAGCGGCGGAAGGCATCAGGGATGATGCCGAGGTCTTTCAATGACACGTCCTTGATGCGCACGCCATCGCCCACCATTGCCGCCATTCCTATGAACGAGCCGACTTCAATCATGTCAGGCAATAACTTGTGCTCTGTACCATGCAGGCTCTCTACCCCTACGATTGTCAGCAGGTTGCTGCCGATGCCACTGATATTGGCACCCATGTGGTTCAGCATGTGGCAGAGTTGTTGTACGTATGGCTCACAGGCAGCGTTATAAATGGTTGTCGTACCTTTGGCGAAGACGGCTGCCATGATGATATTCGCCGTACCCGTCACAGAAGCCTCATCCAGCAGCATATAAGACCCTACCAACCTCCCCTGCTTAGGGGAGGCTTTAATCTCATAGACATTGCGTTCTGGGACATGATGGAACTTGGCTCCTAACTTCTCAAACCCGAGGAAGTGGGTGTCCAGTCGGCGACGACCTATCTTGTCGCCACCTGGCTTCGTGATGACAGCCTTTCCCATACGTGCCAGCAACGGACCGATCATCAGAACGGAGCCACGTAGTTGGGCACACTTATGTACGAACTCATCGCTCTCTAAATACTTTAAATCGAGGTTGTCGGCTTGGAAGGAGAAAGTGTTGGCTGTTGGCTTCTCCACTTTCACTCCGATGTCCCTCAAGAGTTGGATGAGGTTGTTGACATCACGGATGTCTGGGATATTATGGATGGTCACCTGCTCGCTGGTGAGCAGCGTGGCACAGATAACCTGCAACGCCTCGTTCTTCGCACCTTGTGGTGTAATCGTACCACTGAGCAGATGTCCACCTTCTATCTGGAATGATGCCATTTATTTCTTCTTTTTACCGTTGCGCTTTCCATTGTCCGTAGTCATTCCTGCCGAGTAGTCGAACTGGAAACTGGAGAGGTCTATCTGTATCTTGCCATCCGTAAAGCGGGCGAGGTCGTCGGCAACTTTCTCGTCATCCATTGAGCCATGTCCCCATGTGGCAAGGTTACGCTTCATCTGGTTTGCCGTCAAGCGTACCAGTTCGTCACGCTCCTCTCCCTCTGGCATGGTCTTCAACTTCTCGAACAACTCCTCGATCAGTCTTCCATAGTGGCGCATGCGGGCACCTCCTGAGGGATGCTCCATCGGTTGGGGCTTCGACAGGATTTTCTCAGCCTCGCTCACGTCGAAAGGCCAGTCGATATCCAGTTGCTTATGGCTCATCAGGTAGAGATGGTCCCACAGCGTCTGCTCTGCATTCGCACTATCCTGTACCTGTGGGTTCTTGCTCTCCATCAGTCGGATGATGGTCTCAGCGCAGAGTTGTCGTTCCTCCTTGGTGGGAAGACTGACGGCATGGTCGACCATCTTCTGTATCTCACGCCCATACTCAGGCATCAGCAACTTCTCCCGTTGCGTGTTGTAGTCTAATCCTTCTATATTCATAATAATTTCTTTGGTTTCAGGGCTACGAAATCTTTCAGGTAGAACGGCACGAAATACGCGACATCCTCTGTCTGTCCGTTCAGCAGGCGCTTCTCCGCCAATGGCTGCATCCACTTGGCGATAGGCTCAATGCCGTCAATATAGTGGGCGTTGGGATGGTTGATGACCTCCATACACTTCTTCGCGCCATTGCCGAAGAAATAGACAGGACGTTTATCGAGCCATTCCTTATAGGTATCGGCAGTCACCACATCGGCTCCCACAGGACGTACCTCTCTCAGGGCACGGTCGTACAGGGCGGCATACACCTCCATCCGTCGTGCGTCGAGCATCGGACAGAGCAGGGCATTCTCCTCAATCTCCTCATGCTCCAGTAAGACAGGGACACAAAGCAGTTCGAGGGTCGGTACTCCAATCAATTGCAAATTACGGCCGTAACACACACCTTTCGCCATCGACACTCCGATGCGCAGTCCTGTATAGGAACCTGGACCGCAACTCACGGCAACGGCATCGAACGGGATGGCGTGGCTGTCCGTAAACGACAGTGCCTCGTCGACCATCGACCCTAATCGCTCCGCATGGTTCGGACCGCTATGGTCCTCCTCATGGTAGATGCAGTGGCTGTCTTCCGACACGGCAACAGAGCATACTGATGTGCTGGTCTCTATATGTAAAATGCAAGCCATTCTTTCTTTTCTCTTTTTATAAGGTGCAAAGGTAGTGCAAAATTTCGATTAAGCGAAGAGAAAGAGAATAAATTTTCTTTCTTGAGCGGAAGAAATTCTCACATTTTTCCTAAAATCAGGGAAATTTGGGGAAATCAGAAAAAAGTTGTATCTTTGCATCCAGGATTAATCCATTTAATAGATAATTATATTGTATTTGCTGAAGGAAAAGTGCCGTTTGTTGAAAAAATTATCAACGATGCTTTATTCTTCGTAATTTTGCAGAAACATTAAACTACCAATGAATATGAAGAAAGTTCTTTTAGTTTTAACGATGATGGCAGGAGCCCTTGCATCTTATGCTGGTGACTATACCTATCTGACCTTTGAAACAACAGACGGGACAAAGACCTCTGTGGATGTCTCTTCACTGACATTAACCATCAGTGGTACGACCCTAACGACTGGCTCGCAGTCGTTTACACTCTCGAATTTGAGTAAGATGTATTTCTCGGATTCCGACGAGACGACAGGTATCAGGCAGTTGCCTGTCAATACGCTGGATGAGATTACTGATATCTATGACCTGCAAGGTCGTAAGATCGCGAAAGATCAGATGACAAAAGGGGTCTATATCATCAAGACTAATCAAGGAACCCATAAAATTGCAGTGAAATGAGAAAGATATATTCCCTCCTTGCTGTCCTGTTGTTGGCGATAGCAGCACAGGCGCAGACACTGAATGTACAAGTGGGTAACGTCACCTATCAGTTTCCTTCGGCAGACACTGGTGACATGACATTTGCAGATGGTACGACGTTAACGGTGATGGGTAAAGTATTTACACTTGCTGACATTACCAGCATGACAGTGGATAACACCGAAGTGACGGCAAGTACTATTGGGGTGGTCTATAATGGCACATCAGCAAGTGTGACCGTCGCAGGCGATATCGCCCAGTATGTCACTCCTACCGTCAGTGGGGCGCATGTCAGCATCGCACAAAGTAGCGACTTGGCGACAGAGATTACCTATAAACTCAGTGGCTCCTCCAGCGACGGTGAGTTCTATATGGAAGGTAAGTACAAGGCGACCATTGAACTCAACGGTCTGACACTGACCAATACGACACCCGTATATAGCGGTGCCGCCGTTCATATCCAAAATGGTAAGCGTATCAAGGTGAAGGTGGTTAGCGGCTCCACCAATACGCTCGTCGATGCCGCCAGCGGCTCACAGAAAGGCTGTCTTTATATCAAGGGACATGCCGAGTTTGCCCAGAAGGGAACCCTCAATATCGTGGGCAACGTGAAGCACGGTATCAAGACGGGCGAGTACTTCACCATCAAGAATGCCACCATCAACGTGACGTCAGTCGTGGGTGACGGTATCAACTGTGGTCAGTATTTCCTGATGGAGAGTGGTACGATTACCATTGAAGGTACTGGTGACGATGGTATCCAATGCGATATTGATGATACCGTGACCTATCCCAATGGTACGGGTGAGATAGTGGCCGATGAGTCGGCAGGCATAGAAGCCCATGACGATGAGGATAGCGGAAACATGTATTTTGAGGGTGGCACCATCAACATCACCTGCGATGCTACAGCGGCAAAAGGTATTAAGGCCGAGGGTGACATCCGCATAGAAGGTGGCACGATAACGGTGACGACCACTGGTGACGGTGCCTGGGACGAGGATGACCTTGATACGAAGTCTGCCTGTGGCATCAGTGCCGACGGCAATATCACCATTGAGGGTGGAACTTTGGATCTGACGGCTAAGGGTTCTGGCGGCAAGGGTATGAAATGCGATGGCTTTATGACCATTAACGGCGGCACCATCACAATCGTCACCTCTGGTGGGCTCTATTACAATAACGGTACGACAGAGAACAAGAACTATACGGGTAATACGGATAATGTGGACAGTAACTACTACTCTTCTCCGAAGGGTATCAAGGCTGGACTGAAAACAGAGGTGAGTTCCAGTCGTGCCCCTGGCGGTCCTGGTGGCGGCGGTGGACCTGGCGGCGGCGGTGGCAGTAGTGCTAACTACACCTACTCTGGCGGTTTGGAGATCAATGGCGGTACCATTAGTGTAACAACCAGTGGAACCAATGGTGAGGGTATCGAGAGTAAGAACACGCTGGTAGTGAATGGTGGTGAAATCACGGTCAATGCCTATGACGACGCTATCAACTCGGCACAGGATATGACGATTAACGACGGCTACATCTATGCGAAATCCACCAGCAACGACGGACTGGATGCCAATGGTGACCTCTATATCAAAGGTGGCGTGGTCTTTGCCATCTGCACGGGCACTAACGATGCGGAGAAATCACTGGATGCCAACACCGAGGAGAGTCACAAACTCTATATCCAGGGTGGTGTGCTCTTTGCCCTTGGCGACTTGGAGAGCGGTGCCAGCCTGACACAGTCTTGCTATTCCGCCTCCTCATGGAGTAAGAACACATGGTACTCTTTTGTGGTAGGCAGTACGACCTACGCCTTTAAGACTCCTTCGAGCGGTGGTAGCAAACTGGTCGTGTCCGCCTCGACGACACCGACGATTAAGTCGGGTGTTACGGCCAGTGGTACTGCCATCTGGGGCGGTGTGGGTTACACGGATGCTACGGTCAGTGGCGGAACAAATGTCTCACTCTCTGGTTATTCGTCAGGTAGCGGTAGTGGTCCTGGCGGTTGGAAATGACCCGTTTTTCGTTCAGAATAATCCCCGTGTCTTCATGGCATGGGGATATTTATTGCAATTTTTATTTGGTTTTCTTCTCACTTAATCGTACCTTTGCAAGCAAATAACAAGAAATGTAATATTATGATACAATCAATGACGGGCTACGGCAAAGCGGTCGTTGCCTATAAGGGAAAGAAAATCAATGTGGAGATTAAGTCGCTCAACTCGAAGCAGTTGGACCTCACTACCCGTATTGCTCCCCTCTATCGTGAGAAAGAGATGGAGATACGCCAACTGATTGCCGAGAAGGTAATCCGTGGTAAGGTGGAGATGAGCGTATGGATAGAGAAAGATGCTGCCGCAGAGGCTGCACCTGTCAACATAGCACTGATGGACAGTTACTATCAGCAGTTGAAGAGTTTTGCGGATGGTCATGCCTTGGCAGATATAGATTGGATGCAGACATTGACCCGTATGCCTGACGTGTTGGCGAAGACAGAGGTAGAGGTGTTGGAAGACGAGGAGTGGACCATGGCTCGTGCTGGTGTCGAGGAGGCTGTGCAGCATCTGGTCGACTTCCGCACCCAAGAAGGTGCCGCTTTGGAGAAGAAGTTTGGTGAGAAGATAGACAATATCGAGCGGTTGCTGGCAAGTATCGAGCCTTACGAGAAGAGTCGCGTGGAGAAGATCCGTGCCCGTATCGTAGACGGCTTGAAGCAGATTCCAGAGGCGGAATACGATAAGAACCGTTTGGAGCAAGAACTGATTTACTATATAGAGAAGCTGGATATCAGTGAGGAGAAGCAACGTCTCACCAACCATTTGAAATATTTCCGTGAGACGATGGCAGACCAGCCCGGACAGGGTAAGAAACTTGGTTTCATCGCTCAGGAGATGGGTCGTGAGATCAACACCACAGGGTCTAAGTCGAACCAGGCGGAGATGCAGAATATCGTGGTGAAGATGAAGGACGAACTTGAGCAAATCAAGGAGCAAGTGCTGAATGCTTTGTAGGATTGAAGGATTGAAGTTATGAAAGGGAAAATGTTGATAGTCAGTGCACCCTCTGGCAGTGGTAAATCGACCATTGTCAACTGGTTAATGAAGGAGCATCCCGAGTTGAGACTTTATTTCTCTATCTCCTGTACCAGTCGCGCCCCTCGTGGGGAGGAGAAAGATGGGGTGGAGTATTTCTTCCTGACTCCTGAGGCTTTCAAGGAGAAGATTGCCAACGATGAGTTTCTGGAGTATGAGGAGGTGTATGAGAACCGCTTCTATGGTACGCTGAAGGCTCAGGTGGAGCGTCAGCGTGAGGCTGGACAAAATGTGGTGTTTGACGTAGATGTGAAAGGTGGTGTCAATATCAAGAAGCATTATGGCGACCAAGCACTGAGTCTCTTTATCCAACCACCCTCTGTTGCCGAGTTACGCAAGCGCTTAGAGCATCGTGGCACAGACACCCCTGAGGCTATTGAGCAACGACTTGCCAAAGCCGAGTATGAGTTGACCTTCGCTTCCCAGTTTGATCATGTTGTTGTCAATGACGACTTGGAGACTGCTAAGCAGGAGACCTGTCAGATCGTCAGTGAATTCTTGAAATGATACGGACAGGCATCTTCGGCGGCTCGTTCAACCCTATCCACTGCGGACATATCGCACTGGCTAAGGAGATACTCCGACAGACGGAGTTAGACGAGGTCTGGCTGATGGTGTCACCACAGAATCCACTAAAAAGAGATACAGACCTGTTGGATGACAGCCTGCGTTATCAACTGGCACAGAAAGCATTGAAGGGTGTAGAGGGTATCGAGGCAAGCGACTATGAGTTTCACTTGCCCAAACCGTCCTATACATGGACGACACTGCAGCAACTCCAACAAGACTATCCCGATCGTGTGTTTACCTTGTTGATTGGGGGTGACAACTGGGAGCGGTTCCAACGCTGGTATCATTGGAAAGACATCCTCAGACATTTCGACGTGGTAGTCTATCCCCGTGACGGACAGGCTGGTACGATACAAGCAGACCTGTTGCCTGTGTCGAGTACGGAGGTCAGAGAGCGTGTCGGCAAAGGAGAACCTATTGAGGGACTGGTCCCTGCTGTGATTATCGACGATGTGAAAAGACTTTATGCGAAGTAGATGAGGCGATTATTACAGATATTGGGAATCTTCTGGCGTCCATTGCGGGAGAATGCCGCATTCTTCGTCTTTATGTTTGCCTTAGGCTACCTCTGTACACAGACAGAGATACGACTGCATCTGAAAGGAGCAAAGCCCTACGAGTTGTCTGCCGTAGAACTTTTCTTCGACCTTTATCTGACCTGTGTCATCCTGACTGTCATCCCTCAGAAGATACGCAAGTGGGTTCGACTGTTACTTGCCATCCTTCTCTATGTTGTCGCTTTGATAGACATGTTCTGCTATGTGCGTTTCGAGTCGACACTGACACCCACCATGCTCATGCTCTTCTTCGAGACGACAGGACAGGAGACCAAGGAGTTCCTGAACTCGTATATGGGATGGGACTTGCTGACCTCTAAGGCGGGGTGGATATTCTTAATCGCTTGTTTGCATCTCCTTTGGGCAATCTTTAGTGCTTGGTGGAAGAAACGCAATCAAAAGATGGGACTCCGCCTTTCCGAACCTGTCGTGTTATACTCGCAAGCCTTGATGGGGGTGATCGCCTTGGTGCTCTTTATTCATTGTGCTACCCAGTGTTTCCCCAACAAACAGGCTATGGGACGGTTGATGTCGAAGTCGAACTTGGGAGAGGTGGAGCATGAGTTGACCACCAAAGAGTGTGCCAACCTCTATTTACCTATCCATCGGATGGTGTTCAGCCTGTATGCCAACCGTCTCGCCTCCCAGCAGATAACCCAGATGATGGCGGCAACGGAAAAGGTGCAGGTAGACAGTTGTGACTTCCGCAGTCCGCAGATCGTACTGATTATCGGAGAGAGTTACAACCGCTACCGTTCGCAACTCTATGGTTACGACAAGCCCACGACTCCCAGACAGTTACAACGGATGCAGGATAGTACCTTAATAGCCTTTACTGATGTGGTGGCACCCTGGAACCTGACGAGTTTCGTGTTTAAGCATGTGTTCTCCCTTCATGCCGTTGGTGACGAGGGCGACTGGTGTGACGTGCCGATGTTCCCTGAGGTATTCCGTAAGGCAGGTTATCATGTGACCTTTATCACCAATCAGTTTCTGCCCAAGGCAGGGGAGGCTGTCTATGACTTCAGTGGTGGTTTCTTCCTGAACCATCCCCCACTTAGTGAGCAGTTGTTTGATACCCGTAATACCCGTCTGCATCGTTTCGACGAGGGAGTGCTGAAAGACTATGATGCCTTGAAGCACTACGACCACCAGTTGACGATCTTCCACCTGATGGGGCAACATGTGGACTATCGGGGACGCTTCCCTGTGAAGACCAGAAGGAAGTTCACGACAGCAGACTATCCTGATAAGAAACTTGCAGAGAAACGGTTGCTGATCAATGCCGACTACGATAATGCCGTACTCTATAACGACTCCATCGTCGACGAGATTATCCGTCGCTTTGAGCAACAGAACGCCATAGTCATCTATATGCCAGACCATGGTGAGGAGTGTTTTAACACCATCGATTACTTTGGGCGCAACCACTCAGCGACGATAGACTACCGTCTTGCCCGTGAGGAGTTCGAGATCCCTTTCTGGATATGGGCATCGGAGGAATACCGGCAGACACATCCCTATGGGTGGGAGGCTATCAAGCGGTATTGTCATCGTCCTTATATGACAGACCTGTTGCCCCATACCCTGATGTTCTTAGGGGGTATTCACTCCAAGGACTATCGGAAAGACTATGACGTGCTGAACAGTGCGTATAATGAGAAACGTCCCCGACTGTTGAAGAACAGCGTGGATTATAATCAGTTGAGAGTTGAGAATTGAAAAATTGAAAAGTTGAAGAAGGAGTTATTGACACGGGACGAGTGTACGGCAATGCGTGGTATCGCCATCCTTGCCATCATGCTGCATAACTACTGCCATTTCATCGGCAGTATCGTGAAAGAGAACGAGTATCAGTTTTTTACCTCCCATAACGAGGGACTTTGGCAGGTGCTGACGCATCCTGATGCGCTATTGCCTGTTCATCTGCTGTCGTATTTCGGACATTATGGTGTGCCCGTCTTCCTCTTCCTGAGTGGTTTCGGACTGGTGATGAAATACGAGAAGAATTACGAGAAGAATCCTTCAACCCTTCCATTCATACGCTACCATTATTTAAAGTTGCTGCGCATGCTGATAGTGGGCTTCACGCTCTTTGTCGTTGTGGACATCATGACTCCTGGTCGCTTCCAGTATCATTGGGATAACGTCATCGCCCAGTTACTCATGTATATCAACGTGCTACCTACTCCTGATAAGATTATCTGGCCCGGTATCTATTGGTTCTTTGGACTGATGATAGAACTCTATATCGTCTATCGCTTGCTCATCTATCGGCAGCAGTCGTGGGTCGTTGTCGCACTGATTGTCGTCTGCTGGCTGTTGCAAGTGTTCTGCGACCCAGAGGGTGAGACACTCAACCGCTTGCGTTATAACGCCATTGGTGGGATGCTCCCCTTTGGTTTAGGAATCTTAGCAGGACGTTATG
>FLNX01003648.1_pt1 | contig 23429 bp, 22 predicted proteins | sample 1140341 | NCBI WGS metagenome assembly FLNX01 (sample SAMEA3878208, study PRJEB12797) | bioreactor metagenome | biome: Moose rumen | place: Sweden | collected 2011-10
ACTCCCCCCTCACTCCCCCCTCACTCCCCCTAAAGCCGTGAAAAACCATCGTTACCCGCCAGAGCGAAAAAAACTCTGGCGGGTAAACTTTTTTATGTATCTTTGCATGTTGAAGGATATGAAGTTTTTCCGTGCTATACTGTTCATAGTCAATGCTCTGTTGGCTCTGGCTCTGGTGCTGACCACCATGGCGGGCACAGTGGCGCCTTCGCGTTGCATACTGCCGTCGCTGTTGGCCTTCGGCTATGTGCCGCTGCTGCTGGCCAACGTGGCGATGATACTGGTGTGGGCCGTGATGGGCCGTTGGGAGCTGCTGCTCTCGGTGATTGCCATCGCGGTGCGTTGGACTATGGTGCCGCTGCTGCTGCAGGTCGGCGGCACGTCGAAGGTGCCACCCGTCGAGGAACACCCTGGACGTGTGACGCTGATGACCTACAACGTGCATCAGTTTCGAGGCAACGGAGCTGCCGACAGCGAAGGCTCCGACACGGGCGGCACTCTGAGTGTGAGCGCCGACAGTATCGCCATCCGCTTCATCGGGTTGGTGCGTTCGGAGGCTCCTGATGTGCTCTGCCTTCAGGAATATGCCGCTGTGCGTGGCGTGAATGTCACCGACAGCCTCGCCACAATGGGCTACAACCACTACTATGGCGCCCACACCGCCACCGCCGGCACACCCTATGGCACCACCGTCTTCTCACGTCTGCCGGTGACGTTCGTCAAACGTCTCGACAGCGACAAGGTGCTCGTCGAGCTCATGAGCGAGGGACGGCGTCTGCGTGTGGTGTGTCTGCACATGGAGAGCTACCGCTTCGACGACGTCGACCTTGATGCCATAGACCACATGCGCCGCGACGACACACGCACACTCGACAAGGTGAAAAACACCATCCTCGCTCACGAGAAGGAGTGGACCACCACCGTCGGCCCGGCTCTCGACGGAAGCACTACACCCACCGTCGTGGCAGGCGACATGAACGACATACCGTGGTCGTGGCTCTACCACCAGATGTCGCACCGCCTGACCGACACCTTCACCGAATGCGGCAACGGCACCAGCGCCACCTACCGTCTCGACCTGCCCGACGCGATGCCGATGACGTTGCGTATCGACATGGTGTTCCGCAGCGAGGGGTTGCGCACACTGAGCTACAAACGTATCAAGACACCCCTCTCAGACCATTATCCTATACTTGTGAGCCTGGAGTTCACTATATGACCAAGAAGGAGTTATACGCCGAGGTGATGGCCCGTTTCCGCAAGGCTATGCCGGCTCCGCAGACGGAGCTGCACTATGGCAGTGCCTTCCAGCTGCTGGTGGCCGTCATGCTCTCGGCACAATGCACCGACCGGCGCGTCAACATGGTGACGCCGGCCCTCTTTGAGGCTTACCCCACCGCCGAGGACATGGCACAGGCTTCAGCCGACGAGATCTTACGCTATGTCAAGTCGGTGTCGTACCCCAACAGCAAGAGTGCCCATCTGGCGGCGATGGCACGCATGCTCGTCGACGAGATGGGTGGCGAGGTGCCGTCGGACCTCGACAGGCTGCAACGCCTGCCCGGCGTGGGCCGCAAGACGGCCAATGTCGTCGTCGCCGTCGCCTTCGGTCAGGCTGCCATGCCGGTGGACACCCACGTGTTCCGCGTGGCTAACCGTATCGGACTGACGGTGAACAGCAAGACGCCCTTGCAGACAGAACGGCAGCTCACCAGGCACATACCCCAAGCGTGGCTGCACGATGCCCATCATCAGCTGATACTGCATGGCCGCTATGTCTGCCAGGCACGCAAACCTAAATGCGACGCCTGCATCGTTGAGGATATATGCCGCTATCGTCGCATCCAGCTGAAGAAAGGAGGTGCCGATGCTGTTTAGCCATCCCGCCATGCTGTGGGGGCTGCTGGCGGTGCTGATACCGGTGGTGATACACCTCTTCAGCTTCCGCCGCTACCGCAAGGTGTATTTCAGCAACGTCGAAGAGCTGGCCGAGGTGCAGACCGAGAGCCGCCGACGCAGCAAGGTGCGCCGTTGGTTGGTGCTGGCGGCCAGAGTGCTGGCGGTGGCTATGCTGGCGCTGGCATTCGCCGGCCCTTTCGTGCCGGGCCGACAGGCGGAGGTGCGCTCTGGCCAGACGGCGGTAAGCGTATATGTGGACAACACGTTCAGTATGGAAGCCGCGTCGCACGACGGCGGCACGATGCTTGCCGACGCCTGCGACAAGGCACGCCAGGTGGTGGCGGCATACGGTGCCGACGACCGCTACCAGCTGCTCACCGCCGACATGGGCGGACGACAGATGCGGTGGCTCAGCCGCGACGAGTTCCTGGCGGCTCTCGACGAGGTACAGCCCTCGCCCGCCGTACGCACCGTGGCCGAGGTGGTTCGGCACCAACGCTCTTTCATGAGCGGCTCCGCCAACCGCCACGCCTATGTTATCAGCGATTTCCAACGCAGCACTGCCGCCCTTGACGCACTCACGCCTGACAGCAGCTCTCTTGTCACCCTCGTGCCGCTGGGTGGCACGGCAGCCGACAATATATTCATCGACACCGTCGTCCTCGATGCGCCGGCCTACTTCGCCGGCGGTAGCGTCGAAGTCGAGGTCGCCGTGGCCAACAGCGGCACGCACGATGCCGAGCGTGTGCCGGTGCGCCTCTATGTCGACGGCGCCGAACGTGCCATACGCTCGGTCGATGTGCCGGCCGGCACGTCGGTCAAGGTCGCCATGAGGTTCGCCCTGCCTGTCGACGGTTGGCACGACGGCATGGTGAAGGTGGAGGACTACCCTGTCACCTACGACGACAGCTATCATTTCACTCTCTTTGCCGGCGGCACCATCGAGGTGCTCGAGGTCGGCCCCGAGCCATCGCCGCACCTCGGACGTCTCTTCGCTGCCGACAGTACCATCGTCCTGCATCGTGCACAGCGTCTCTCGGGACGCGATGCGCAGCAGGCCTCGCTCATCATCCTCGACGGACTGCGTCAGCTGCCGTCGGGCGACGCCGAATGGCTGGCCGACTGGGTGGAGGATGGCGGCTCGCTGCTGGTGCTGCCGCAGGCCGACGGCGTGCCCGCCGAGCTGAACGCCATGCTCGCCAGACTGCATGCTCCGACACTCGACAGGTGGGTGTCGCGACGCAGCACGGCGTCGTCGATAGACTATGCCGGCATGCTCTTCCGAGGCGTCTTCGCCGCCCACAGCGACGAGATGGAGATGCCGTCGGCACAAGGTCATTACCTCACAGGCGGACAGGCTGTGTGCCAGTCTGTCGTCACCTTCCCCGACGGTAGCAACCTGCTCTCGATGATTCCGGCAGGGCAGGGCAGGGTCTACCTGATGACGGCACCGCTCGACCTCACCGACTTCCCGAAACAGGCTCTCTTTGTGCCTACGTTCTACAACATGGCACTCTACAGCCGCCAGCCCTCGGTGCCATGCCACACACTCGGCTCGATGGAGCCTATCGTCCTGCATGACGAGTACGACATGCAGGGACGCCTGCCCGAGCTGTCGGACGGTCAGGGCTATAGCGTCATCCCTGACCTGCGCAGCGTGGGCGGACGTGTGATGATGGTGCCTCACGGCGAACCTTCTGTGGCCGGCATCTACACCCTCGCCGACGAACATCTGGCTTTCAACTACGGTCGCCGCGAGTCACAACTCGACTTCTTCACTCCCGCCGAAGTGGCCGAAGCAACACGCGGCATGGCGGGTCTCGCCGTGTTGCAGCCCTCGGGACGTCCGCTCGACCAGGTGCTGCGCGACCGCGACGGCTCTCGCCGCCTGTGGCGCTGGTGCCTGCTGCTGGCCTTGTTGGCCCTCGCCACCGAAACATTACTGCTTCTAGTGAAAGATGCTGAAAGTTGACAACATAACCAAGTCGTTTGGCGGGCACCGTGTGCTCGACAAGGTGTCGTTCGACATAGCAGCGGGCGAGGCGATGGCGCTGTTCGGCGCCAACGGCGCCGGGAAGACCACCCTGCTGCGTGTCATCACCCTCCTGCTGCCGCCCGACAGCGGACAGGTGCTCTTCGGCGGTTGTCCTATGACGCCGTCTGACTTGTCTCGCATCGGCTACCTGCCGGAAGAACGCGGCCTCTACCGCCATGCTGCCGCAGGCGAACAGGCCGTATACCTGGCACGTCTCAAAGGAATGAGCCGTGCCGACGCCGTCGCATCGGCACATGCCTGGTTCGACAGACTCGGCATGGCCGAATGGTGGCACCGCCCCGTGCGCAGCCTCAGCAAGGGTATGCAGCAGAGGCTGCAGCTCCTCGTCACCGTGGTGCATAGTCCGGCTTTGCTTATCCTCGACGAGCCCTTCTCAGGTTTCGATGAGGCAGGCTGCGCCATGCTCTGCCGCGAGCTGGCTGCCCTCAAGACATCGGGCACCGCCATATTGCTCTCCACCCACAACAGACAGGCCGCTGCCAAACTGTGCGACAAGACAATGTGCCTTGACAGCCCAACCCCCTGAACCACACAAATGCTCATCGGATGAAAAAGACATTGGTAATAGCCCGCCGTGAACTCGTCGTACGCCTCAGAAAGGCGTCGTTCTGGGTGCTGTCGCTGTTGGTGCCTGTGGTGCTGACAGTGCTGTATGTGGTGCCCGTGGTGGCGGCCACACATGCCGAGCGCCCCACCACCGTGCTGGTCGTCGACGAGACGGGTCTTTTCGCAGGTGGCCTGCATTCCACCGACGCCGTGCATTTCCGCACAATGCCATCGTTGAAATACGCCATGAGCGATTGCGGCGACGCCGACCTGATACTGTACATCCCGCTGCGCGAGACATACATGCCGCGAGAGGCTACACTCATATACCACGGTATGCACTCGCCGTCGCTCATGGTGCAGAGCACTGTAGACAACCAGCTGCAGCAACTGCTGCAGAGCGCCATATTGCAGGACGTGTACGGCCTCAGCCCTGCCGAGCGCCACACCGTCGAGAGTAGCCATATCGCCCTCCACACACGCGACGCCGTCACGGGACGCGAGGGTATTACACGTGTCAAGGTTATCGCCTCCTTTGTGCTGGCATTGCTCATGGCACTGACAGTCATACTGTTCGGTGTACAGGTGATGCGGGCGGTGCAGGAGGAACGTCAGAACCGTATCGTCGAGGTGCTGGCCACTTCGGTGAGTCCGCTACAGCTGCTCGGCGGCAAGATGGCGGGGGTGGCCTTGACCGCACTGCTACAGATGCTGGTATGGATTCTGCTTACCGTCGCCGCCGTGGCTGCCGTGCAGGCTGCCGTCCCCGACCTGTTTGCTGCCGTCACCGCCACACCCGATGCGTTCGACATCGAGGCTGTCTCCGCAGGTGTCACGTCGCCGCGCGCGTCCTATCCTGCACTCATCGCCGACAGCGTGCGTGGACTCGCCGCCATCGACATGCCGCTGATAGCAGCGGCCTTCGTGCTTTGCTTCCTGCTGGCTTTTCTCCTCTATGGAGGACTGCTTGCCGCACTGGCCGCACGTCTCGACAGCGAGGCCGACGTGCTGCAGTGGAGCCTGCTGGTATGTTCGCCCTTGTTGCTGGTGCCACTGCTGATGCCGTTAGTCGTCAAGAGGTCGGTGTGGCTGCTGCTCGTCCCGTTCACGTCGCCGGCGGCTTTAGTGGCCGAGCTTCCCTTTGGCATCGCCGTGCCTCTGGCACTCGTCGCACTGCTGCTGCTTGCCGTTGCCGCCGCTGCCGCCCTTATGCTCGCCGCCAGCACCTACCGCGCGTTTGTCATGAAAAAGTCTGAACGATGATTCTCAATACTGGTGGACGTACCGACACGGTGCAGTACTACAGCGAGTGGCTGCTGCGCCGCTTCCGCGAGGGATATGTGCTCTCGCGCAATCCGCTGTTCCCCAACAGCGTGAATCGCATCGAGCTGGATCCCGCGACCATCGACGTGGTGGTATTCTGCTCGAAGGACTATAGTCCTATTCTGCCGCGTCTGCACGAGATCAGCGACCGCTTCCGCTGCTACTATCACTATACCATCACTGCCTATGGCACCGACATCGAGCCACGTGTGCCATCCATCAAGGAGAGTATCGAAACCTGTCGCCGTCTCGCGACGATGGTGGGGAAGGAAAAGGTCGCCTGGCGCTACGATCCTGTGCTGCTGACGGAGAGCTACACCATAGAGCGGCATCTGGAGACCTTTGACCGCATGGCGGCGGCGTTGACGCCCTACGTCAGTCGCTGCATCTTCAGCTTTGTGGAGATGTACAAGAAGCTGGAATACAACATGCCGGAGCTGCATGCCATCACGCCGGGACAGCGTCTGGTGTTGGCCGAGGGGCTGGGAACCATAGCCAGACGGCATGGACTGCACCTGCAGTCATGCGGCACGGCGGAGCACTATGAGCAGTTCGGCATCGAGCACAGCGGCTGCATGACGGCGCAGATATTCCACGACGCTCTGGGGCTCGACTTCCGTCGGACAGCCCACAAGGGCAACCGTGCCGGCTGTGGCTGTATGGAAAGTCGTGGCTTGGGCGACTACGATTCGTGTCCCAACGGCTGCCGCTATTGCTACGCCAACCGCGACCATGCCCGTGCCTTGCGCAACTACGCCGAGCACGACCCTGCGTCGCCCCTGTTGCTGGGGCACATGAAGCCTACCGACATCGTGAAGCCCGCCCGCCAGACGAGTCTCATCAGCAACGAACTGACGCTGCTGTAGCTTACTTTCTGAACGTAATGAAAAGGTGGTTCGTGCAGCAGTAGTGCAAGCATTGGAGGGTGGCCCGATGGCTCTGATAGAGAAAAGGATATGAAGAATGGAAAAATATTTCACCATATTACAAAAAAATTAGTATTTTTGCACTTGCAATTATATCCTATTTATTAACCCTAAAACAAAAGGAACAATATGAGTAAGAAATTCATCTGCCCCGTGTGCGGATACGTCTACGAGGGCGACGAGATGCCTGAGAAGTGCCCCATCTGCGGCAAACCGATGCAGGAGGTGAAAGAGGACATCAAGACATGGGCCGCCGAGCACATCGTCGGAGTGGCTAAGGATGCTCCCGAGGACATCAAGGCCGACCTGCGCATGAACTTCGAGGGTGAATGCAAGGAAGTCGGCATGTATCTGGCCATGGCCCGTGTGGCCCACCGCGAGGGCTACCCCGAGATTGGCCTCTACTGGGAGAAGGCCGCCTATGAGGAGGCTGAACATGCTGCCAAGTTCGCTGAGTTGCTGGGCGAGGTGCTGACTGACAGCACCGCCGAGAACCTGCGCGTGCGCATCGAAGCCGAATACGGTGCCACCGCCGGCAAGACAGACCTGGCCAAACGTGCCAAGGCCCTCAACCTCGACGCTATCCACGACACCGTCCACGAGATGGGCCGCGACGAGGCACGCCATGGCAAAGCCTTCGAGGGTCTCTACAACCGCTACTTCAAGAATTAGTGAATTCGTTAATGAGTTAATGTGTCAGTAGTAACGCGTCAGCCACTCACGAATTCACAAATTGACAAATTAACGCATTCATAAATGACATGTCGTTCCGCACCACCATATCCTACATCTTTTGGCCGCTGACAATATGGTACGCCGTAGGCGTGGCGGTGCGGAATCTTTTTTATTCTTTGGGGTTGCTGAAACAGGAGGCTCCGCACATCACAACCATCGGTGTCGGCAACCTCTGCACAGGCGGCACGGGCAAGACACCGCATGTCGAGTATATGGTCAGGCTGCTTTCGGACAGCTTCTCCACGGCGGTTCTCAGCCGCGGGTATAAGCGTCGCACCAAGGGATTCTGTGCCGACGACGGCTCGCACGACGTTGCCGTCTTGGGTGACGAGCCGGCAATGATGGCGGCCAAATATCCGCAGCTGCAGGTGGCTGTGTGCGAAAAACGTGTTGAGGGTGTGCGTCGCCTTATGGCGCAGGAGCGTATGGAGGGTGAAGGCGATGAGAGCAGACCTGTGTCTGCTGCACCCGAGATAATAATCCTCGACGATGTGTTCCAACATCGTAGCATCAAACCCAATATCAACATACTGCTTACCGAGTACCGCCATCCGTACTACAACGACCATATACTGCCGTACGGCGACTTGCGCGAGTTCCGCAACGGACGCAATCGTGCCGGCATCGTGATCGTCACCAAGTGCCCTGCCGTGCTTAACCCCATCGACCGTCATAATATCATGCACGACCTGCGTCTTCAGAACTACCAGAAGATGTTCTTCTCCTACCTGAAGTATGGCCCTATTGTCGGCCTTGACGGCAGGGAAACGGTTTTTGACTTGCGCAAGATGGATTGTGTGTTGGCGTTGACCGGCATTGCGCATCCGGAGCCGATGATCGAGGAACTGCGACGCAGCTGCAAGGTGCAGCACATGGCTTTCCCCGATCACCATAGGTACACCAAGAGCGACATTGTGCGTCTGCGCGAGACGTTCGATGCCCTCAAGGGTGACCGCAAGATAATACTCACTACGGAGAAGGATGCAATACGCCTGCGTGGGATTGTGGATGGGCTGCCTGTTTACGTGCTACCCATAGAGGTGGCGTTCCACAAGGAGCAAGATCAAGATTTCGACCAGGTCATACTGTCGATGGTGAGAGAGAATGTCTCGTTTCTCAACAAGCTCAGCATCTGGAGCTGAGACTTATTTCTTTATGTAGGACAGGAAGTCCAAGTCGATGCTCAGCGACATGAACGGCTTGAGCAGCCATGCGCGTGCGGTGACGTCGTCGATGCTTTCGCCGTAGATCAGTGGCGTGGAGGTGTCGCGGCCGTCGGCCAACACTTGGTATTCGGCCACGTTGTAGCCAGCGGAGAAGTAGAAGAAATCGACGAAGCGGAAGCTGACGCCGACGTAGAAGTTTTTGAACAGGTTGCTGCCACCGAAGCCGACATATAGGCCGAGGTCGTAGGCGAAGTTTTGGTCGAACTTGGGTATCTCTCCGGTCTTGAGTTCATGTGGCTTGTTGAAGTATCTGGTCATGTCCCATAGCATCACCGAAGCACCGGTAACATAGTCGAATTCGATGTTGCCGGCGTTGCGGTTGGCTATGCGACGGTCGCCGTTGGCGTCGAGACGTATCTCCCAGGCTGGAGTCCGGAAGAAACGCATGGCCACGCCTTGTATCGGGCGCACCTTCTTTTTGCGGTTGGTGGCTGCCGCCACTTTCTCTTCGGCGGCTTTGGCGCGTTCGGCCAGATATTTGTTGGCTTCTTCTTTGCGCACTGCCTCTATCTCGGCGATACGTACTATGGCGCGCAGCGAGTCGACCATGTGGATGTAGTAGTTGCGTTCGGCTTCGAGCTTCTCTTTGTCTACGCCGTTGGAGGAGAGTATCTCGCGGTAGAAACGCTCTTTCTCGCGCAGGGCGCTGAGGGCTGCTGTGTCGGCCACGCGTTTGATGACGGTGTCGGTGTGGATGAGGTACACCGAGTCGATGCGCATCAGGGTGACGGTGTCGGTGCGCAGCAGGTAGACGGTGTCGTGGATAGGCGTCACGACGGTTGTCTCGTTGGACAGTATGTCGGATGGTGACGGTAGTGTGGATGTCGAGCCGTCGGATGGCGGAATGGCTGGCGGGAGCCATTCGCCGACGCCCACCTCGGTCACGCTGTCGGCGGGTGCGGTGCGTATGGTGTCCTGTGCACGGAGCAGCGTGCAAGACAGCAGTACTAATGCTATGGGCAGCAGGCGTTTCATCTGAGGTGTCCTCTATAAATTGCTTTCATGTTATTTCGAGGCCGCCTTGAGCACTTCGACCAGGGCCTCGACAGAGAGTGTCTGTTGTGTGCCGTCGGCCATGTTCTTCAGGGTGACAGTGCCGTCGTGCATCTCGCTCTCGCCGACGAAGGCCACGAAGGGTATGCCCTTGCGGTTGGCGTATTCCATCTGTTTCTTCATCTTGGCGGCATCGGGGTAGATGAGGGTGGGTATGGCAGCGTCGCGCAGCAGGTGTGCACAGTGCAGGCAGTGCTTGAGTTCGGCGGAGCCGAAGTTGACGAACATCACGCGTGCCGACTGTCCTAGGTCGGCAGGGAACAGGTTCAGCTCGGTGAGCACATCGTAGATGCGGTCGGCACCGAACGAGATGCCGACGCCGCTGACACCCGGCATGCCGAAGATGCCTGTGAGGTTGTCGTAGCGTCCACCGCCGCATATGCTGCCCATCTGCACCCCCTTGGCCTTGACCTCGAAGATGGCGCCGGTGTAGTAGTTGAGGCCGCGTGCCAAGGTGAGGTCGAGCTCCACGTCGCATCCAAGGTCGAAGCCCGCGATGAGGTCGAACAGCTCGGCGGTCTCATCCACTCCTTTTGTCCCGACTTCGATGTCGGCAAAGAGTTCGCGCAGGCGTTGCAGTTTGTGTCGGGCGTCGCCTTGCAGGTCGAACACCGGATTGAGGGCTGCAATCTGCTGTTCGTCCAGTCCGCGTTCGTGTAGTTCGTTGCGCACGTTGTCGAGACCTGTCTTGTCCAGTTTGTCGATGGCGACGGTGATGTCGACAAGCTTGTCGGGAGCACCGATGAGTTCGGCAATGCCGGCTAGTATCTTGCGGTTGTTGATTTTCACCACTACGTCGATGGTGAGGCGACGGAACACTTCGTCGATCATCTGTACCAGTTCCAGCTCGTTGAGCATCGAATCGGAGCCTATCATGTCGGCATCGCATTGGTAGAACTCGCGGTAGCGTCCTTTCTGCGGACGGTCGGCACGCCACACGGGCTGCAGCTGGTAGCGACGGAACGGCAACGCCAGCTGGTCGCGGTGTTGCACCACAAAGCGGGCAAAAGGCACTGTCAAGTCGTAGCGCAGGCCACGCTCGCATATCTGCGGCGCCACCTTGTGGTAGTCTTGGCTTAAGTCTACGCCGTCCATGAAGTTGCCCGAGTTGAGTACTTTGAAGAGCAGTTTGTCGCCCTCCTCGCCATATTTGCCCATGAGGGTGGAGAGGTTCTCAAGCGAGGGTGTCTCGATGGGCTCGAAGGCAAATGCCTTGAAAACGGAACGTATCGTGTCGAAAATGTGGTTGCGACGCGCCATCTCCACGGGCAGGAAATCGCGTGTGCCTTTGGGTATTGAGCATTTGACATTGGCCATTGTTGGTGGTATTTGTGGGTGCAAAGATACTATTTTTTGTGGATATGACGTGAAAAAAGTTCCACGGCCAGCCAGCCGAGGCTGACGCCGATGAAGTTGGCGACCATGTCGTTGATGTCGAAGCCGCGGTAGGGGAGGAGCCATTGCACACTTTCGGTCACGATGCCGATCAGGCACGAGAGCAGCCATAGCAGCCACCAGCGGCGGCGCGGTGCCAGGTCGATGAAGAACAGGGCCATCGGCAAGAAGACAGAGGCATGTAGCAGATGGTCGGCGCGGAGGCCGAGGATGTAGTTGTTCAGCGGCACGTGGAGGCCGCCCAGAGGTGCCCACATCAGCACGGCCAGCATGGCAAAGTACCACGGACGCAGGCGATGACGGCCGTTGCGGCCGAGGATGCGTGCGGCGGTATGCATCAGATGTTTGCGGTGCAACGAGCGGCGCGATAGCTGTTCCCATCGTGGGTCGCCAACGACAAGACGTTTGCCGTCGCGGTTGTGGGCGACGACAAGGCGCGCCACGATGTCGTCGCGGTGTGCCTGTTCGGTGCCGAAGCAGTTGTCGCCCTGCATGGTGTATATGATGTCGTCGATGGCGATGATGCGATGCAACAGGTGGCGTCCGGCATGGCGGAAGAGGACCACGTCGCCTACGACGGGAGCAGTCATGAGCGGTGCCAACGTCACCTTGTCGCCCTCCGCCAGGGTGGTGCGCATGCTGGTGCCGCGAAGCACTATGGTCACCTGTTCGCCTTTGCGAAGACGCTCCTCGACGGTTGCGAAAAATATGCTGTTCTCAACTTCCATAGGGGTAACTCTAGAGGTTGCCATATATCGTTGTATGGCTTAGGCGGGCCGCCGCGGCGTTGGGCAGACATCCAAGACGGTAGGAGGGGGCGCCGCCGATTGCATGTCCGACGAAGCGCACCACCATGTCGAGACAACGCTCGTCGTGCGCCATTGCTGGAGGACAGGAGGGTTGCAATGCGGCAAACGCCTCGAGTGTCGACAGCGGACGTATGGTGTTCTCACTCTTTTGTTCCAGCCGCAGCAGCGCCGCCACAGGGTAGTGCTCCTGACGGTAGCAGTGTGTCTTGCCGCTCCAGGGCGACCCGTACACTTCGGCAGGTCCCTCGCGACGTACGGCCATGATGGGACTGTCGTCGTTGAGCAGGTGGGTGCCGGGGATGTTGTCGAGCCACAGGCGCGTGTGTGTGCTCTTGCCAGTGCCGCTTTCGCCAAGGCACATCACAGCCCGTCCATCGCATATCACCACCGACGAGTGTATCGGCAGACGTCCGTGGGCAACGCCTGTCATGCAGTAGGCTAACCACATGGCGAAGCGCAACAAGCAAGGGTTTCCCATGACGGTTATGGCAGCCTCGTCGGGACGACGTGGGTCGAAGCGTACTTCGCGGCTGTCGCCAAAGCGGTAGTGGTATACCCCGTCGGCATCAACGCCGAAGAGGCATTCTGCCGCACCATCGAGCACTTCGAAGTGGTGTAGCTCGCGTATGGCCGACATGTCGGGAGTGGCGTCGAACTCGAAGTGAAGCCGAGGCGTAGCAGCAGTGCGCAAGACGAACGTGCGCATGCCAGGCAACGCCATAACTGTGGCTACCGAGGTCGAACCATCGAGTCGCAATGCAAGTCCGCCGATGACAAGTGTGGCGTCAGTCATCGGTCAACATGCCGTTTAAGCGCATCTGCTGCACCAGGTTCTCGACGTCGCGACGGGCTGTCGCTTCGTCCACCTCGTATTCGTCGCATAGCACTTTCGCGGCATCGTCGATGTCGAAGTCGCGTCCGTGCAGCCTGTTGAACAGCAGCAGCGAGCTCTCGTTCAGTGCGATGACGGTGGTCATGTCGGTGCCGTCGGCGCCGACGCGCATCACGATGTTCTCGCCGGCAACCTGATGCACTTTGATTCTTGTATCTATTTTCATATGGTAACCTCTGTAAATTGCTTTCTTAAGCTTGCCATGATAATCAACTAACGTCGCTTGGCCGCTTTTATTGCCTCTGTGGATAAATTTCCAACACATTGGCACATTAACAAATTCACAAATTTTTTTTTCTTGGCGGTATATACGATTTTCAGACTATCGACGTTAATGGAAAAACTATTGCAACCTCTAATAATTCCACGTGTGCATAAATGAAAGAAAGTAGCAAACATACGCAGGCGGGCAACCTTATCCTTATCCTGGTGGCGATGGTCCTTGGGGTGTTGATAGGGCTGATGTTCGCATCGCGACCTGCCCCACATACGTCGCAGTCGGCCATACAGAGCAAGGTGGGTGAGGTGCTGGGCCTGGTGGAGGAACACTATGTCGACCATATCGATGCCGACACGCTTTCCGAGAGGCTTTTGTCGGTGATACTCAGTGAGCTGGACCCTCATAGCACATACCTGTCGGCACGCGAGACCGAGCACAACGACGAGATGCAGCGTGGCAGCTTCGAGGGTGTCGGCATTGTCTTGCATGTCGAGGACGACACTGTCTATGTCGGACAGGTGCTCGACGACGGGCCGTCGGCCATGTCGGGCATCATGCCTGGCGACAAGATTGTCAGTGTCGACGGCGAACTTGTTTCGGGCGTAGGCATGTCGTCCGACTCGGTGGTGGCGCGTCTGCGTGGCCCGAGCGGGACGCAGGTGCAGGTGGATATCGTCGGTCAAGGCGACAAGAAACAGCAGTTCACCATACGCCGAGGGCGTGTGCCGCGCCACACGATACCTTATTTCACAATGCTTTCCGATACTATAGGATATGTGCGACTCACGTCGTTTGCCTCGACAAGCCACGAGGAGTTCTGTGCAGCCGTTGCCATGCTAAAGTCGCAGGGTATGCGACATCTTGTCTTCGATCTGCGCGACAATGGCGGCGGCTCGCTCACGGCTGCTGTGGGTATCGCAGGCGAGTTGCTGCCGACGGGTTCGCTGATTGTCTACACACAGGGAGCCCACAGCCGTCGCCACAATACCTATTCCACTATTGGAGGAGGTTTCACCAAGGGGGGCGTCACCTTGCTCGTCGACGAGAACTCGGCCTCGGCCAGCGAGGTGGTGGCCGGCGCTCTTCAGGACAACGACCGTGCAACTATTGTCGGACGCCGCACGTTCGGCAAAGGCCTTGTGCAGTACGAGTACAGCCTGGACGACGGCTCGTCGGTGTTGCTCACCATCGCACGCTACTATACACCCTCGGGACGTTGCATACAGCGCTCCTATGCCGACGGCACCGAGGAGTACTACCGCGAATATTTCAGCCAGCTTGTCGACGAAGCCTATGCCGACAGCATGACGGTCGCCATACTCGACTCCACGCCCTACCAAACGGTGGGCGGACGCACTGTCTATGGCGGCGGCGGCATAGCTCCTGATGTGCCTATGGCGTATCGCAAGGACACAGCGTTCGTATACTACAACCGGCTCAGCAGTATGGGGCTGGTCAACAGGGTTGCCTTCTCTTACGTCAGGAGGCACAGCCAGACGCTGTTGCAGACTTACCCTGATGCCGACGCGTTCCGGCGCGGTTTCCATCCCGACGAGACACTGCTGCGCGAGCTTGTCGCCGCAGGCGAACGCAAGGGTGTGCCGTGCGATGCACAAAGCCTGCAGCGCAAACGCAGCTATTTCCTTGCCATGCTAAAGGCCGACATAGGTCTATGCCTATATGGCGAGAAGGGGTTCTACGACTCGTATATCCTCTTCGACGACGACCTTCAGAGAACACTTGAAATGTTGAAACATAAGAAAATGTAACGTCATGAAACGAATATCTGCCCTTGTACTGATGCTGGCAACCACGGTCTCGGTATTCGCCCAAAAAGCCACCCTTTCAGGCACCCTTGCCAGTGCTGCCGAAGGTGCGGCATTGGTGGTCAGCGAGATACGGTCAGGCAAACTGGTGCCTGCCGACACTGTGACGGTCGACGCACGTGGACACTTCAAAATCGAGCGTCCGACAGCCGATGAGGTGTTTTTCACCCTCTCGTTGGCCAACCAACAATGCCAGCCGTTGCATGTCATCCTGCTCCCGCGCGAGCATGTAGAGCTGAAGATGCACTACCGTGCCGACCTCGGTGCGTTGGCGCTGACGGATGTCAGCGGCTCTACCAACATGCGCATGTATCAGCAGTACAACGCTATGGCTATGGCGGCCGCCAGCGACCCTTCACGTCAGTCGGCCATGCCCGCTGCTATGGAAGCCCTTATACGCCAGTATAGCACCGAGCTAATGAGTGCATTCCTGGTAACATATTTCGAGAGCGCCTTCGACCAATACTATGATCTCTACAAGACAGTGCGTGACGGCACCAAGCCCCGTTACCCCGACAATGAGTTTGTGAAGCACGTAGACCAGCGTGTCAGTTCGGTCATCGCTGTCGGCTCGGAAGCCCCCGACATCGTGTTGCCCGATGCCGATGGCACGATGCGTCGCCTGAGCGACCTGCGTGGCAAGGTGGTCCTCATCGACTTCTGGGCTTCGTGGTGTCGCCCGTGCCGTGCCGAGAACCCCAATGTAGTACGCCTCTACCATGCCTATAAAGACCGTGGATTCGAGATCTTCAGCGTCTCGCTCGACAACTCGCGCGACGCTTGGGTCAATGCTATCGCTGCTGACGGCCTTGTGTGGCCCAACCATGTCAGCGACCTCCGAGGCTGGAGCTCGGCCGGCGGACGGCTCTACGGCATCATGTCTATACCGGCCACCGTCCTTGTCGACCGCGACGGCAAGGTGGTGGCACGCAATTTGCGAGGACAACAGTTGGAACAGAAACTAAGAGAAATATTTGCAGAATGATTACGACAACACAAATAGAGATGGCCCTCGGCCACGTCAACGACCCTGACCTCGGACGCAGCCTGACGGAGCTTGGCATGATCGAGAATATCAAGGTCGACGGCATGCATGTCAGCTTCGACCTTGTGCTCACCACCCCTGCATGCCCCATGAAAAAGAAAATGAGCGACGATTGCATCGCTGCCATACACCAGCTGGTAGACCGCGAGGCCGAGGTGGAGGTCAACCTCACCTCCAAGCCACAACCCGACCCCAAGGAGGAGTTTCGCGAGGTGTTCGAGCATATCCACAACACTATCGTCGTCGCTTCTGGCAAAGGTGGCGTCGGCAAGAGCACCGTGGCTGTCAACCTGGCCGTGTCGCTCGCCAAGACGGGTGCCAAGGTCGGCCTTGTCGATGCCGACATATATGGCCCGTCGATACCCATCATGCTTGGTGTGCACGACGAAGAGGTCTATGGTCATCGTGTCGGCGACAAGACCTATATGCTCCCGATAGAGAAGTACGGCATCAAGCTTATGTCTGTCGGCTTCTTTGTCGATGCAGGCAAGGCACTGGCATGGCGCGGACCTATGGCCAGCGGCGCGCTGAAGCAGATTGTCGGTGAGACGTGGTGGGACGAGATAGACTACCTCGTCGTCGACATGCCTCCCGGAACGGGCGACATACAGCTCACTCTGACACAGACTATACCTGTCACAGGTGCCATCATCGTCAGCACTCCGCAGCAGGTCGCGCTTGCCGACGTCGTGCGTGGCGTTGAGCTGTTCCGCAACGAGAGCGTCGACGTGCCGGTCCTCGGATTCGTCGAGAACATGGCCTATTTCACCCCGGCCGAGCTGCCGCAGAACAGGTACTACATATTCGGTAAAGGCGGATGCCGCCGTCTGGCCGACGAGATGGGCATACCGCTGCTCGGCGAGATACCGTTGGTGCAGAGCGTCGCTGAAAGCGGAGACAACGGCAAGCCCGTCGCCCTCTTCAGCCCTGACAACACTGTCGACCCTGTGCGCGATGCCTTCGACGCGTTGGCACGCAATGTAGTCACCGAGATTTGCAAGGTAAAGGTTGCCAAGTGATATAAATCAGTAAAATAACTAGTTATGACCGACCAAGAGAGACCCGCCGTGGAGCAGAAGGTCAAGAATGCCCTCGCCCAGATACGTCCCTACCTTCAGCAGGATGGCGGCGATGTCGAGTATGTCGACATGACCGCCGAAGGCGTCGTCATCGTACGACTCAAAGGCCATTGCGGCGCCTGCCCACATGCGATGCAGACGTTGAAACAGGGCATCGAACAGGCCATCAAGAAGGTTATCCCAGAAGTTAAATCCGTCGAAAGAATATGATCTACACCAAGACAGGCGACGGAGGCACCACCTCTCTTGTCGGAGGTGCACGTGTCGCCAAGGACGACAAACGTGTCGAGGCTTACGGCACCGTCGACGAGCTCAACTCGCATATCGGCCTGCTGGCCGAGATGTTGCGTCCACGACAGGATGGCTACTATGACGAGCTTAAGGCTGTGCAGCATAACCTGTTCACCCTGCAGACGCTGCTCGCCACCGAGGACGCCGCCATATATGCGCGTCTGCCACAACTGCAACTCGAAGAGGTCGACATTCTCGAACGTCAAATTGACACCATCTCCGATCTGCTACCCAAGCTGCACAACTTTGTCATATCCGGTGGCAATATAGTCGGAGCCCAGTGCCACGTCTGCCGTACCGTCTGTCGCCGTGCAGAACGTTGCGTTGTGGCTATGGCTCACGATGTTACGGTTGATGAGACAATCCTTCGCTATCTCAATCGTCTTTCTGACTACCTTTTTGTTCTTGCTCGCTATGCTGTTGTATCCGAAGGTATGCCTGAGGATTTGTATATCAGTTGATTGTAAAAAATATTTTGCAGTATCCGAAAAAGGTGTACTTTTGCAAAAATTTTTCAGAAACAGAGTATGTATTGGACACTAGAATTAGCATCGAAACTTGAGGATGCCCCATGGCCTGCTACCAAGGATGAACTGATTGATTATGCGCAGCGTACAGGTGCACCCATGGAGGTTATCGAGAACCTGCAGGAGATTGAGGACGAAGGCGATCAATATGAAAGCATAGAGGATATTTGGCCGGATTATCCAACAAAGGAGGATTTCTTCTTTGAAGAAGACGAATACTAAAACCATCAGCTTCATCGGTTCGGGCAATGTGGCCACTCATCTTGCCCTTGCCCTCCAGTCGGCAGGTCATCAAATAGTTCAAGTGCTTTCGCGCGAGTACGACCATGCCGAATTGCTTGCGTCGCGTGTCGGTGCCGAACCTGTCGACCGCGCCGATGGTCTGCGCGACGGTGCTGATTTCTATATTTTCGCCGTTGGCGACGATGCCCTGTATGATTTGGGGCTCGACCTCCATTTCCCTGATTCTGTCATCATCCATACCTCTGGAGCCACACCGGCCGAAGTGCTGAACCGTATCAGTCGCCGCTTTGGCGTTGTGTGGTCACCGCAGACCTTTGTGCGCGACATCGCTATGGATTACTCCCAACTGCCGCTGTGCATCGAAGGCTGCAACGAAAGCGTCGCCAATCAGCTGGACGATCTTTTCTCATCTTTCTCCGACAGTGTCTATCGGCTTGACTTCTCCCAACGTCGGTGGGCTCATCTTGCTGCGGTCATGGTGAGTAATTTCGGCAACGCCATAGGTGCTCTTGCACAACAGACGATGCTGGCTCACGATTTGGACTTCAACATGCTGCGTCCGCTGGCTGAACAAACGATGCGAAAGTGGGACTATGGCGACCTTCGTGCTTGCCAGACAGGCCCTGCCGTCAGACACGACGAGAAAACCCTGAATGTCCATCGCCGTCTTCTTCGCGACCAGCCGCGCTTGCTCGAACTCTATAATCTGCTGACGGAGTTGATACAGCAGCCACCAGATTTCCGAAAAGATGATGTACGTTGACACTCATTGTCACCTCTATGACGAAGCATTCGATGACGATCGCGACGACGCTGTGGTACGTGCTGTCGAGGCCGGTGTCGGCATCATGCTGTTGCCTGATATCGACAGCTCCTCTTCGCCGCGACTCGAGATTCTGCAACGTGCCTACCCTGACGTTTTTCACCCTATGACGGGTCTTCACCCCACTTCTGTCAAGGCCGATTTTGAAGATGAGCTTGATTATGTGTATGCGAGACTACACGATGCAGATGTTCCGTTCAAGTATGTGGCAGTTGGCGAGATAGGCATGGATCTTTATTGGGATCGCACCTTCGAAGGCGAACAGCGCGAAGCACTCCGCCGCCAGATGCTGTGGGCCGAGGAAGCGGGATTGCCGGTGGCCCTGCATATCCGCAAGGCCCACAACGAGGTTTTCGGCCTGCTTCGCGACCTTAATAGGCGTACATATCGCGGTGTGATGCACTGCTTTGGCGGCAGCGTGCAGGAAGCTGCACGTGCTGTCGAGATGGGTTTCTATCTTGGCATCGGCGGTGTCGTCACCTTCAAAAACGCCACTATGGCCGAAGTGGTAAAGGCCATGCCGCTCGACAGGCTTCTCCTCGAGACCGACGCCCCGTACCTTAGCCCTGTTCCATATCGCGGAAAACGTAACGAGAGCGCCTTCATACCGCTCATTGCACAGCGCGTCGCCGAGATCAAAGGTATCACCGTCGATGAGGTTGCCACAGTGACTACGGCAAGTGCACGTAAGCTTTTCGACCTTTGAAATCTTTTTTTGCAGCATTACTATTTTTTTTAGTACTTTTGTATGTCCTAAAGTATTTGGTCGAAGAGTATAAATATAACCTAAAATATTGTAATTATGTACACTAAATTTCAACAGCATCTTCAGAAAGAGTTGGCTGACATCGAGGCCGCCGGTCTTTACAAGCACGAACGTATCATCGAGAGTCCGCAGGGCGCCGAGATTATGGTAAAAGGAAAGAAGTGCCTCAACTTCTGCGCCAACAACTACCTCGGCTTGGCCGACAATCCCGAGCTCATCGCCGCCGCCAAGAAGGGCATGGACGCTCGCGGCTTCGGCATGGCCTCCGTCCGCTTCATCTGCGGCTGTCAGGACCTCCACAAGCAGCTTGAGAAGAAGATTGCCGAGTTCTTCGGCACCGAGGACACCATCCTCTACGCCGCCTGCTTCGACGCCAACGGCGGTGTCTTTGAACCTCTGCTCACCGAAGAGGACGCCATCATCAGCGACGCCCTCAACCACGCCTCCATCATCGACGGCGTCCGCCTCTGCAAGGCCCAGCGCTACCGCTATGCCAACGCCGACATGGCTGACCTCGAGGAGCAACTCAAGGCCGCACAGAAGAACCGCTTCCGCATCATCGTCACCGACGGCGTCTTCTCGATGGACGGCAACGTCTGCCCGCTCGACAAGATCTACGAGCTGGCCCAGAAGTACGACGCCATGGTGATGGTCGACGAAAGCCACTCCGCCGGCGTGGTTGGCAAGACAGGCCGCGGTGTCACCGAGCGCTACAACCTGCGCGGCAAGATAGAGATCCTCACCGGCACCCTCGGCAAGGCCTTCGGCGGCGCCATGGGCGGTTTCACCACCGGCCGCAAGGAAATCATCGACATGCTGCGTCAGCGCAGCCGTCCCTACCTCTTCTCCAACAGCATGGCCCCCGGCCTCGTGGCCGCCGGCATCCGCATGTTCGAGCTGATGAGCGAGACCAACGCCCTGCAGGACAAGCTGCACGAGAACACCGACTACTTCCTGCGCCGCATGAAGGAGGAAGGCTTCGACTGCAAGCCCAGCGAGAGCGCCATCTGCGCCGTCATGATCTACGACGCCGCCAAGAGCCAGCAGTATGCTGCCAAGATGCAGGAAGAAGGCATCTTCGTCACCGGCTTCTACTATCCCGTCGTGCCGAAAGGCCAGGCCCGCATCCGCGTGCAGATCAGCGCTGCCCACGAGCACGAACACCTCGACAAGTGCATCGAGGCCTTCAAGAAAGTCCGCAAGGAAATCGAGGGCTGAGAGCGCGACAATCTGTGCGAGTCCCCGCAAGGGACAAACAGACCATAGCCGGGGGCGTAAGCCCCCGGCTTCTATTTAGTCCGTCCTCTCAAATATTATCTTGCCGCCCCTCGTAGCGCGTGCGTGTGCACTCCTGTTCCCGAATACCTAGGGCATGATACATGAAGCTGGTTCCCGTTTTAGAACCCTCTTTTCAACGATGTCCGCTAATAGGCTTCTTCTACCGGATGACGGCGAGTTTCTTGCTGGCGGTGCCCGTCGGGGTGTTGGTGCGGAGGATGTACACGCCGGTGGCCGGAACGTCGAAAACGGTAGTGCCTGCGGCGGCGGGGCAGAGCAAGAGCCGGCGGCCCATGATGTCGTAGATGGCGAGTTCGGTGGGTTGATGGCGCGTCACTGTGATGCGTCCGCCAACGGCGGTGGCGCTGAACGCCGCCTCGATGTCGGCCTCGCCGACGGACGTCGTCGGGCATGGCGACTCGAGGTAGTTGAACGAGGGCCCCCAGCCGGGAGCGGCGGTGAAGATGTCGGTGCCGTGGCAGGGCACGTAGACGTCGCAGCCGGGCATGAACGAGTTGGTGTAGACCACGGGGGGCACGGTGTCCTCGAAAAAGACGCGCAGTGTCTGGTCGAAGGCATACTCACCCACGGTGTCGGGGTTGTGTCGGAACTTGACACGTTGGATGTCATATCCGCGGAACGCGTCGCGCCCTATGGTGCGGAGCGAGGCAGGCATATAGTCGTCGTTGATCTTCAGCCTTCCTGCACCGTAGCTAGCCACGAAAGCCTCGGGCATGATATGCTCGACATTGCTGCCGAGTGTGACTTTTTTCAGGGGAGTGTTGTATAGTACGCCGCGCGGAATCACACGGATGGAGTCGCCGAAAGTTATGGTGTCGATCCCTCTATAGGCGAAGGCATATTCGGCAATGTCGACCAGCGAGTTTGGCAGAACTATTTTACTCCTTGTTCCGCCTATCTCTGTGCCAATCCTGCGTAGATTGTCAGGGAAGCTGATTATGTAGCACGAACTCCCGGCAAAGGCATAGTCGCCTATCTCTTCAAGGCTTTGTGGCAGACCTATGCTGTCCAACCACCTAATGCCAGTGAAAGCAGAATGGGCTATAACCCTGATGCCCTCTGAAAGTTCTTTGGCGCCGCTCCAAGCCCCGAAGCACATCAGCAAGGTGTCGCCGTCATAACTTATCAGCATTTTGTCTACGGTCTTGTAGTGCTGGTTTGCACTGTCTACAATCACGGTGAGCCCGGTTACATTGGTTCCGTAGCATGGGTTGCCATCGATATGCGCCACCGAGGCTGGGATTATGATAGTGTCGAAGTAGGAATAGGGGATGGCTTTCAGGCCTATCTCCAGCAGGCCTTCGTTGAGGAATATCTTGCTTGCCCCGCATTGTGTCAACGAGGCTTCGCCAAGTCGTCTTACGTGCTGAAGGATATAGAATGTGTCGGTCATGACGTTCGGGGTGGTAATCAGCACGGTGGTGTCGCTGTTGTACAGAATGCCGTCCACGGTGCAGAAGCGAGGGCAGTTCGCTATGTTAAAACCGGTAATGCCTCTTGCCCAAAAGAAAGCCGTGGGGGCGAAATACTCCAGACTGTCGGGCAGAGTGACGGAGGTAAGAGGAATAGATGTGAAAGCGTAGTCCTCTATCCGCCGCAGTCGGGATGGGAAGGCTATGCTGCGCAGGCTGTCGTTGCCCGAGAAGGCCCTGTCGCCTATCTCGAGCAGAGTCTCTGGCAGAGTGATGCTGCTGATATGCCTGCCGGTGTTGTTGTCGAGAGCCCTTGAACCGATGCGTGTGACGGTCAAGCTGCGGCCAGAGCTGTCCTGCACCGCCGTGGGTATCACCAGTGGCGACTGTACAGGCAGTCCGGCGAAAGCATCCATCCGAACCTCGGCAGTGGTGTCGCCCGTCTGCCGGAACCACATGCCATTGTAAACGAACTCATTCTCCTGCAATGTATAATACTCCTGCTGCGCTACCGCAGTGAGCAGTGGCGCAAGTAGGATGATGAAAATAATTGTCTTCTTCATATTGCAAGTGTTATCGTAATCGCCAAAACAATGGCAGAAATCTTAAAAAGGTTGTTTTTTCTCATAATGTTGTTTTTTTGAAATGATATTTGCTTATTAACGCTCTTTTATATATTTTTTAGTATATTTTGGGAGTGAAAAGTGCCACGCAGGAGGAGGTTTTAACAAAGTTTAATGTTTCTTAAGTTCAACTTATAAATGCAACACTTGGGTCAAAAAACATAAAAGGAGTGCCTGAACAAATCCAAACGATGGAAAGAAAATACGGCCATATAAAAAATATTTCGTATCTTTGTACGCGTCATTGTGGGGCGATTTGCTATGCAATGGCATGATATATTGTTGGTTATAACGAATATACATAATATACCGTAACGATGAAAAAGATTCTTATTGTCGGTGCCGGCGGCCAGATAGGCAGTGAGCTGACACGTAATCTGAGAGACATCTATGGCGACAGCAATGTCGTGTGCAG
>FLNX01003840.1_pt1 | contig 23409 bp, 24 predicted proteins | sample 1140341 | NCBI WGS metagenome assembly FLNX01 (sample SAMEA3878208, study PRJEB12797) | bioreactor metagenome | biome: Moose rumen | place: Sweden | collected 2011-10
TTGTTCCCGAGGCCTCCCCTGCCGCCCTTGCAGAGCACGAATTCCTGCCCCGGCTCCACCAGCTCGGCCACTTGCTCCTCCTCGTATTCCAGCACGACCTGTCCGGTTTCAGGCTCTTCGTCTCCGTCCCAATAGACCTCCTCTTCGAGCTGGGAATTCTTTTCGCGCCAGAACTCGACCGTCTCCTTCTCGGGCGCGGGGGCCACTTCGACTTCCTCGATCCTGGTGGGGATGAGCCTTTTCACGACCGTTCCGAGCGGCACGTCGAGGATGACGTCCTGGCCGCTTTTGCCGGTCTGCAGGCCGCCGGCACCGGGCTGCCCGTCCTCCGCGATCACATTCTTGCGGTACTTGAGGTGTATGAGTGTCCAGAACTGGGGGTTCGCACGCACTATGACGCTTCCTCCCCTGCCGCCGTTGCCGCCGTCGGGCCCTCCCTTGTACTGGAACTTTGCGTGGTAGAGATGCGCGCTCCCCGCTCCCCCGTGCCCGGAAGCGCAGCGGATGCGCACGTAGTCTATGAAATTGCTTTCTGCCATAACATGCAAATTTAGTTAAAAAACGTATAAATTTTTCTTAGACCCCCCAACGGACGAAAAAATTGGTGCATATTGCGGCCATGGAAGCATCAAGTATCAGCGTTGCCGCCGCCCAGGGCGCGCGGCCCGCAGGTTTTCCGGCACCGTGGAGTCCGGAAGAAGACGCCACCCTTCTAAGGCGTTACAACGAAGGGGTTACGGTAGAAGCCCTGCAGGAAGAACTCGGACGAAGCCGCGGGGCGGTCAGGACCCGGCTGCGCAGGCTCGGAGTCGAACTCCCCCTGCCCGATTTCATCGTCAGGGCCAGGTCGCTGTACCCCAATTCCTTCAAGCCGTGGACCGATGAAGAAAGGTCCCGACTCAGGGAAATGTACATGGCCAGGGAGAAGCTGAAAGTTATTTCCGACACCCTCGGCCGGGCCGTAACCGCGATTGCGAAAGAACTCGAGAAGGAAAATCTTTGATTTGCAATCAAAATCGCTTATATTTGCATTTGGTATGCACAGATTCCGCCTGCAAATATCGGCGATCCTTCTCGTCTCTGTCCTGGGAGCCTGCACCAAGGGCCTCTACGGAGACGGCACGTCATCCGTCCTCGGCACAGTGACTGACGGCCTGGAAGTCGCATCCGCAGGCGTGCTCACCGCAGGAGAATGGAACGACCTGTCGAACTGGGACTTCTGGGGGGATCTCCTCTCAAACAGCCAGTTCGAGGGCTACCAGAACTACTGGAGCATGTTCACGGACAATCGCGTGGCGGTCAGTGTGCAGCTCCCGGGCGGAGAACCCGCCATCGGGGTCAAAGTCGCTCTCACCAGAGACGGAGCCCAGATATGGCAGGCCGTCACCGACAATCTCGGAGAGGCCGAATGCTGGTACTCCTACTTCGGCCACGACGCCTCCGTGGTCTACGACAGCACCAGCTGGTCCGCTTTCGGCATCTCGCTGGACGGCATCGCCCAGGAGGAGTCTCCCCTCTTCTCCAAACGCGGCTACCCCGCCAGCATCAACACCTACACCGTCGCGTCGTGCGCCGCTCCGGCAGCTTCGGCGGACGTAGCCTTCATAGTCGACGCCACGGGTTCCATGGACGACGAAATCGAGTTCCTGAAGCAGGACCTGATGTCCATACTGCGCAGGGTCAAGGACAGCACGGATGTGGTGCTCCGCACCGCGTCGGTCTTCTACCGCGACCAGACGGACAGCTATCTTACCAAGTACTCCGCCTTTACCGACGACATCACCAGCACGGTCAACTTCATCTCCAGCCAGAGGGCTGCCGGCGGCGGGGATTACGAAGAGGCCGTCCACTCCGCCCTTGAGTCCTCGCTCAAGGACCTCAAATGGAATGCCGGAGGCAGGGCGCGGATCGCGTTCCTCATCTTCGACGCCCCGGCGCACCAGGAGAACAAAAACGTGATTGCCAGCCTCCAGGCCTCAACCGAAGCCTATGCGGCCCTGGGCATCAAACTCATCCCCGTGCTCGCCAGCGGCGGCAGCAAGGAGGCGGAGTTCCTGGGCAGGCTCATGGCAATAGCCACCAACGGCACCTACGTGTTTCTCACCGATGCCAGCGGCATCGGCGCGGACCACATAGAAGCCTCGGTCGGCGAATACCGCCTCGAGAAGCTCAACGACCTTCTCGTGCGCGTTCTGCTCGACAATATCCTTTAAAGGAGAATCTGTTCCAGGCCCAGTTTCGGGACGTAGTGCACCCCCTCTTTGCGGAAGTAATTGAGGGGCGCTTCTTTTGTGGGCAGGATGTAGATGCTTTCGGCGGACTTCCCCACCGCAAGGACGGCCACCGGATAAAGTTCCCGACCGGGCACCATGCTGAGCAGGGCTTGCCTGTTGAAGGCCCTGATCATCAGTGTGTTGAGTCCGAGCTCCATGGCTTTCAGGGCCATGCTCTGCAGGGAAATCCCCAGGTCTATCAGAAGACTGGAGTCCTCGGGATGGGTGCCGTAGACGAGCACGAAGGCCTCGGGTTCGGTGCCGGGAAGAGGCAGCTGCGGGAAATCTTTCGGGTCACAGCCCGGATCGGCCGCCCTTCGTGCACGGAAAAGCGCGCCCATCTTGAAGTTCGCGTTCACGAAATCCGCCTCCGGCCCGGCCGTAACGAGCTTGAAACGCAGGGCCTGCTGGTTCTTGGATGAAGCGATACGGGTGTTCACCTCCACGATTTTCTTCAGTTCTTCAAGGGTGACTTTGCGCCCCTGGTCGAAACCGCGGGTGCTGCGGTTCTTCGTGAAAAGGGAATCGAGCGACGGACCGCCCTTGTGCACAGCCTTCGGCTGTCTGTGTTCGTATTCGTCGAACTTGTTTTCGAGATAGTTGTCTGCCATGCTGCAAATATACCGTTTTTTGGGATGACGTCCAAAAGTATGTGTTCAGGCGCAGATACCACGTATTGTCATCCCGAGCCTGCCCTCATTCCGGGCTCCGACCCCCTCATTCCGGTCCCCGACCCGGAACCTTCCTTGGCCACCTTGTCATCCTGAGCCTGCCGAAGGATCTCTTAGCTCCTCCCCTGGACAGGGGAACTGAGCCTATAAACTCCTCCCCTCTTGAGGGGAGGTGGCCGCAGGCCGGAGGGGTCTCCATGCCTCCCATGCCGGATTTCACCCCATTTTCGGCATGGCCCTCTGTTTTTCCCCTTCCCATGCCGGAATTCACTCCATTTTCGGCATGGCTCGCTGTTTTCCCGCCTCCCGTGCCGGAATTCACCCCATTTTCGGCATGGCGGATCCTCCAGATACCCCTCAGTCGCTTTATCCTCGTTTTTTCATCCGTGCTGATGCAACATCCGGGTGCTGTCGTGCATCTTCCATTCAGAAAATAAAACGGCAGCAACCATGAAAATACGCAGATTCCACAAGTTCTTGGCAGTGTTCTTCCGGGCGATGGTATAATCGCCCCCATTTTGTGTGTTGGTGAAAAGAGGTCCCCCAGGGGGTCTCTTTTTATTTTATGAGATTCAGGAACTCGTTCCTGGTGCGGGAGCTGGAAAGGAAGATTCCGGAGAAGGCCGAAGTGGTGGTGACGGCGTTGTCTTTCTCAACTCCGCGGAGCTGCATGCAGGTATGACGGGCTTCGATGACCACGGCCACCCCGAGTGGCTGCAGCGCTTCCTGGATGCAGTCCCTTATCTGCTCGGTAAGCCTCTCCTGCACCTGAAGGCGGCGGGCATAGGTCTCCACCACGCGGGCTATCTTGCTCAGGCCGGTTATCTTGCCGTCGGGGATGTAGGCAACATGGCACTTTCCGATAAACGGAAGGATGTGGTGCTCGCAGGTGGAATAGAGGTCTATGTCCTTCACCAGCACCATCTGGCTGTAGGGCTCGTTGAAGACCGCTCCCTGTATGATTGAGGCGCCGTCTTCGCCGTAGCCTTTGGTGAGAAACTGCAGCGACTTCGCCACCCTTTCGGGGGTTTTGAGCAGGCCCTCACGCGAGGAATCCTCGCCCAGAAGGTCCAGGATGGCCTTTACGTGGCCGGCTATTTGTTCGGTGACCTGAGGGTCGTATCCGTCTTCTCTTTTATATGCCATAACAGCTGCAAAGATAGCCATTTTTGGCGGCATGCAGAAAATATTTTGACGTATGGAAAAAATACCTATATTTGCGCAAATTATAAAGAACGCAGATTATGTTTTGGACTTTGGAACTTGCAAGTTCTCTGGACGATGCACCATGGCCGGCAACCAAAGAAGAACTTATAGACTACGCAAACCGCTCCGGCGCCCCCGAAGAGGTGATTGAAAACCTTGGTGAACTCGAAGACGACGGCGAAATCTACGAAACCATCGAGGACATCTGGCCCGACTACCCCACCAAGGATGACTTTTTCTTTAACGAGGAGGAGTATTAGGGGGTTAAACGCCTGAAATACAGCAACTTAATGCGGATGGGTGCCATTTTGACGAATGGTGCCCATCCTCATTTTATCGCATTCTGTCGCATCCTGTCGAAAGATAAACGTACACATAAACAGACACAAAAACAGACACAACTTTGTAAAAGGAACAGTAACCCTAAATTGTGTTTTTTTATGGCAAAAGTAAAACCCGAAATCCCGGCAGGAAAATTTGTAATCCTGAACCGCGTCAACAAGCAAGGCGAGACCATCATCAACCTTCGCTTCCACTTGGATGGCTATGTCAAACGCTCTACTGGCATCGGTATTCCTCCCGCTGCCTGGGATGAGAAGAAGTGCTGCGTAAAGTCCTCTTACCCTCAGGCTGCAAGGATTAACGCCGACCTTGCGGCCTTCAAGCAGGACATCGACAGGAAATTGCTCGATTACGACGGGAAAATCACCAAGAACGTGCTGAACTTCATCCTCAATGGCGGCGACCCCGCCAATGAGGGGGATCTCCCCGACGAATCTCCGATGCAGGCGGTAACCGCAAGCACGAACTTCATCGCTTATGCTCAGTCGGTGAACAATCTGCAGTACGGCCGGAAGATGTACGGCTACTCCCTCTGGTACAACAAGCAGAAGCTTATCGAACAGTTCGAGACGTTCCTTCTGTATTGGCGTAAAACGCCCTCCCTCACGCTCAAGGAACTGCGGAAGGATGTCATTGACGAGTATGTGCAGTATCGTTTTGCGGTGCGGAAGAATACGAGCAACGAGGCGGTGAACAAGTCGCTGGTTCCCCTGTATGCGGCGATGAAGGAGGCGGTGACCAATGGAATCATCGAGCAGAAGGCCATCGGCGGAATTGTGGACCAGTACCTGCCCACTCACGAGACCGAGTACAAGCCTGATGCCGACGAGGCGGGAGTAAAGGTTCGCTACCTCACTCCGGCGCAGATAGAACAGTTGAAGGACTATCATCAAAAGTGCAGGAATCCGCGCTCGAAGGAGATTCTGGACATGTGGTTCTTCTCCTATTATGCGTGCGGCCTCCGAATCTCGGACATCATGACGCTCGAATGGGAACATATCGACTGGGAGGAAAAGGTGATACGGAAGAAGCAGTTCAAGACGAAGAAAGTTCCCGGTATCCCTGCGCCTCTTGGAACCTCCGCGCTTGAGATACTGGAGCGCTGGAAGGGCCGGAACAAGCGATTCGTCTTCGATTTGCTTGCCGAAGACTATGACATGTCCAACCAGCGGCGCCTGTTCATGGACCGCAATTCAAAGGACAAGACCTTCAACAAGTCCCTCAATGTGGCCAGGATGACGCTCCGGCTGCCTTTCCCCCTGACCATGCACGTCGCCCGGCATTCCTTCGCCGTCATGTGCATCAACAACGGGATGGACGTGTTCATGCTCAGCAAGCTGCTGGGGCATACGACGATTGCGTCCACGCAAAAGACCTACGCCGAGTTCCTGAAAGAGACCGTCATTTCCGAGACCAGGTTCATAAGAGAGCTTTAGGCCGTTTCTTGTTCTGGACCAAGGAGTTATGGTGGATGCCGAGCAGAAATGCCTCGACATCCTCTTTGCTATAGAAATAGGTGTCGCCCACCTGCGAGTAGCCCAGCAGGCCGGCGTCGCGCCACTTCTTGATGGTGGCGGTCGACGTGTCCAGAAGCTTCATGAGCTCCGCGTTGGTGTACACGGGCTTGTGGGCGCTCAGGCCCATCTTCAGGTCTTTCACTTCGTCGGCCAGCTTCTCTATCTGGCGGGCGATGTCGTATCGGTCGTGCTCTGACATTATGCGTGGGGTGTTAGTTTCATGTCCGCTGTATAGCCCCGGGAATCCTGGAGCATCTCATTGAGGTCTTTGTACTTGCCGTACAGGTCCGACATATCGGTCACCCTTCCGGGAAACATCCTTTCCAGGGCCGTCTGGCATTTCTGCCCCGCCTCGTCGTTGTCCAGGAAGCCCATAATCTTTTCGTGGGCTCCGATATAAGCAGTGGCCTTCTGAAGGTTGTTGACCGAGTTCAGCACCACGACGTCACAGGACGGCGTCTTGTTGGACTGCATCACCTGCCAGGAGAGAAAGTCGAAAAAGCCCTCGAAAACGGCGACGCTCTTAGCGCCGGGCGTCACGGACAGCTTCCCCTCCGTGTTGATGGTGGTGACGGCAGCCTTCGTCGTGGACTTGAACCTTGTCGGCGAATTCAGGGCATAGCCTCCGGAGTTGTTCGGGAATCCCAGCAGCGTGAAGTTCATCCCCTTCTGCGGGTTATGGACGATGACTTCCCTGAGGTACTGCCGGGCAAGTTCCAGGGGGATCTTCCGCTTCTGGAGGTAGTTTACCAGATAATCGCTGCGAATATCCCGCACTGCCTTGATTTCGCTCCTGGGCGAAGGCGGCTCCGGTCTCTCATACTTGCAGGGACCAAGCGAGGTGATGAACGCTTCCGCATCCCTGCAGCTGCACCGCCTGGCCAGCATCACCAGCTGGACAATGCTTCCGCCCTGTCCCAGGCCGAAGTCGTTCCAGAGGTTCTTCTCGCGGTCGATATGCAGCGAAGCCCTGGTCTCGTCCCTGAAGGGCGAGAACCACATATCCTTCCCCGGACCTTTTCTGGCTCCCAGGGCCTCCAGGACCTTTTCTATAGGGTAGTTGTATAGCTCTTTGTCAAACATTCGTCAAAAATTCTGTAACATTTTGTCGCTTTTTATCGTATTTTGTCAAAAATTTGCTTACCTTTGTAAAAGTTTGAGTGCTTAAGTCTGCAATGACTTGCGGCAAAGCAACGACTTTTATAATATCGTAAACAATTTGTTTACGCAAAATAAGGCATTTTATTTTGATTTTGCAAGAAAAACGATAGTATTATGGCTAAAAAGACTGAAACCGAGGCTCCGGCCACCGAACAGAAAACCGTAAAGAAGCGCCCAAATTACAAGCGCAAAATGCCCATCCAGTACGGCCCGAAGCGCGGCCAGAGGCTCGCGCCAGTGCTACTGTACCTGTTCCAGGAAGGGATCTCCATTGCAAACCTGGCCGACCGCCTCGGGCTCTCCCGTCAGGGCATCAGCACCCGCTTCGTGCGGGACAACTGCTCCATGAAGGATATGGAGGAAATGGCTGCTGCGGCAGGATACAAGTTCGTGTGGAGCTGGGAAAAGATAGAGAAGGAAGACTAATCGGGATTGTTCTGCTCCCTGAATAGAAGGTTGGCGATGTCCACCCGGATTTTCTGGTAGTTCTTCTCCACTTCCTCCTGCATTTCCCTTTCGCTCAGATTGACTGTTTTCGGAACGGTTTCCCGGTGGACGGGAGGCCGTTCCGCCTGTACTTCCCCGCAGAACACCTTGGGATGCACCTTCTGGGCGAAGGTGTCCGCCACATATCCGCAGAAAGTACCCTGCGACAGAGCCTCTATCCTGTCTGCCGGCAGGACATCCCTCAGTTGATAGGAATAGGTGACGTGGTCGCTGGAGGCTCCTTCCTGGTAGGAGCGCATCTCCCTCTCCACTTTGCCGAAAGATTTGCTCAGCCCCTCGGCGGTATCGCCCTTTACCGCTCCGGAAAAGACGTTTCCCACCGTGTTGAAAATCACGTCAGACTCCTTCTGGTCGTAATCTTTGACCAGCTGGGACTTGTCCTGTGCGCCAATCACCACTGCCACCTTGTTCTCGCGGGCAGTGTTGATAAGGTTGTCAAGGCCCTTGAGGTAGATGGTCGGCAGCTCGTCGATGAGTACGGCGGAATGCTGCCTGCCGGGAACGTTGATGACCTTGAAGAGCTGCGACATCAGCATCGCCAGCGTCGTACCATAGACGGACTGCCTTCTTGGATTATTGCCGACGCAGATAATCTTGGGCTCATCCGGATTGTTGATGTCCAGTGAGAAATCGTCTCCCGAGAGCGTCCAGTACAAGGTCTTGGATGCAAAGCGGTTCAGCGGCACGCGGGCCGAGGCGATCTGGCCCTGCAGCTGCTCGAAGGCCTGGTCCTTGATGGCGTCGGCAAAGGTGTTGCGCTTCACTTCCAGTTCATCGAACTTCTTCATGACCGCGAACACTTCCCGGTAATCCCGCCCCATCAGCTCGATCAGATGCGGAAACGTGCAGTACGTGCCGCCATCGTAGATTTTCAGGAACCAGATGAGAAGGTCCACATAGCAGCGGGCAGAGAGCGAAAAGAAATCATCGCCCTTCGCCTGCTCCCTGTTGGCGTTTTTGAGAATCACTTCGGCAATCTCCGTGGCATCCACCGGGTCCGTCAGGTACCTGGGATGGATGGGATTGAAGCGGTGCGAATGCAACGGGTCGTCGAAGTTGATGATATAGAGTTTGGGCTTCACGCGGTAGCAGCCATAGTTGTCCAGCAGCTCATTCAGCACACGGGTGGTCAGGCTCGGATACTTGAAGTCATACACGAACATCGCATACCCCTTCTGCATCATCTGCTTGATGAAAGCGGCATAGATGCTGGCCGTCTTTCCCGAGCCAGGGGTGCCGATGACCATACATCCCCGCTGGGGAGATACACAGTTGATGAAACCCTTGTGCCGCCGGCCTTCATATTGGAAGGTCATCGGGATATTGACGCTGAACTCGTTCTCGATTTTCTCCCCGCACTGAGGGAACGTGTCCCAATAATCGGGCAGATGGGCGTCGAAACTGCGGATTTTCCTCCCAAGCAGAATCGCGCCTATAAGATACAGGGTGAAACCTGCGAGGGTCACAAAAACAAACAGCCATCCGCTTCCAAACAGGCCTGAGCAAAGGAATATCCCCAGTCCGGACAGCAGCGGCCCCAGCACCTGCAGCCAGCTGGAATCCTTGGAATTCCCGCTGCGGACCACGACGGAAACGGTGGCAAAGAACAGGCACACGAACTTCACGCTCACCTGCGAAGCGAACGTCCCGGAGCGGTATATCTCCAGCATCAGGGAATCTGTCAGCGAAGAGCGCAGCCCCACCGCCGCCCAGAACGGGTAGGCATAGTAATAGACAATCAGCCCCAGAATCCCGCCCGCAATCAGCAGGAACATCGAATACATCGGTTTCGTCCTGGCATCCATATCAGTTCGGCCCCTTCCGGCCCCTCCGCATTATTTCTTCATCCTCCCCCCGGCGGCTCCTTTCCGCAGCAGCGGCCGAAATCAGCAGGTCGGCCGCCTCCGAGGCGCTGTCTTTTTCTTTTTCAGCGCTTGCCTTGTCCTGCTCCGGAGGCCATTTCTCCTGACGGGCTTTCTCGAACTCCGCCGCGCTGATGCCGCTCAGCTCGCTTATCTTGAAGCAGCTTCTGGTCTGATGGTCGATGAGCGTCACCCCGAATATCTTCCCGTCCTTGTCCCTTGAGAGTTTCAGTCCGATATTGAACTTCCGCAGAATCCTTCGGGTATGCAGCTCGGATGTTCCGTGCAGCAGAGCGACCCGGGCCAGATTGGCGACACGCACCTTTTCCCTGGTACGCCATACCTCCCGGGACTGCTCAATGTGGAGTTTGACCTCTTTCAGACCGGCTGCGTTCAGGTCCTTCCCGCTGATGGGAGCCGTACACTTGCGCTGCGTCTTCGGGTCGATGCCGGTGAAGGTCATATAGATTTTACGCCCGGCCTTGACGTGTCCCACTTCCACTCCGAACTCCCGCATCAGCATCTTGAACTGTTCCGGCGTCGTGAAATAGTATTTCATCGCCTGGGAAATGAGCTCCTCCATCTGCTTCATATACTCGCCGCGCCTGGGAGCAAATCGCTGATACTCAACTTTCTTGGGAGCATCGTCCTTCTCCCTGGCCTCGCCATGGTCTTCAACGCTTTGTTCCGGCGGCAGCTCCTCCTTTTTCTCCGGCTTGTCGGCAAGCCCCACGGTAAAACCGTACTTCGCGGAGAGCTCATGCATGATTTCGTTGCAGCGTTTCCCCTCCCTGGAGTCCGGTATCTTGCGGCCGTCCTTGTCCACCCGCACGGAGACAACATGATAATGGACCCGGCCGATATCGTCGTGCCTGTATATAATATAAGGTTGAGCGCCGTAGCCCAGCCTCTCCATCAGCTCCCGCGTAAAGGCAATCACCTTGTCCTGCGTCATGTTGTCCGACTTCGCCGGATTGACGGACGCGTGAAACGACATCTTCTCGCAGCGCCTGCTGCCGCGCTCGTACACCTCAAAAGTCTCCATCGGTTTCTTCGGGTCGGCAATGTTGGAAGAGAAGATCGCCTCGGCCTTGCCCTCGGCGACCTTCTTCTCGTTGTACTGCACCGCCGACGAGCAGCTTGGCGCAGCGGCTTTGATCTTGACTACCATTGCAAGGCGCTGATGTCGATGGAGAACTCCCTCAGGATTCAGTCCTTGCCGGCGGGAGCCAGGTCCACGTTGGACACCCATACGTCCAGATTGACGTAGGTCTTGTCGTCCTTGACATTGGTGTTCACGCGAAGCCTCCCGGCCAGGGACACGAAGCGGCCTTTCTTGAGGTAGTCCGCGATTCCTGTCTTTGTCATCCTGCAGGTGTAGTAAGTGGGCTTCTCTTCGCCCGCGACCTTCAGGTCATTGGCGGCCACGGTGAAACGCACGAGGTCGGCTCCTTCTTTGGATGCGACAATCTCACAGTCCGCCGTAAGATTGCCAGTAATGAAAATGAGTTGCATAACAGTTTGAATTAGGGTTTTGAAATGATTATATGATGTCCTCCCTGACAAGACGTATCTTGTCGAGGATTTCCGTCATCATCGCCTTCATGTCGGCAAGATCCGTCCTGACCATCCCCGATGTCACTACGGGCCTGCCATCGCGGTCGCGGAGCTTTGCCAGGGTGTTCAGGGCCCGGACCTTCTGATTGTAGTTGTTGCCGATGCGGCTGATTTCAGATTTCAGCAGGGCGAGCTGCTTTGTGATATTCGCCTCCGTCCTGTGGAAGTTCCTGCGCTGCAGGCGCTTCACCAGCATAGTCTCCCGGATGTACTTGGAACGGTTGCGATACCCTTCCAGCTCCATCTGGGTGTTGAGCTTGTCAAATTCGGCGTCCGAGAACCGGACTGCCACCATGTGTCTTCTTACCTTACTCACAAATCCATCTCCTCTATAACACGTTTCAGGCAGCCAAAGGCGAGCGACTCCGGAGCGAGCAATGCCCGCCGCAGGCGCACGAGATTGGCCCGCCGGGCCAAGCGTTCGTACTACGAACGCACATCTCGCAGTTTGCCCCTAAGGTCAAACTCTTTCCTCCCCTTGGGTCTGCGATGCAAAGATAGCAAAATTATATTTACTTATGCAAAATAATTGTTTACGAATTGCAAAATTATAGTTACATTTGCGCAGAATTGTAAAAGCGTAAAACTGTAAAAGAGTAATTGCGCAAATGAGCAATTGAGTAAATGCGTAAATGAACAAACGAGCAAATGAACATTTGAACAAAAGCACATATGAGTACACAATTGGATGATTTCAAACGCGCCCTTGGACTGGACGACAACTTCCAGGAAACAGCCGCCCCTGCCCCGGCTACGGCCCCGGCGAGCGAAAATGGGAAGCCGGTTGCGCCGAAAAAGGAAAACGCAGGCCTGCCCAGGAGAACGGTCTCCATCCCGGGCTCACTTCACACCCGCATCAGCCTCCTGGGCCTGTGGATGAACCGGGAGGGACTGATGGACAACCCGAAACTGTATGAGGTGATTGCAGCCGCGATAGACGAGTACGTCAGTCATCATCCGGCCGCAGCGGGGTATGTGAATAAGGTGTAGGTGCTATAGCCCCAACTGAGCCAGGAAGTGGCCCAAGATGTCGGGACGGCAAAGCAGTGGAAAGATCAGCCCATAGACCGCGCCCCAGAAATGGGCGGAGTGGCCGATGTTGTCCATGTTCCGTTTGGCCGCCCACCAGCAATACAACAAGTACAGCGGTGCGAAGATATAGCCGGGTATCGGGATGGGAATCAGGTAGATGTAGATGCCCATCTTCGGCTCGAACAGGATGCTGGCAAAAAGAATGGCCGACACGGCGCCGGAAGCTCCCACTGCATTGTAATTCCAGTCGTCCTTGAACTTGACAAGGTCCCAGACTGAGGAAACTGCAATGGCGCTGACGTAGAGAACAACGTACAGTACAATCCCCAACGTGCTTCCGAATGCCACGGCAAAATACTGCTCTACTACCCTCCCGAAGAAGAACAGCGTGAGCATGTTGAAAAAGAGATGACCCCATCCGCCATGTACCGCTCCGTAAGTGAACAGCCTGTACCACTCTTTCCTGTGCCAGACGGAATAGGCGTTGAACAGCAACTTGTTGCCGTTCAACGCGCCGGTGAAGCACAGGATGCTCACCAGACAGGTGATGGCTATGAGGATGATTGTGACCATGTGCATGCAAAGGTACTACTTTTTCGTGAGAAGGATAGCCGGGCAGGCGGAGATGACGCCTGAAGGGCTCAGCTCCGACTGCCGGGCGGTGGGAGCGCGGCCCGGGAACAGTCCGGTGCAGGCTCTGCCTGTGCCGGTCTGTGGACGGGTTGGACTTCGGCGGCAGCTGTGCTGACGTCGAGGTCCAAAGCGCATGGAGCGGAAGTGGAGCGTGCGGCCCCGCCGTGCGCTCGACTGGAGCGACTTCTCAAGGTGGTTTGAGCAATTTTTGTTAAATTTGCGTTGATGTACACCGACCTGAAGGATTATCAATTCAATCAAACTAATTGCAGCGGACTATGCGTAAATTCAAGGTTCTGATGATTAATGGCAGCCCCAGGCCCAAGGGGAACACGGCGCTTGCGCTATCGGAAGTGGCAAGGCAGCTGGAACGCAATGGGATAGAAAGCGAAATCGTGTGGATTGGCAACAAGCCTGTCCGCGGCTGCATCGCCTGCAACCAGTGCAAGGCAAGGCCCGGCGCCTGCATCTTCGACGACGATGTCTGCAATGAAATCAGCGCGAAATACGCCGAAGCGGATGCCATCATCGTCGGTTCACCGGTTTACTACGGGCAGCCGAACGGGGCGCTTCTGAGTATCATCCAGCGCTCCTTCTACTCCAACGGGAAGCAGGTCAGCGGCAAACCGGCGGCCGCCATCGCCATCTGTCGCAGGGGCGGCTCCACAGCGGCTTTCCAGACGCTGAACATGCCTTTCCAGATGATGGACATGCCCGTTGTAAGCTCGCAGTACTGGAACATCGTTTACGGCCGTGAACCAGGTCAGGCGGCGCTGGATGCCGAGGGGATGCAGACCATGCGGGCCATGGCGAACAACCTGGCTTTCCTGCTGGAGTCAACCGGCGGGCAGCCCTCCCCCGGCCGAGGCGACGAGCCCTGGGAGCCCACGCACTTTATCCGATAACGTAAATCATCCGCTGGAAATCAACGCCGAAGGCGTGGCGGTGGTCGGCGGGGATGAAACCCAGGGAGGCGTACAGCTTGACAAGATGCGGCATATCGGAATCCGCCACGAGTGCAACCTGCTTGTAGCCCAGCGACATGCCTTTATCGATTCCGTCCCTGAGAAGGGCCCGGCCGATGCCTCTTCCACGGCATGACGGCAGCACGGCAAGGGAATCCAGATAGTATTCCCCAGGGTCGGTTTCCTGGTCGGAGGCTGCTTCCATTTCCGAGAGTTCAGGCCAGAGTTCCGTAAAAGCTTTGCGCCGGAGGTTCCGGTAGATTTCGCCGGGATAGGAAAGCAGAGAGCCCACGGCAACGCCGCCAATCTCGGCCACCCGCGTATGGACATACGAATACAGGGTGTCCGTCCGCTTCTCACATGCTACGAGCCGCGCATAGATGTCGCTCCCCTCCGGGGTATCTGTCTCGAAATCATAGAAGTGCATCCCCGCCATGATGCATTTGGCAAGGAAGGGGGCGTCTTCGGGGCGTGCGTCGCGGATAATCATACCGTAAATTTACGCATTTTTTGTGAGATGGGAGCCGGGCGGGCGGACTTGTCCGGCTGCCGGGCGGTGGGAGCGCGGCCCGGGGACAGTCCGGTGACAGCTTTGCTGGTGCCAGTCTGGCACCGGGTTGGACTTTCGCGGCGGCAGCGCCGACGTGAAGGTCCAAAGCGCTGGAAAGCTCCGACGAAGTGGCCGAACTTGTTCGGACGCTTGGTCGGAGCGCGCGGTGGAGTGAAAAGAATTCACTAAATTCGCTGTCGGAATCTTTCCTGATGCTGTTATGTACGAAATTCGCTATACCAAGGGAGGCGAAAAGGACTGCGTGAAAGTGATGCGCAGCCCCTACGCCGACATTGCGGCCGCTCTTCTGGAGCAGCTGAAGGCAGATCCGTACTCAAACACTGGCGGAGGCCTGGAGAAGGTGGACGACGGCGATATCTTCTATGTGCGTCGCATCAGTGCCAAACACCGCCTTGTGTACCAGATTGACGAGGACAAGCAGGAAATCCTCATCTGGGAGATGTGGAACCACTATGACCGGATGGGACAGGAGAGAAGGAAGAGGTAGAATGCAGTTCAAGCACACGCATCGGCCGGGATTCTGGCTCGGCTTTATCGATTTCTTCACAGCGGGACTCTTCTTCCTGCTATATATGCCGCTGGGCGGGCTGCAGGAAGAGCTGGACTGCATCCTGGGCCGCAGGACACAGCGGTACTGGGTGGCCTATCTGATTGGCATCCCCACGCTGTTCATCTATCCGCTGATATGGATGGCAAACATTGCCGAAGAGCTGAAGGCCAAGGCCATGGAGATGGGCATCGAAGAGCCTTACACCTCCTGGTGGCACATGTTCGGCTGGAACACTTTCGGGCTGATTCTGATGGGACCGGCCGTGGCAACGGGCAGATTCTTTGACACTCTCAACAAGATTGAATCCAGAATGAATGAGGATAGCCGGGCTTGACAGCTTTGCTGGCAAGCCGGGCGGTGGGAGCGCGTGGAGCGGAAGTGGTGCCCGCGGCCTTGCCGGCAACACGACTGGAGCGGTGCGGGGATTGCGGGATGGCAGTTCTTCAAAATGTAGGAGGGCTTGCAGGGGGCTGAGAGGCGGTTTTGGGGGTGAATCGGGGTCATCCGGAGATTCGGCGGGAATGATTTCGGTGAAGGAAGAGGCGGAGTTCTTCATTTTGTAGGAGCGGCCCTCGGGGGTTCTTCAAAATGTAGGAGAAAAGTCTTCAAAACGTAGTGGCGGGTTCTTCAATTTGTAGGGAAAGGGCTGGTAAATTTTCTTCAAAATGTAGGAGCGGTCAGTGTGGGCGGGAGAGTAAACGCCTGGTTATCAGGCACGATTTGCCTTGAGAGGGACGTCTGACAAATAGAATCTTAAATGAAATGAACAACTATCTACAAACGCGCGAAGGCCGTGAAAAAGAAAAAGCCTATTCGTCGGAGACGACGTCGTAGCGCAAACGCCAGTCGTCCAGCCAGGCCTGCATGGAGGTCCGGATGTATGAAGTGACGTTCCGTGGCGCCGGACGCAGCTCCTTGGTGTAGTTGCAGAGGGAGATGACCTTATTGAGGAAGGGCTTCAGGTCCTCATACTCAACCTGAGGGAAAATTTCATCCAGGGCCGACTGTGAAGCTCCGGCAGATTGAAGAAGGTGGAAGCAGACATCCCAAACGGAACGCCGCTCCTGCTCTTCCTGCCCGGGAGCAACCCTTGTGCGTATCTTGAAAACGAGCAGCCTGTCTTCCCCGGAGCCATAGGCCTTGTAAAGGAACCATATCGGGAAACGCTCCCGGAGTTCCTGCCCGGAAGGGTTCAGAATCCGGCCGACGATATTGTCGTAGCGCGAATAGCTCTTCTCCAGCGAGAGGATTCTTCTGAATGTCGAGAGCTTCATGGCAAATCCTCCCTTGTGCCGCCACGAGCAGATTAGCCAGTAGAGGCGCACCGACTTGGCGTAGGGCGGGAACTCATAGCCGGCGATAAGCTTGACCTTGCAATAATTTTGTCCAATGCGCAGATATTTGCTAACTTCGCACATTATGATTGATGCTGCAAAATATAGCAGTCTTCTGGACTCGCTGATAAAGATTTACAACCGTGAACTTACATGGCTGGAGTTCAAGAGCAACTACCAGGATGCCGACCACCTTGGCAAGTATATCTCTTCCATTTCCAACAGCGCCTGCCTGGCTCATCAGGAGTTCGGATACCTTTTCTTCGGGGTTGACAATGACACCCTTGAGGTGAAGGGCACTACGTTCAATTCGGATTTGGAAATGGCGAAAGGGAATCAGCCCCTGGAACTGTACTTGCGCACCAATGTCTCCCCGAAGATTGATTTCAAGATTGAAGAGTTTCTCTATTATGGTAAGCAGAGACTCGTCGTTTTCATCATCCCGGCAGCAATTCGCGAAACCACCAACTGGATGGGCATACCTCGCATCAGGATTAACAGCTCAGTAACCGACCTTCGCCCTTATTCGGACTGGATGCGCCAGATTTACATGACGGGATATGACTGGACGGCCGAAACAGTAGAGAACGCAACGCTGGACGATTTGGATCCGGACGCTATCAAGAAGGCCCGCGAGGGGTACATTCAGAGGAATCCCGACAAGAAAGACGACTGCCAGAAATGGGATGACAAGACTTTCCTTGACAGGGCCAGAATAACAAAAGACGGTGCAATTACCCGTGCCGCCATGCTTCTGGTTGGCAAGGAAGATTCTGCTCACAAACTCGGGCACATTGCCCAGCTGGTTTGGAAGCTCAAAACGAAGAGCGAAACCGCCGGTGAGATTTTCACAATTCCTTTCGTCTTGGCCACGACCAAGTTGCTCAATAAAATACGCAACTACCGGTTTAAGATATACCGGGACGATGTTTTGATTCCTGAGGAACTGTGGAAATATGATGAGGAGATGGTTCTTGAAGCCATGAACAATTGCATTGCCCATCAACGTATGGATTCCAATGCAAGAATCATTGTCACGGAGTCAGAAGAAGACCTGACATTCGTCAACGCCGGCGATTTCTACGAGGGTTCCTATGAAGACTATATTCTGGGACAAAAGACTCCCACTCACTATAGGAATCCATTCCTTGCAAATGCCATGGTCAATATCAAGATGATCGATACGCAGGGACTTGGTATCCACACCATGTATGAACGGCAACGGAACCGCTATCTCCCCTTGCCCGATTATGACCTTAGCGAGAGTGGATATGTCAAACTACGCATTCCAGGAACAGTAATAGACAGGGACTACAGCCTTCTGCTGATAAAGAATACAGACCTTCCGCTTGAGACAGTTTGCCTCCTGGACCAAGTACAAAAGCATAAACCTCTTTCCGGAGAGGCTGTTGCAATGCTTCGAAAAGCCGGGTTGGTTGAAGGGCGTAAAAACAACTTGATAATTTCAAAGAAGCTGGCTCAAAAGGTCGATAGAGAAGCTGAGTACTCAAAGTCCAAGGGGTTTAGCAAACAGTTCATCTGTGACCTTATTCTCAAGGCGTTGGATGAACACGGAGGGCTGACTAAGGCTAAGATTGATGAACTGGTGTTTGATTATTTGCCCCCAAGTTTTAACTATGATAAAAAGAAGTGGCATGTTGGTAACATGCTCGCAGAGATGAAGAAAAAGAACCAAATAAGACTGGAGAAAGGGAAACGCTGGGAAAGGGTCAAATAAATCAGATTTTATTGGAAGTTTATTGGAACTTTGAATACAAAAAACGCCGTTCTACGTTGGTAGGAGGGCATTTTATTATTGGAAGTTTATTGGAACTTTACTCCATCTCATGCAGCTTTTCCGGGTCACGTCCAAAAGTATGAGTTTAGGCGCAGATACCACGTTTTGTCATCCCAGGCCCCCGCTGCCCTCATTCCAGGCTCCGATCCGGAACCTCCCTCGGCCACCCTGTCATCCTGAGCCTGCCCTGTCATCCTGAGCCTGCCGAAGGATCTCCCTCCAGAACTCCTCCCCTGTTCAGGGGAACGGACCTATACACTCCTCCCCTGTTCAGGGGAGGTGGCCGTCAGGCCGGAGGGGTTTTCCTGCAACCCGTGCCGGGATTCACTCCATTTTCGGCATGGCTCGGTGTTTTCCCGCCACCCGTGCCGGAATTCACTCCATTTTCGGCATGGCTCGATTCTCCAGATATCCAGATACCCCTCAGTCGCTTCGCGACAGCTCCCCTAAACAGGGGAGCAGTTGCTGGTAAATACGCCTCCCCCGTGTCATCCTGAGCCTGCGGTATCGTCCTGAACCTGCCGAAGGATCCCCACTGTTCCAGGTCCTCACTTCCGAGGGGGACCTGGAGCATTTACAGCCATTTCTGCGACAGATCCCTCGTTATTTTGAGATACCTGTCTCGCTATCAGCCATTTTCGCTCCCGGTCCCCCAGCATGAACGGGGACCTGTCGCACTCCGACCGGACGTCGGGATGAACGCTGTGGCATTCTTCCCTTAAACACACACTTTTCCCCTTGAGCCGCTTTTCCTTCAGACCCTCAAAACAGTCCCGGCCAAATTCTGTCATGACACTCCGCAACATGGCGATTCCATGAGACATGGTGGATTATCACTCGCCGAAGGCGTCCATGATTACGGTGGGGCGGCCGTCGGAGGTGAAGGCGCCGAGACTGTACTGCCACGGGCGGCATTCGGGCTCCCAGTAGAAGACGCCTTCGCAGTGGCCCGTGGCGCGGGACTCGCGGATGATGCGCCGGAGCTGGTCCCTGCCCTTCTCCATCACTTCGGGATGCCGCTCGTCCACTTCGAAGCCCGTCTCCACTATCATTACGGGCGTGCGGTACTTCTTCCACACGTGGGTGATGTTCCGCATGCAGTGGGTGATGGCCTCGTCTTCATCGGTCTCGAGACCGGAATCCAACGCCCAATAGGGATAGAGCGACATTCCGATCATATCCCACCTGGCGCCGTACTTGCGGAGAGTGTCGAGATTGCTGTCGTAGAGGGGCTGGTGGAAGCCGTTGTCCAGATGGACGACGACCTCCGCCTTCGGGAAGACTTCCTTCACGGCGTCGTACCCGGCGGCGAAGAGCCCTGCGTACTGCGCGGGGTTGTTGCGCAGGTGCCCCACCGACTCGAGTATGGTCACCCTGCCGAGGGAATCCGGGACGGGATCGCCCCACTCATCCCCCTTGACGGTCCATAGGAAGCCGTTCGAGATTTCGTTGCCCACCTGCACCCAGCGGGGCTCGATGCCCTCTGCCTTGAGCCTTCCGAGCACCGATTTCGTGTGCCCGGCAAGGGAATCCCTTATGGCTTCATAGCCCTTTCCGGACCAGGATGCGGGGATGTTCTGCTTCTTCGGGTCGGCCCAGAAGTCGCTGTAGTGGAAGTCCACCATTATCTCCATTCCGAGGTCCCGCGCACGGCGGGCCTTTACGAGCAGGTCTTCCACGCCGTTCCAGTTGCCGTGGGCGGAAGGGTCGACCCACACGCGGAAGCGCACGGCGTCAAGTCCGAGCTCCTTCATGAGCGCGGTGCACTCCCGGGGCTCCCCGTCTTTACCGAAGAATTCAAGTCCGCGGGCCTCGTACTCGGTGGCCCAGCCTATGTCGGCCCCTTTCCAGAAATGGTCCTGCCCGCTGCAGGATACCAGCAGCGCCAGTGCAAATAGTAAAGGTGTGTTTTTCATTTTCGTATTGTCAGCTTTCCTCAAGGGCGAATTTAGAACAAATAAAAAATAACCTGCCTCAACGTTCCCTGTCGCTTCGCGACCCTATCCGGGAAAATGGTCACTTATACTTTATTTCAGGGCCGCCACCACGCCGGCCTTGACGGTGAAGAAGTTGTCGGCGCCGCCGGTCATGATGCGGTATTCGCCGTGGCTGCTCCAGGAGGCGGGACGGTCCGAGATGGTCATGTCCTGGCCCGTGTCGTTGCTCACGTAGTCCGAAATCAGCGCCTGGAAGTCCTTGATGCGGGCCATTGCCGTGCCTGCCTCCATCTCGCCGGCGCACAGTTCCTTAAGGTACCCTATGTACTTCTCCTTCCATTCGGGGTTCGAGAGGATTTTGGTCATCAGGGGATTGTCCGGGGAGCCCCAGTTCAGAGGGTCCTGACGGCCGGCGTCCGACTGGACTCCGCAGTTCGAGGTGGTGCCCAGGGTGTTGTCGTAGTCGTAGGGGATGAAGAAAACCTTGTACTGAGAGGGGTCGGAGTTGTTGAAATAGAGATAGTAGTTGTTGGTGTTGTTCCAGTAGTCGTCCCACATGCCGACCGCGACGTTCACCGCGTAGGTGCAGAGGAAGAGGTCCATGTCCATCACTCCCCCGATCCAGTCGTAGAAGGCGTCGTTCCTGAGCTTGCTTACCTTGGTGATGAAGTCGGTGAGCTGGGCCTTCGCCGCCACGAAACCGCTGTCGAGGTTGGTCTTGAGGGTATAGGTATACCCGTGTTCGTTGTCGTCTGCGCCCATGCCGGAGGCATAGCGGAGCGAAGACCCCCAGGCGCACTTCCAGAGGTTGCCGTCCTTGCCTCCGAATTCCTTCTCCCGTATGCGAAGATAGTCCTTCCCCACATGCTCCAGCTGTCCGTAGACCCCCAGGTAGGCGTTGCCGAAGCGGCCGGCGTGCATCCAGAGGCGGCAGTAGGTGTCGTAGGGGGCCGTCCAGACCCCGAAGCGGCGGAAGAGGTCGTAGCAGAAGAGCTCCCGTACGCAGGCCGGGTCGTCCTTGAACCATTTGAGGTCGAAACGGTAGATTCCGTGGATGCTGCGCTCTTCTTTCTTGCCTGTTATCTCCCTGAAATTCAGGCCGTAATGGCAGTGCTTGAACTTTGTACCCTCCTGCGGGCGGCGGCGGGAGGTATTGCCCTTGAGGCGCAGGCCGACGCTGTCTTTCAGGACTGTCTCGAAGTTCTTGGTGTACTGTACGTTGCACATCACATACTCCTGGGTGTCATGGTTGGCGTCATAGGCGGCGAGGAGCTTTTCCCACTCCGTGTCCTGCACATACACATGGATTTCCGGCACGGCGGTGATGTCGTAGACGTATTCCACGGCCTCTTTCCATTTGTCCACGTCGGGAACCGGCGGAGGATTGAAAACGGCTATGTCTTCGTCCACGCGCGAGCACGCGAAGACGGCCAGGGCTGCAACCAGTATGGGAAGCCACTTTCTCACGGCCGCTAATTTACCCTTTTTTGCCGAAATACCGGGAGTTTTTATTATTTTTGCGCCCGTTAATTGGAAGTGTATGCAGGAAATTCGAAACATCGCACTGATAGCCCACGTAGACCACGGCAAAACCACCATGGTGGACCGCATGATCTACCAGGCCAATCTCGTGCGCCAGCCCGAAAACCTCGGGCAACTGATACTTGACTCCAACGACCTCGAGCGCGAGAGGGGCATCACCATCCTCGCAAAGAACGTGTCCGTAAACTACAAAGGAGTCAAAATCAACATTATAGACACTCCGGGCCACAGCGACTTCGGCGGCGAGGTGGAGCGCGTGCTCAACATGGCCGACGGCGTCCTGCTGCTGGTGGACGCCTTCGAGGGCTGCATGCCCCAGACGAGGTTTGTCCTCCAGAAGGCCCTCAGCATGGGGAAGAAGCCCATCGTCGTGGTGAACAAGGTAGACAAGCCGGGCTGCCGCCCCGACGAGGTGCAGGAAGAGGTCTTCGACCTGATGTGGGGCCTCGGCGCCACCGAGGAACAGCTCGATTTCAAGACCGTCTTCGGCAGCGCCAAGCTCGGCTGGATGGGCCCCGACTGGAAGAACCCCACCGGCGACATCACTTTCCTGCTCGACACCATCCTCGAGGAGATTCCCGCCCCGCAGGTGGTGGAAGGCACCCCGCAAATGCTCATCTCCAGCCTCGAGTACTCCCCCTACGTGGGCCGTATCGCGGTGGGGAAGGTCACCAGGGGCAGCCTCCGCAGCGGCCAGCAGGTGTCCCTTTGCAAGCGCTACGACGTCATCCAGAAAGCCAAAATCAAGCAGCTCATGGACTTCGAGGGCCTCGGCAAGAAAGAGGTCCCGGAAGTGCAGTGCGGCGACATCTGCGCGGTCGTGGGCATAGACGGCTTCGAGATAGGCGACACCATCGCGGATCCCGAAAGTCCGGAGGCCCTTCCGCCCATCGCGGTGGACGAGCCCACGATGAGCATGCTCTTCACCATCAACAACTCCCCCTTCTTCGGCAAGGACGGCAAGTTCGTCACCTCCCGCCACATCAAGGAGCGCCTGGAGCGCGAGCTCGAGAAGAACCTCGCCCTCCGCGTGAAGCCCGGCCTTAATGCCGACTCCTTCGTGGTCTACGGCCGCGGCGTGCTGCATCTCTCGGTGCTTATCGAAACCATGCGCCGCGAGGGGTTCGAGCTGCAGGTAGGCCAGCCCAAGGTGCTCGACAAGACCATAGGCGGCCAGAGGTGCGAACCCATAGAGGAACTCTCCATCGAGGTTCCGGAAGAGTTCGTGGGCGCCGCCATCGAGTTCTCCACCCGCCGCAAGGGCGCGCTCATCCACATGGAGTCCAGGTCGGACCGCACCCTGCTCGAGTTCGAGATTCCCACCCGCGGCCTCATGGGCCTGCGCAGCAACCTTCTCACCGCCACCCAGGGAGAGGCCGTCATCGCCCACCGCTTCAAGGAATACCAGCCCTACAAAGGAGACATCGAAAACCGCAGCAACGGCGCCCTCGTCTCCCTCGAAACCGGCCAGGCCATAGCCTACTCGATGAACAAGCTGCTCGACCGCGGCCGTTTCTTCATCGAGCCGGGCGAAGACATCTACGCTGGCCAGGTGGTCGGCGAGCACACCCGCGAGAGGGACCTCAACATCAACATCTGCAAGACAAAGAAGCTCACCAACGTGCGCGCGGCGGGCTCCGACGAGAAGATAATCCTGCCCCCTGCCGTGAAGATGAGCCTCGAGGAGATGCTCGAATACATACGCGAAGACGAGCTGGTGGAGGTCACCCCGCACCATCTGCGCATGCGCAAGATACTCCTCGACCCTCTGGCGAGGAAAAGAAACAGCGACAACGAGTAGGTTTTAAAGAAAATTTTGCTAACTTTGCAACCCTTTGTAATTGAACTGAGGAATCTGCCCTCCGGCACCACCCGATTCGAGTGGGAGGCC
>FLNX01003141.1_pt1 | contig 23381 bp, 15 predicted proteins | sample 1140341 | NCBI WGS metagenome assembly FLNX01 (sample SAMEA3878208, study PRJEB12797) | bioreactor metagenome | biome: Moose rumen | place: Sweden | collected 2011-10
TCTCGGGAACTATGAACTCGCTCTTGACTACCTTCCAAGGTGAAGTCAAGTTAAGACCATGCGAAAACAGCATATTTGTATCCATGACTGCAAATTTACAAATAATATACTATACCACCAAATATCTACCCACACGATTCAACATAGAGCCAAAATTAAACTGTCAACTGTCAACTGTAAGAAAACGCTTGTTTTACATGAGCGAACGAACTATGCGAAACAGGAAAATGCCAAAGGATATGTGCTGATGAAGGTTTTTCGTTGCAAAAGATAGTTAATTGTTACGAATAATTCATTACACAAGTAGTTTAATTGAGGAATTAGTTGTACCTTTGCACCTTGAAAACTCAGAATATTTAAAATAGTTTTCATGCGGTCCAAACAAAATGAGGTTGACAACGAACTATACGAAGGACTATCGACTGGAAGAAACAATAATAAACATAAAGAATAATCGTATGAAAAAAGGAAAGATTTTAATGATTGCTGCTGCCTCGGCCATACTCGTGAGCTGTGGTGGTGGCAAGCGTGGCGGTATGCCCAACTTTGGCGACAATGAGTACCCCGTGCAGACGGTGCAGTCGCAGAGTACCTCGATGCAAACCACCTATCCCGCCACCATCAAGGGTGTGCAGGATGTGGAAATCCGCCCCAAAGTGGCAGGTTTTATCACACGCGTGTGCGTGAAGGAAGGACAGTCGGTAGGTGCCGGGCAGTTGCTTTTCGTTATCGACAACGAAACATATCAGGCTGCCGTAAGACAAGCACAGGCTGCCGTCAACACGGCTACGGCACAGTGCAACACAGCCAAGCTGACGATGGATAACAACCAGAAGTTGTTTGAACAGAATGTGATTGGCGAATACGAACTGGAATCGGCCAAGAACACGTATGCCAGCGCCCAGGCTCAGTTGGCTCAGGCACGCGCAGCCCTCGCATCGGCCAAGGAAACGCTGAGTTTCTGCTATGTGAAGAGTCCTGCAGCCGGTGTGGTAGGTTCGCTGCCCTATAAGGTGGGTGCAATGGTCAGTTCGGCCAGCACACCTGCTCTGACCACTGTTTCCAACAACTCGTCGATGGAGGTTTACTTCTCGATGACAGAAAAAGACATGCTGGAGATGACGAAGACGGCTGGCAGCGCCAGTGCGGCTATTGCTCAGATGCCATCAGTGAAGCTGATGCTTGCCGATGGAACCATCTACGGCCATGAGGGACACGTGACCAAGGCGAGCGGTGTGATAGATGCTGCTACCGGTTCAGTTCAGCTGATAGCCACCTTCCCCAATACCGAGCGCCTGCTGAAGAGTGGTGGCAGCGGCAGCATCGTTGTGGCCAAGGCCAACAACTCGGCCATCATGATACCACAGTCTGTGGTGATGGAGGTTCAGAACAAGAAATTCGTCTACGTGCTAGGTAAGGACAACAAGGTGAAATATACCGAAATTACCGTTGACCCGCAGACCGACGGACAGAACTACGTTGTGCGCAGCGGTCTGAACAATGGCGACAAGTATGTCACCAATGGTATTACGAAACTCAACGACGGCATGGAAATCGTGCCCATCACCCCCGAACGCTACCAGCAGAAAATCGACGAAGCGTCTAAGATCGGGACCGATGGCACAGCCAAGGGTTTTGTCAATGCAATGAAGGGTAACTCGAAATAAGAAATACAGTAAATCATAACATAAAAAGATGTCGTTTACAACATTTATCAAACGCCCAGTTCTCTCGACGGTGATTTCCGTCGTGATTGTGCTGCTGGGCTTCATCGGTCTGGCCACGCTGCCTATCGAGCAGTATCCAGACATCGCACCGCCAACGGTGGTAGTATGGACCAGCTATCCTGGTGCCGATGCCGAGACGGTGAAAAACTCCGTGCTCGTGCCGCTGGAAGAGAGTATCAACGGTGTGGAAGGCATGGACTACATCAGTTCGTCGGCCTCTTCGGGTAGCGCACAGCTGAGCATTCTGTTCCGTCAGGGCATGAACCCCGACATGTGTGCCGTCAACGTGCAGAATCGTGTGCAGCAGGCACAGGCGCTGCTGCCCGCAGAAGTAACGCAGATTGGTGTCACGGTGATGAAGCGTCAGACCTCGCAGGTGATGATGTTCACCCTGACCAGCGACGGACGCTACGACGACGAGTTTCTGACCAACTACTCGAACATCAACATCATTCCCGCCATCAAGCGTATTCAGGGTGTGGGCGACGTGCAGTCGCCAGGTGTGAAGACCTACTCTATGCGTATCTGGCTGAAGCCGGAGGTGATGAAGCAGTACGGACTGATGCCCACCGACATCACCGGCGTATTGGCCGAACAGAATATCGAAGCAGCTCCTGGTACATTCGGCGAACGGGCTAACGTGGCCTACGAATATGCGATGCGCTATACGGGTAGACTGAAGACGCCCGAGGAGTTTGGGAACATCATCATCCAGAGCAATGCCGACGGTTCAACGCTGAAGCTGAAGGATGTGGCCAAGATAGAGCTGGGCGGACTGCAGTATTCTGTCTCGATGAAGAACAACAACATTCCGTCGGTGATGGGTATGGTGCAGCAGATTGCAGGCTCTAACGCCAACGAGATAGCCGTCAACGTGAAGAAGGAGCTGGAAGAGCAGGCCAAGCTCTTCCCGCCGGGCATGTACTACAAGATCAACTACGACGTCACGGAGTTCCTTTATGCCTCTATCGAAGAGGTGGTGTTCACGCTCATCATGACGCTCCTGCTGGTATTCCTCGTGGTGTATATCTTCTTGCAGGACATGCGCTCTACGCTCATCCCGCTCATTGCCGTGCCTGTCTCGCTTATCGGCACGTTCTTCTTCCTGAAGGTCTTCGGATTCTCCATCAACCTGCTTACGCTGTCGGCCCTGCTGTTGGCTATTGCCATCGTGGTGGACGATGCCATCGTGGTGGTGGAGGCCGTACACGCTAAGCTCGACCAGGGTTACAAGAGTGCACTCACAGCCAGTATCGACGCCATGAACGAGATTTCGGGTGCCATCATCTCCATCACGCTGGTTATGGCTTCCGTGTTTATTCCTGTATCGTTTATTGGCGGAACGAGCGGTACATTCTATCGTGAGTTCGGTGTAACAATGGCTGTCAGCATCTTCATCTCAGCCCTGAACGCCCTCACGCTTTCGCCTGCTCTGTGCGCCATCTTCCTGAAACCTCACGACAAGGAAGGTCATGAGGTGAAGATGTCGCGCGTCGACCGATTCCATACTGCTTTCAACACAGCCTACGACAAGGTGCTGGGCAAGTATAAGAGCGGTGTGGAGAAACTGGTTCGCAAGCCTGTCATCATCGGTATCGCCGTTGTTGTGGGTATTGCCGCACTGGTTCTTTCGATGAGTACCACCAAGACAGGCCTTGTGCCTGATGAGGATACGGGTACGCTGTTCTGCACCATCTCCATGCCTCCAGCTACGTCTGTGGAGCGCACCAAGGTGGTTATCAGTCAGGTAGACTCTATCCTGGCAGCCAATCCAGCCATCCTGAGCCGTGAGCAGATTCAGGGCTACAACTTCATTGCAGGTGCAGGTTCCGACCAGGCAACGTTCATCATCAAGCTGAAGCCATTCGAAGAGCGCCAGAAAGGATTCTGGTGGAAGCTCTCCGGACTGTGGCAGGGCGACGGTGTCTATCGTTTCTTCGTCAATCCTTATGATGCTACGTCGGTGCTCGGACTCATCTACAAGCAGACGGCCAACATCAAGGATGCCCAGATTCTGGCCTTCGCGCCTCCTATGATTCCCGGCTTCTCGGCCAACTCGGGTGTGTCGCTCGTCATGCAAGACCGTACGGGCGGTTCGCTCAACAAGTTCTTCGAGGTGACGAAGGAATATCTGGCAGAGCTCAACAAGCGCCCGGAGATACAGACGGCTATGACGTCGTACAACCCGAACTATCCGCAGTACATGATTCATGTGGATGTGGCCAAGTGTAAGCAGGTGGGCATCTCACCGCAGACGGTACTCTACACGCTGCAAGGCTACTACGGTGGACTCTACGCCTCAAACTTCAATGCCTACGGTAAGCTCTATCGCGTGATGGTGCAGGCCGACCCCTCTACCCGCATGACGCCGGAGAGTCTCAACAGTGTATATGTGCGCACGCCCAACGGCATGTCGCCCATCAATGAATATTGTACGTTGGAGCGTGTCTACGGTCCGTCGAACATCAACCGCTTCAACCTCTTCACGAGCATCAACGTCACGGCTACTGTGGCCGACGGCTATTCTACGGGTGAGGCCATCAAGGCCGCACAGGAGGTGGCTGCCGACTATCTGCCCGCAGGCTACACCTACGACTATTCGGGTCTGACCCGTTCGGAGGCCTCGTCGAGCAATTCCACGGCCCTTATCTTCGTGCTCTGCTTCATCTTCATCTATCTGATTCTGAGTGCGCAGTACGAGTCGTACATTCTGCCCTTGGCCGTTGTACTCTCCGTTCCGTTTGGCCTGGCTGGAGCCTTCGGCTTCACGCAACTGTTCGGACATTCCAACGACATCTACATGCAGATTTCGCTCATCATGCTGATAGGTCTGTTGGCTAAGAACGCCATCCTGATTGTGCAGTTCGCCCTGGAGCGCCGACATACGGGTATGGCCGTTTCCTGGTCAGCCGTTCTTGGTGCTGCTGCTCGTCTGCGTCCTATTCTGATGACGTCGCTGGCTATGATTATCGGTCTGCTGCCTATGATGTTCGCATCGGGTGTGGGCAAGAATGGTAACCAGACGCTCGGTGCTGCTGCCGTAGGCGGTATGCTCATCGGTACGTTGCTGCAGATTTTCGTTGTTCCCACCCTCTTCACCATCTTCCAGAGCTTGCAGGAGAGAATCTCTCCCATGAAGTTCGACGATGAGGAGAACCCGGAGATTGCAGCTGAGCTGAAACAATATGCGCACCGCCCCGTAGAATACAAAGTAGAAGAGTAAAAGAAAACGTATATGAAAAAAATAGCAACCATAGTCCTGGCAGCTGCCCTGATGAGCAGCTGCGGACTCTATACCAAGTACGAACGCCCCGACGTGAATACCGAAGGCCTGGTGCGCGACCCGCTGAGCCTGACTGATACGCTCAAGGTGAACACCGACGAGAACTTCGGCAATATGCCTTGGCGAAGCGTCTTCACCGACCCGCAACTGCAAGCGCTCATCGAGCAGGGACTGCAGAAGAATGTCAACCTGCTCAACGCCGCGCTGAACGTGAAGATGGTGGAAGAGCAGCTGAAGGTGGCCAAACTGGCCTTCATTCCGGGCTTCTCGTTCACCCCGCAGGGAACCATCTCGTCGTGGGACGGCGGTAAGGCGACGAAGGCATACTCGCTGCCCATCACGGCTTCGTGGAATGTCGACCTCTTCGGCAATCTGCTCAACGTCAAGCGTAGCGCGCAGATGCAGCTTCTCGCCACCAAAGACTATCAGGTGGCGGTGAAGACGAACATCATCGGTGGCATCGCGAACCTCTATTACACGCTCCTGATGCTCGACCGCCAGGTGGAGATAATCAACGATATGGAGCAGCTCACGAAGGATACGTGGGAAAAGATGAAGGTGATGAAGGAGACGCGTATCGGCTATCGCTCTACTGCCGTGCAGAGTGCGGAAGCCAACTACTATTCAGTACAGACGCAGAAGGCCGACCTGCTCAGACAGATACGCGAGATGGAGAACTCGCTGAGCCTCCTCATCGGACAGCCGGCACAAACGATTGCCCGAGGTCGCTTGGAGAATCAGTCGCTGCCCACGAACCTCTCTACAGGTGTGGGCATCCAGATGCTCACCAACCGCGCTGATGTGCATGCTGCCGAGATGCAGCTGGCTCAATGTTTCTATGACATCAACACCGCCCGCTCGCGTTTCTATCCCAACATCACCATATCGGCTACCGGGGCCTTCACCAACAACAACGGTCTGGTCAACCCGGGCAAGATGCTCCTGTCTGCCGTCGGCTCTTTGGTACAGCCCATCTTCCAGCACGGACAGATTGTGGCCGGCCTGAAGGTGGCCAAGATGCAATACGAACAAGCCTACAACACCTGGCAGAACAGCATCCTCTCAGCAGGCAGCGAGGTGAGCAACGCCCTCGTACTCTACAACTCATCGGCCGAGAAGAGCCAGATTGAAGCCCGCCAGATAGAAGTGCTCAAGCAGAACGTGGAAGACACAAAGGCTCTGATGGCCTCTTCTGGCAGCACCTATCTCGAAGTGATTCAGGCACAGAGCTCACTGCTCAGCGCCCAGCTCTCGAAAGTGGCCGACGACTTCTATAAGATGCAGGCCGTCGTGAATCTCTATCAAGCCCTCGGAGGAGGAGCAGAGTGATTCTTCATTCTTAATTCATTCTTAATTCATAATATACATGAGTGATATTAGTCAAAAAGCCGAAATCGACCCCAGGGCGAAAATAGGCGACAACTGCAAGATTTTCCCCTTCGTCTATATCGAAGGCGACGTGGAGATTGGCGAGGGATGCATCATCTTCCCCTTCGTCAGCATCCTCAACGGCACCCGTATGGGCGGCCATAACAAGATTCACCAGGGTTCCGTCATCGGTGCGCTGCCACAAGACTTCGACTTCCGAGGCGAACGATCGGAGTGTATCATCGGCCATAACAACATCATACGAGAGAACGTGGTGATCAACCGCGCTACGCATACCGGCGGACAGACCGTCATCGGCAACGACAACTTCCTGATGGAGGGCGTGCACATCTCTCACGACGTCAAAGTGGGCAACCGGTGCGTCTTTGGCTATGGCACCAAGATCGCCGGCGAATGTGAGATAGACAACGGGGCCATCTTCTCGTCGAGCGTCATCGCCAACGCAGGAACACGCATTGGCGAAGGCACTATGATACAGGCGGGCACCACCTTCTCGAAGGACATCCCTCCCTACATCATCGCCGGAGGCATGCCCATCGCATACGGTGGGGTGAACAAGACGATGTGCGCCTCTTACGGCATCGATGAAAAGGTCATCAAGCACATCGCCAATGCCTATCGACTCGTGTTCCACGGACAGACAAGCGTCTTCGATGCGATGCACCAGATCAAAGATCAGGTGCCCGACAGCCCCGAAATCCGTAACATCATCGAGTTCCTCGAGACTACCGAGAAAGGCATCATCTCTAAACTCTGACACTACACGCACCATCATCGATGAATAATTCGTGGTTCTCTCATGTTTCCTTGAACATGAATATTGCATAGAACACCCACGAATTATTCATCGTTTGTATTCAATATTGACATATTCACTTAAAATTTAGGCATATTTGTCTAAAATTATTTCGCTTTTTGTAAAATATTTCGTAACTTTGCGCCGCGAATTATTATAAACAGAAAGAACGAATCTACAATAAGAATCAAATCGTTAATATATGAACAGACGTTTACTATTATCTCTCATCCTATCGGCTATTGCCGTTGTGGGATGGGCACAAAATGAGAACAAGCTATCTGCCACAACGCAGATGTTCTTGGACGAACTTCAGGGAAACATCTCTTTTGAACGCGACACCAAGGTGGAGAAGCAGTTGGGCTTAAAGCCTATTGATGGCACTTGGGACCGGATGAACAAAAATGTCAACCGCATCTACGCATCTCCCGACACCATCAATGGAACTGCCTATATTGCAGCTTATCTCCGGTTAAAAGATCAGACTGACGTTAAGGAACTGGAAGCATTAGGCGTGATTATTCAAGAAACCTTCGACAAGGGATTGGTCACTTCATTGATTCCCGTTGACAAGATCAGCGAGGTGGCCGATGTGAGCAACGTGACTCGCATCAATGTCTCTCCGCTCAAAAGAATCATGACAAAAGTAGCCCGAGAGAAAACCAATGTAGACGACGTCCTGACGCTCTCTGCTGATGCTATCCAATCTGGTCTGACCAAGAAATACGATGGATCAGGCGTAGTATTGGGCGTGATTGACACAGGCATCGACTTTGCACACATCGCCTTCAAGGATAAGGACGGTAATTCAAGAATCAAGAAAGCCTACGTATATAATGGCAGCAGCGCGACGGAATACTCTTCCATCACCAGCACTACGCTCACAGATGACAATTCCGAAGATCACGGGACCCATACTTCAACGACAGCAGGAGGCTCATCGGTGATCGTCAATGGAACCAACGTTAGCGTAACCGACGACCATAGTAATGCCACTTATGGTGGTATGGCTCCTGGAGCCGACCTTTATCTGGCTGGCATCAACAGTCTGTCGAGTACATACCTCGACAATGCTGTCAAAAACATGTGTACCTATGCTGATGCTCAAGGAAAGCCCCTTGTGGTCAGCAACAGTTGGGGTTCTCAATTTGGCCCCCACGACGGCACAGGCGACGAAGCTGATGTCTACAACTCATTGTTTGGCGACAGCCATCCCAATCGTGTAGCATTGTTTGCGGCCTCTAACGACGGGGGCAAAAGCAAGGATGGAGAAGGCGGTGGCTATCATCTTTCTGGTACAGCCTCGTCAAGCAGTCCGCTGCGCTCCATTTGTCGTGCTGCCAGCTATTCAAATACCGATGCCGGCTATTATTATTACGGCGTTATCGCCAATGCCTGGTGCCGCTCAACAAGCGTTAGTAGTATGACCTGCAAAATCTACGTGCTTGATTCAAGCACTGGAGCCGTAAAGACTTCTGTGACCGTCAATCCTACGTCAAGCGGAGAATCGGTTTCCGGCCTCTCCACATATTACAGCGGAACTCTTTATGCTTACAAAGACTATATTGACTCTGATAAGACTCAGGTACTTCTCTATACATCAGGACTTACATCAAGAAGCACATCTACAACGACAAAAGACGGGAGTACATATTATAAAAGCAAATACACGCTCGCTATAGAATTCTATCCTTCAAGTGGAAGTGCAACCGTAGACGTATGGGGCGGCTCCTACGGTTACTTCACCAACCATCTCACGACGAGTGGTTACAATTGGAAGGCCGGTTCTGATGACATGAGTGTCAGCGACGAAGCGACTATTGCCAATGTTATCTCAATTGGTGCCTATGTTTCTGCAAATACATGGACAGACTATAGTGGCACTGCTCACAGCATGGAAGATGAATATACAATGGGGGATATCGCGCCATTCTCCAGCTACGCTACGGCCAGCGAGAGTCCTACAGGTCTGCAGTATCCCTGGATTGCAGCTCCTGGTGCTCGCCTTGCTGCAGGCGTGAATCACAACCACACTGCCACCGTTGATGACTACAGCTATTATGGCGAAAACTATAACAGCGACCTAGTAGTCAACAACTCTTCTTACCCTTACGCCATGATGGAAGGAACCTCGATGGCCACGCCGACGGCGGCAGGTATCGTGGCCTTGTGGCTACAGGCTTCATTAGAAGAAAATGCCCAGCACAAGAACCTGACGGTCAACGACGTGAAGGAGATAATGCAGCAAACGGCCATCACCGACAACTATACCACCTCTGGTGCCAATGCCTCGCATTTCGGCAACGGCAAGATTGACGCTCTGGCTGGTATCAAGTATATTCTTGGGGCTACCGACGAACCGACAATCAAGGCGACTCCAAACACGCTTGAGTTTAGCGGCTATGCCACACAAGCGCAAACGAAATCCATAACCGTAACAGGCTTCAATCTGGAAGGCAACATCTCTGTCAGCAAGTCTGGCTCTGCCGAGTTCACCGTAGATAAGTCAAACATTACGGCCGATGAAGCCGCCAACGGAATAGACTTGAACGTCACCTGGAACCCGACGATAGCAGGAACCACTACGGGAACCATCACCCTGACGAGCAGCAATGCTGAAACTGTGACCATCAGCCTGACGGGTACAGCCGAAGCCGCTACGCCGACGATTATTACAGATAAATCACTGATCTCTTTCACCAGCGGTCTCAACGACAGCAAGACGGAAACCATCAATGTAATGGGGCGCTTCCTTACGGGCAACATCACAGCAACGCTCAGCGACGCAAATGGAGTGTTCTCTGTAAGTCCGGCAAACCTTTCTGCTGATGTTTTGAATGGAGAAGGAGGTGGAAACCTTACTGTTACTTTCAACTCTACTGAAGAAGGAGAATTCACAGGCACGCTTACCCTTAGTGGTGAGGGTGCGCAGGCTGTCACCATCAGTCTCACGGCCACAGCTTCCGACGGTGGAACAGCCAGCGACGCTTATCTCAACATCGCCAAGTATGCGACTATCGACGAGGCAGGATGGAACACTTCTTACGTGAACAACTTGTACAAATACACAGAGTACGCCAATGAAGAAGTGGCTTGGCTCACATTACCTATATATGGTGCATGGAGCTCGGTTTACTATAGTCCAAAAGCCCAAAACTGGATCAAGACGAATGTGACAACTACCAACAACAAATATGCTGGCACATCATGGAACAGCAGCGACAAGTTGTTAGGTAGCTCATCCTACTTCACCAGCACTACAGCTCGTGCAATGGGATACAATTCAAATCGTAACACCACTCAGGAAACCGTTACCTTCTATGTAACGAATACGACAGCTGTGCAAATGTCTGGATTAGGGCAAACACGTTCGTCCAGTAGTTATCCTGCGACCCTGAAAATCTACGAGTGCACAGCGAACGACAACGGCACGTTGACGGAAGGAACATCCGCAGTAAAGAGCTACAACAATTCTGCAACATCTGGTACTTTTATTCTTTCTGCCACCGACCTTGATGCCTTGAAGATCTATAAGGTTGAAGCAGCCACTTACCGCAGTTATATCTGCGAAATCGGTTTCCAAACTCCTATCAATGTAGAGAAAGATCCAGAACTCGTGACAAGTTTGCAGGGAACAGCTGTAGTAGAGGAACCCATTGCAATGGGAACATCCGAAGCCACCTCGATTATGGTGACAGGAGAAAACCTAAAAGGCAATGTGACGGTTGCCCTGAACGACGAAAATGGTGTATTCTCCATCAGCAAACAGAACGATGCAAACAATACCAGCTACGCCAAAGATATGGCCGACAAGCAGGCTATGGGTATGTCAACGACCCTAACCCTCACGAAGGAAGAAGTTGAGGCAGGAGTCAATATCCTCGTGGGATTTGCTCCGATAGAGGCCATCACCTACGAGGCCACCATCACTCTGAGTTCAGAAGGCGTTGAAGACCAAGTGATCACCCTTTCGGGTACAGGCTTGCAGCCTTACATCGTTGCTACAGAGGAACTGACGTTCGAAGACGGAACCGTAGGCGAACCCATGCAAAAGTCTATAGAAGTATTAGCAGAGAACCTGGCTGAGGGCATCACCCTGACGCTGAACGACGAGAACAACGTCTTCGCCCTCAGCAAGACTACCCTCACCAAAGACGAGGCTCAGGAAGGAGCAGACGTCACCGTCACCTTCACTCCTGCCGAAGCCAAAGACTACAGCGCAACACTCACCCTTACGAGCCTCAGTGCAGACCCCGTCACGGTGAGTCTCAGTGGTTCGGCTACGCCGGCTTACTTCGATGTAACTGTAGGAAACTACGGTCTGACTACGTTGTATCTCGACTTCCCCGTGGATATCCCGTATGACACTTACGATCCCGACCTGCTGGGAGTCTACTATGGCTATGACATTGTAAATGCCGACTTAAAATTAGCTCGACTGAATAGCATTATTCCAGCAAATACGGGTGTAATCATTCAAGCTAATGGTGGAACATACCGTTTCAACAAGTCTTCAAACAAAGAGTATCAGCTTCCTCGCGAAAACTATCTTACGGGCTCTGTAACCAGTATTACACCTGAAGAAGTTCTCCAAAATGCACAATCTGATGGAGCTGTTTACACAATGGCAATAGGTTCGAAAGCATATATTGGCTTCTATAAATTTACAGGAAAACAGTTATCTGCTAACAAGGCTTTTCTCATTTATGAAGACAACAATGCTAAGAATTTCTTTATTGGTATAGGAGGATCAAATGTTGCCACAAGCATTAATAATGCCATTAGTGAAAATGAAATTGACGATTCTTGGTTCACTTTGCAAGGAACAAAACTCGAAAGAAAGCCAATAATAAGAGGTGCTTATATACACGACGGAAAAATTGTACTCGTTAAATAAAATAATAAACATGATGACAAAGAATTATAATAAACCAAATATTATCATTATAGATTATATTTCCAGAAATAATCTGATGATAGACATTGTTGGTGAATCTACTGGAACTCAAATGGGCAACGCTGCTACAGTGAAGCCCTTTGACGACGATGAAGATGAAGATTATGATTATAATCATGAAGTCTGGGACGAGGAAGAATAATGTTCCAGTCCCACACGACGAATCATAAGAAACGAACTGCCTTTTGTTTTTGGCAGCTCGTTTCTGTTGATAAGTCGATGAGTACGAAGAACAAAAATAGATTACAGACCCCACCCCTAACCCCTCCCCTTAAAAAGGGGCGGGGAGTGCCTGCGAATTCAACAGGGAAGGCCTGCGGATTCTACGGGGAAGGCCTGCGGATTCTACGGGGAAGGCCTGCGGATTCTACGGGGAAGGCCTGCGGATTCAACAGGGAAGGCCTGCGGCCTCAACTGGAAAAGTTAACGGTATTAGGGTCTAATAGAATATAATTACCAAATTATATAACGTAAAGAAGGGATGCGAAAAACTGCACCACAAAGACATAGAGCAGGAAAAGCGGGGCAGCTGATTCTATTCCCTTGCAAGCAGAACGGAAAACGGAATCGAGGGTGGGCAGCGTGCCCACAATAGCTCCGTAGGTGATACTCATCACCGAAACAGCACAGGCGATGAAAGGCACAAGGCTGGCGCTGAAACTGCTGGGGTACAGCGCACCCGATGAGCTCAACAAGATGGCATGGGGCATGAAGGCGAGGAGAACGATGGCAATGATGAACACCACCAGCTCTACCCCAACAGCTATCAGGGCGAGCTTCCGCGAATAGGATGTGAGCGGTGAGGGGTGAGAGGTAAGAGGTAAGAGGTGTGAGGCTCGCAGAAGCCCGTATGCGATGGCCCCCAAGAGCAGCCACACCAATAGCGGTGTGGACAATACATGGGAGAACTGCCCAAAGAACCAGCGGATGCCCTCGCTGCTCAAGAGCGAACGAACCATCGTCTGGGGCATCGTGGCATTGATCATCCAAGAGACGATGACCAACAGCACTTGTGCCAAGATAAGAGCCACAGCGAGGCGTGCCACGATTCTCGCTCCCCGCTTCTCGCACCCCCGTAATCCTTCATCCTTCATCCTTAATCCTTCATCCATAATCCTTCATTCTTCATCTGCCACCAGGTTGTCGAGGTCGAGTATGCGCATTTCCAGTGCCTTCACCACCAGACGCGTGGCGTTCACACCCGTGCCTCGGGCACTCTCGGGGAAGAGTTTCTGGATGAGTTCGTTCTGTCGCTTCTCTAAACTCTTCACGCCGAAGGGCATTCCACGCAGGTTGGTAATCTGCTCCTTCGTATATCCAAGGGCCAGATGGCGCAGGAAGCGCTCGTCGTATTCGTCGATTTCGTAGTTCACCAGGGCTTCCTGACGCATCAACTCCGAACCCACACTGTGCTTGAAGCGGTCTACAATCTTCTCCAAGATGGGCTGGTTGAACACCAACTTCTTGCCCTGCATCACACACGACACATCGGCTCGGGTGAGCAACTCACCGCTTTTCAGACAGATGCCGTCGCATCCAGCATCAAGCACGTCCACCCAGAGCTTCTCGTTGAGCACTTCGCCCGTGAAGATAAGCACCTTCACCTGTGGATACGACTCCTTGGTGTGGCGACATATCTCTACGCCAATGGTGGTTGAGCCGCCAAGCCCCAGGTCAAGGAGCACAAGGTCGGGCACATTGTTCTTGATGAGACGCCAATACTGGGTCTCGTTCTCTGCTGTGCCGATAATATCGGCTTCGGGGATATCGTTGCGGAAGATGCCCTCGGTGCCTTTCAGTTCGAGTGGCACGTCTTCCACGATGATGACTTTGAATTTTTCCTGTTTCATGTTATGGTCGTTTTATTCGTTGTTCTCGATATGTCATAATGGCCCGCCCTTGCAAGCGTGATGCGGAAAATGGTGGAACCGTCGTCGGCTCTTTCGCCCACAAAACCGCATCCTCGGAGATTGGTGGCCTCGCTGATGTCGCGGATAATCTGCCGACAGATTAACAGCGGCACATTCTGCATCGACGGCACAAAGAAGTCGCGATAAGGCAGTTGAGGCATGGGTAGCGTCAGGCGCAGATAATGGTCGCCAACAGCTTCGCCCGTCATCTGAAGCTGCTTCTCGCCCGACAGTTTTCTGAGTATTTCAAACAGATAGTCGATCAGCACCTTGTCTCCTCGCACCGCAGCACCTTCGCTCCCTGGCACCCACGATATACTGACCGTAGCTGCTTCCGGGCGTATCTCGGCAATCTGCCGCATAGCCTGCGCCGACAGGATGGAGTAGAGTTCCTTATAGTAGGCCAGCAACTCCTGAATAGCCTGCAGGTTGTCGTCGGTGCCATCGATGAGCTGACTGATACGCGATGGATAGTACATCGTCTCGTGTTTCAAAGCACTCAGACAGTTGTCTAAGACATTGTTGCTCACGTGTAGCCGCTGGTTCTCGTATTCCGATCGGCGCAGCTCATCTTCTGCCCGCTCGATACTCTCTTGCTGCAGCTGCTCCATATCAACGGCTCTTTGCAAGGCTTCCTCTATCTGCCCGACGATGGGCTGCAGTTGCTGCGGCATGTTGAAGCTCGACAGTTGCGACCTCAGTGCTTCTTGCTTCTGCTGGGCCGTCAGCTGACTGAAAAGCATTCTGTTGATATTCTCCACTTTCTCCACACAGATACGGAAGTAGATGCGATGGCGCTCGTAGAGCAGATAATAGGCCAGGATGATGACGAAGAGCAGCAGAATGAGCAGCGCTACGGCGATGGTCTTGTTGGTTTCCTGTCGCTGCATGGTCTGAACATATTCGCCCAAACGCTTGTCGGCCGACTTCTCCTTATATAACAAGGTATAGATGCGATTGTTATACTGATAGACGTCCCATTGATGAAGAGCCAGAGCCGATACGGCAATCTCGTTTCTCAGAAACACGATGAAGTCGTAGTCGGTATCGATGCCCTGATGGAACCAGCGCAGTTCATCGGGTTCGTCGGTGTCTGTCGTAGTAAACTGAGCTTCGCCATATCGCGATGCCACATCTTTTCTGATAAGCATCAAGGCACTATCGGCGTAAGCGATGGCCTCGCGATAGCGTCCTGTGATGTTGCATTGGTAGGTGCTGTCGGCAAGAGGTTCCCAAACGGGCTCGGGCAATGGTGGCATAGAGCCGCCCCGCACTACCGACGAGGCAGATAGGGTACATATCAGGGCAACCACAGCCTTCAAGATACCCACTGGCAGACGGAAAGAGAATCGGCTTCCCCTACCCTTCTGGCTCTCGGCCTTGATGTCGCATACGCGGAAAAGCTGACTGGTCTTGCGATATTTCTCAATGATTCCCTTGCAGTTCATCAAACCGAAGCCGTGACCGCCGTGCACCTTATGGTCGAAGAGGCTGGCCAGCTGGTCTTCGTCGATGCCTTCACCCGTGTCTTCTACGGCTATCTCCACATAGTCGGCAGTCTGCTGACTGCTCACAACTACGCTTCCGCCCTTCGGTGTGAACTTCCTGGCATTGTCGGCCATCGTGTTGATCATGAACAATGTCAGGATGCGATCGGCCTTCACCACGTCGGTGGTAGGCTCCACCTTGAAGTCGATGCCTCTCAACTGGAACGACATCCTACTGCGGGCCACGATATCGAAGACATCTTGCAAGCGGAAGGTCTCCACCTTTAGCGATAACTGTCCTTGCTGCAACTGAATCCACTCGGTGAGCACAGCGTTGTACTCGTTGATTTTGTCGGTCAGTTCGGTCATATAGCTGTAGCGCCCCTGCCGTATTTCCTCTGATTCCTGACGCTCGCGAAGACAGTTGGCCTCGTTAATCAAACGGTCGATGAGCGGCATCACACCATTCACCAAGAACACTTTCGCACGGTTTTCCACATTGCGACGTTTGTTGTTGTCGAGCCGCAAACTGCTGACCACATTGTCTTCATTTATTTCTTTCTGCCGTTCACTTAAGTCGTTCAGATACAGCGTGTTATTCTCCTCCCACTCGCGCAGTGGTTTAAGCAGGTTCTCAATAGGATTCTTTCTGTCTTTTCTGCGTCGCAAATAGTCAAAAAGGAAGATGGAGAATACCACCAGTACAATCATCATACCCACAGCAGCCATCATCCAGTTGAGCTGAATACTGTTGCGATCCAACCGGTCGGCTCGTGCCTCGAGCTGTCGGTCTTGTCGCGTCTGCTCCTGCAGGTCGATGTAGATCGTGCGGTTTTCATCGCTCCTGGGCTTATCGTCGATGGCCGAGAAGGTGAGCGAGAGCTTTTCACGGATACTGGCCACGAGGTCGGGAGCCTGATAGATGGTCGTGTCGGCAAGTGCTTTCTCCAAGTAATATCCCGACGCATTATAGTCGCCCAATGCCCAATAGCAGGAGGCCAGCGTACGATAGGAGCCTGCCACCTGATAGACATCGCCATACTGTTGAAACATCTCGAGCGACTTCTCTGCCAGATAGCCCGCCAGCATCGAGTCGGGAACGTTTTCCCGGTTGATGAGTTTCACAGAGACCATGTTGTCGACCATCAACTGTTCTCCCACTTCTTCGTCGGTGAGATGTTCGCTCAAGGCTTGCATCGAGTTGGCTTTCCAATACGTGATGCCAGTCGACGATGACAGTTGGTAGCAACGCATCAGGTTGTCCCATTCCTGCTGGGCCACTTCTTGCCGGGTACCACCGCGTATGATGCCGCCCGCGCCAATCTGATACAGATAGTTCAGATATTGGGCAGTATCGCCCTCCACCACTCTGACATCGATGCGCAACAACTCGTCGGAAGAGTTTTGCTCAAGTCCCACATAATAATAATAGGTAGAAACCACACACGCCATCTCGCTACGCGCATAGACCAATCGGCGCGACAGCCGCTCGGAAAGATGATTCTTGTCTTCGTCTATCCGGCTCACCGCCTGCTTGGCCTGCTCGTAGTATTCGTAGAACTCCTTGTTTCTCGACTGCCGCTGGCAGAGTCTCATCTGCTGAATAGCACACACCAGCAGCTCTATCTGGTTGTCGGTGAGCGATGCTATACTGTCTAATTGTCGTCGGGCTACTGCATAGCGCATTCGGGCAATGTTGACAAATGCCAGATTGTTCAGCGCTTCAGCCTGTCCGTCGCGGTAGCCTTTGTCGCAAGCTGCCGTCCACGCCTCTCGGGCATATTGCTCAGTGGAGTCGAGACTCCGATAGTGATAATAATAAGATAGTTGGTTCAGCTCGTCTACCCGACTTCTTCCATGTGGCATGCAAGCTGAAAAAACAAGCAGGCTCAATAGGCCAAACAAGCCTATTGAGCCATGCATGATGAGGTATTTATGCTCTCGCGTTGGCAATATATCCCAGTGCCTCCTTACACTTGTCGGTGACATACTGCCAGTCGCCAGCGGCAACTTTGTCCTTGGGGAAGAGCTTCGATCCCATTCCCACGCAATAGACACCTGCCTTGAACCAGGACTTCAGGTTGTCTTCGTCGGGCGAAACGCCTCCCGTCACCATCATCTTCGACCAAGGCATGGGTGCCTTCAGGCCCTTCACCATGTTGGGTCCCACCACGTCGCCGGGGAACACTTTCGTCAGGTCGCAGCCCAACTCCTGTGCCTTACCGATTTCCGAGACGGTCATGCAACCTGGGCAATAGGGTATCAGACGCCGATTGCACACAGGTGCAATGTCGGGATTGAACAACGGACCCACCACGAAGCAAGCCCCCAACTGAATATACAGGGCTGCCGTTGGTGCATCCACTACGGAGCCAATGCCAAGTGCCAGTTCGGGACATTCTTTGTCGGCCCACTTCACAAGTTCGCCGAACACCTCTTGTGCGAAGTCGCCGCGGTTGGTGAACTCGAATGCGCGTACGCCTCCATCATAGCAGGCCTTCACCACATTCTTACACACTTCCAAGTCTTTGTGATAGAACACAGGCACCATGCCCGTGCCGCCTATCTTGGCCATAACGGCCAGTTTATCGAACTTTGCCATATCTATACTTTGTATTCACGCTTCAGGTAGAGGGTGCAGTTGTCTACACCCACCAGTTCCCAACCTTCAAATCCCAGTTGGTTGAGTTTCTTCTCGGTTCCCATCAAGGCTGTAACGACCTTGTATTCATACTGTTTCATAGCCATAGCGATGACATGTTAACGCTGTACACGACCGCTGGCATTACCGGCAGCAAGGGCTTCCACCTCTTCGATGCCCACCAGGTTGAAGTCGCCGTTGATGGTATGCTTCAAGGCACTGGCTGCCACTGCAAACTCCAGAGCCTCGCCCTGTGTAGCTTTTGTCAGCAGGCCGTGGATGAGTCCACCAGAGAACGAGTCGCCACCGCCCACGCGGTCGATGATGGGATTAACCTCGTAGCGCTTCGACTGATAGAACTCTTTACCATCATAGATCAGGGCTTTCCAGCCATTGAACGTGGCCGAGAAGCTTTCGCGAAGCGTTGATACCACATACTTGAAGCCAAACTCTTCCTTCATCTGGCGGAAGATGCGCTCATAACCGGCTGCATCGGTCTTACCGCCTTCCACATCAGCATCGGGCTTGAAACCGAGACAGAGTTCGGCATCCTCTTCGTTGCCGATGCAAACATCCACATACTTCATCAGCGGACGCATGATGCTGATGGCCTTTTCGCTGGTCCACAGCTTCTTGCGGAAGTTCAGGTCTACCGACACCGTGACGCCGTGACGCTTGGCAGCCTCACAGGCCAGTCGGGTCAGCTCGGCAGCATTGTCGCTGATGGCTGGTGTGATACCGCTCCAGTGGAACCACTGAGCCCCCTCCATAATCTGGTCGAAGTCGAACTCTTCGGGCTTTGCCTCAGCAATAGCGCTGTGAGCACGGTCGTAGATTACCTTCGACGGACGCATCGAAGCACCGGTTTCTGCATAATAAAGACCTACGCGGTCGCCACCACGAACGATATATCGTGTGTCAACTCCATATCTGCGCAGCGCATTCACGGCTATCTGCCCGATCTCGTGCTTCGGCAGTTTCGAAACGAAACAAGCCTCATGACCATAGTTGGCCACGCTGACAGCCACGTTGGCCTCGCCGCCACCGGGGATGATTCTAAATGATTCACTCTGTATAAAACGGTTGCTGCCCTCTGGGGACAGGCGAAGCATAATCTCGCCCAATGTGATAATTCGCGCCATACTTACTTATTTTTTCCTACTAATGTTTTCAAATACGTTTGTTTTTATCATTTATCGAGTACAAAATTACTTGTTCCTCGCCAATTTCCCAAGGTTTTTTCTTTTTTTTATTGCTTTTTAGCAAAAAAAACGTTGTGCTTTCGCACAATTCGAGAATTATTAGTACATTTGCAAACGATTCTGGGCTTGTTAGACCAAACAGGAAAGCCCGGGAATCTAACATACAGAACAGGTAAAAATGGTACAGAAAATCAGGATAAAAGATATTGCTGAAAAGGCAGGCGTTTCTGTGGGAACCGTCGACCGCATTCTGCACAACAGGCCCAACGTATCTGTCAAGGCTCGCGAAAAAGTGGAGCGGGGGATGAAGGAAATCAACTACCGCCCCAACCGATACGCCAGTGCGCTGGCCTACAACAAGTCGTACACCTTCTACATCATCATGCCGCAACACGAAAGGGAAGCCTACTGGCAGGAGTTAGAAGTGGGGGCAAAGCAGGCCTGCGAGATGATGAACGACTTCCACGTAGACGTTCAGATCAGGAATTTCTCGCGGTTCGACCAACAGTCTTACGAAGACACCTTCCGAGAGGTCATCGAAAGCCAGCCCAATGGTGTGGTGGTGGTTCCATCTGAACTCTCCACAACATTGCCATATACCAACATGCTTCACGAGAGAAACATCCCCTTTATCCTGCTCGACTCCTATCTGCCGGAACTCAAGCCGCTGTCGTTCTTCGGCCAAGATCCCATCAGCAGCGGACGCTTTGCGGCCAGAATCCTGATGCTCGTGGCATCCGGCGAGCAAGAGGTGATGCTGATGAGGCATACCAAAGATGGCAAGGCGGCCAGCAATCAGCAGGCCTGGCGAGAAGAAGGCTTCAGGCGCTATATGGCCGACAACCACCCTGGCATCGGCATCGTAGACTTCGAGCTGCCGCAATCATCAAAGCCAAGCGACATCGACTGCTGCTTAGACGAGTTCTTTGCCGCTCATCCGAACATTCACCATTGCATCACGATGAGTTCAAAAGCATATATCGTGGGCACTTATCTCTTGCGTCGCAACCGTCGCGACATTCAGATGATGGGCTACGACATGGTGAACCTGAACGCCCATTGCCTGCGCGAAGGAACCATTTCGTTTCTGATAGCACAGCACGCGTTCGTTCAAGGGTACGGGTGCATCGAAACACTCTTCAAGTCGATTGTGCTGAAAGAAGAGGTGAAGGCCATCAACTACATGCCTATCGAGCTGCTCACCCGCGAAAATGTAGATTTCTATCAACGAACACTTATTTAAAAACGGATAAAACATTTCTCATGATAAATACGACAAACTATATCAAAATCAATCCAGCCGACTCGGTTGTGGTATGTCTTACTGCCATGAAACAAGGGGCTATCATCCGCATCGACGGCCAAGAAGTTTCTCTGCTGCAAGATACACCAGCCGGACACAAAGTTTTAATAAAGGATACGCGCGCTGGAGAAGACATCATTAAATATGGCTACCCCATCGGCCACGCCATCGAAGACCTGAAGGCCGGCCAATGGGTCAACGAGCACAACCTGAAGACCAATCTTGACGGAACGCTCTCCTACGAATATCACCCGGTACCGGAGGTTGCCTCTCCCTCTGGTGCCGTAAGTCGCTGTAGCACAGCGACCAACGAAGCGAAGACCTTCCAAGGCTATCTCCGCAAAAATGGCGAAGTAGGCATTCGCAACGAAATATGGATTGTACCCACCGTGGGCTGCGTCAACGGCATAGCCGAACGACTGGCTCACATGCTACACCAAGAAACACAGCTGGAAGGCATCGACGCTATCCACGCCTGGCACCATAACTTTGGTTGTTCACAGCTGAGTGGCGACCACGAGAATACCAGAAAAATCCTGCGCGACATCGTGCTCCACCCCAACGCTGGAGCCGTATTGGTTCTGGGATTAGGCTGCGAGAACAACCAGCCCGAGGCTTTCATGGAAACGCTGGGCGACTACGACCACGACCGCATCCGACTGCTCGTCACGCAACAGGTGGAGGGCGACGAGACGGAAGCCGCAATGAACATCTTGCGCGAACTCTACAGCCTGGCCAGCAAAGACCAACGAACAGACTGCCCGCTGAACAAGCTGCGCATCGGACTGAAGTGTGGTGGTTCCGACGGACTGAGTGGCATCACGGCCAATCCGCTCGTGGGCGAATTCTCCGACTACCTGGTGGCTCAGGGCGGAACAACCATCCTGACCGAGGTTCCGGAAATGTTTGGAGCCGAAACGATACTGATGAACCGCTGCAAGACGCGCGAACTCTTCGACCAGACGGTCAGCCTTATCAACGACTTCAAGGAGTATTTCCTCAGTCACGGCGAGCCTGTGGGCGAGAATCCCTCGCCAGGCAACAAGGCTGGAGGCATTTCCACACTCGAAGACAAGGCGCTGGGATGCACACAGAAATGCGGAAAGGCTCTCGTCAGCGGTGTGTTGGCCTATGGCGACCGACTGAAAGCCGATGGGCTGAACCTGCTCTCTGCTCCGGGCAACGACCTGGTGGCTGCCACAGCATTGGCTGCTGCGGGCTGTCAGATGGTACTATTCACCACCGGCCGGGGCACGCCTTTCGGCACATTCATCCCGACCATGAAGATTTCCACCAACTCGTCGCTCTATCAGCGCAAGCCCAACTGGATAGACTTCAACGCCGGAAAACTGGCCGAAGGCACACCTATGAGCACACTGCTCAACGATTTCATCAAGAAAGTGATAGACGTGGCCAATGGACAACCCACCCGCAACGAAACCAACGGCTACAGTGAAATAGCCATCTTCAAGAATGGTGTCACCCTCTGACCCTTCATCCCTCATCCTTCATCCCTCATCCCTCATCCATGTCCATCATCAACCGCAACCTGTTCCGACTGCTCCGCAACGGCGCTTTCCATACCCATGAACCCTTAGAACCCATGTCGGCTTTCAAATGGCAGCGCCTCATCCAGATAGCTGAGAAGCAAGATGTACTCCCCTACATCCCGCCTCTCACTTCTCGTAACCCCGTGCCCTCGCCCCCTCGTACCCCCGAGAATAACCCACCTACCGTCGAGGAATATATCAGCACCATTGCCGAGGAAGACCCGGAGCTTTCCAACATTCTGCTGAAATGGAAGATGAAACGGATGAAGAAACGGGAAGAGAACAACCCAGACGCCACGCCCGAAACGTGGCAACTCATGCAGTTGATTATCAACAACGTGAACCAGACGCTCACGCAAGGCATCTCTCTGAGAGGCATCATTGAGCTGGGGCGCTTCCTGAGAACTAAGGGACAGAACGTAGATTTCATCCTGCTTGAGAGCTGGCTCCACAAACTCGACATGATGCGAATGGCTTCGTTGCAAGCAAGCATACTGGTCAACTTCTTCACCTTCCATGAAGACGAGATACCCTTCATGCACCAGCAGGAGAAAGCTGCCACCCGACTGGTGGAACGCTCGCTCACCCATACCGCTGCCGACACCGCCGAGAACTGGCACTTCCGCATGCGCACCAACGGTATGGTGCAGAACAACAGTAAAGTGCTGCGGCGCAACCTCCGCCGCAGTTTCAAATACCTGCGCTTCAACCCCATCGAAACCACCAGCAATTTCATGGCTAACTTCGCCAAGACATTGGCCGAAATCGAAGAGTAGCCACTACAATGACTGTAAGATTCGATGGTATTTGTGAGTTTATTTTTAAAGTATAGATTTTGCCTACATTGCCTACATTTTAGCATAACTGACTGACAGTCATCGCTTTAGCTTATGTAGGCAATTATGTAGGCATGTAGGCAAATCGCGAGAAGCTAACACGACACGTCCCACCGTCTGGGACTTTTTTCCCAGCCCCTGGGAACAGTCAGAAACGACGTGTTTAGCCCGCACAAATGACGTGTTTAGCCCGCACAAATGACGTGTTTAGATTACTGACCACACCCCTAACCCCTCCCCTGTTGGAGCCGCAGGCATTCCCCGCCCCTTTTTAAGGGGAGGGGCAGGGGTGGGGTGAAT
>FLNX01001664.1_pt1 | contig 23336 bp, 20 predicted proteins | sample 1140341 | NCBI WGS metagenome assembly FLNX01 (sample SAMEA3878208, study PRJEB12797) | bioreactor metagenome | biome: Moose rumen | place: Sweden | collected 2011-10
TTATTTCCGTGCAGGGCTTCTTTCGTCAACCGACACCAGCTGCAGCCATGTCGCCTTTGCGGGCTTGTCCCGCAACATCATTAAACAATTGTCTAACCCCTAAAAACAGTAAAGCTATGGGAAAAATCAAGCAAGGAATCCTCGGTGGATTCAAAGGTAAGGTGGGAACCGTCATCGGCTCCTCGTGGAATGGCATCGCCTACATGCGTGGGCAGGCTCAGTCCGTCAAAAACCCGAAGACCGATGCTCAACTGATGCAACGCGCCTTCTTCAAGGAAATCCAAGATCTCGTCGGACAACTCTCCAACGAACAACTGGCTTTCCTCTTCCCGTCAACGCCCAAGGGCATGACTCGTCGCAATGCGCTCACGCAGCAAATCGCCGCCGTGTCCGTCGTCAATGGCGACATCAAGAGCGTTGATCTTGCCGACATCAACTCGCTCGGCAACGCCCCAACGGCTGACATGCCCGACATCACTGTTGCCATCGACGGCGACAACCTCACCATCTCTTGGAACGGCACCAGCGACTTCCGCACCGTACACGCTTCGGAGTTCCCGACCGTCTTTTTGGCCAACGTCACCAAGAAGAAGATCTTCCTGGTCAACTCCACCGCCGCCATCGGCAGTTCCGGCGCCCAGTCTTTCACCGTCAGCCTCGCCGCCTACGGCGAAGCCGCCGACAACTTTAGCGGCTTCATGCTTGCCACTGGCTCCGAGATAGCTCTCGTCGGTTTCGGCACGATGAGTGTGACAAAGTGCCCCGCTCGCCTAAGAAAGAACGCCTAAAGCGTTCCCTTCGCCAGCACTAAAAGCCGCCCTTCGGGACGGCTTTTTTAAGGGTTGTTTCGGTATGGGTCTAGTAGTGACCAACTCCCTACCAAGGCCGTACCAACTCCCCAAAATCATCTTCGACTTAAAAACAACTTAAAATCATCCTAAAAACATCAAGACTATGGGTAAAATCAAACAAGGAATCCTCGGAGGATTCAAAGGCACGGTGGGGACAGTCATTGGCTCGTCGTGGAACGGCATCGCCTACATGAAAGGCCGTCCCCAATCCGTAAAGAACCCTAAAACCGCCGCTCAGCAACAACAGCGCGATTTCTTCAAGGAAGTACAAGACATCATCGGTCAGCTTTCCGCTGACCAGTTGGCCTTCCTCTTCCCGTCAACGGCCAAGGGCATGACCCGTCGTAACGCGCTATTCCAGCAACTCTCGGCTGATACCGTCGTTGTGGACGAACAAAAGCATGTCGATCTCGAAAACCTCGTCACCATCGGCAACGCCCCAATGGCCGACCTGCCTTCTGTTGAGGTCGCCGCCCGCCGCTCCAATATCACCATCTCATGGGACGACGAAAGCGACTGGCGTAACGCCCATGCTGATGAGTACCCAACCATACTCATCATCAATGTCACTAAGAAAAAAATATTCTTGGTTCATTCCACCGTCCCCGTTGGTTCGACAGGCTCACAGTCGTTCAACGTCGACTTCGCCGCCTATGGTGTCGGTTCCGACACCTTCAGCGGCATCATGCTCTCCACTGGCTCCAAGGTCGCACTCGTCGGCTTCGGCACGATGGGCGTGAACGAGCGTCCTGCCCGCCCTCCAAGGCACAGAACCATCTAAAATTAGTTTCACCATGACCACTTACGAATGGGTTACCACGCTGCTCGCACCTATAACGGGTGTTGCCTCTTGGCTCGCCGCTACGCGGCTGCGCCAAAACCGTACCATCCGTGAGATGCAGCAGACCATCTTCAACCTGGTCGAGGAAAACAAGCGCGTTTATGCTGAGCTGACCGAGGCCCGACGGGAAATCGTCGGGCTGTCGGCTCAGGTCGCCCAGCTCAATCTCGAAAACGCTGAGCTGAAACAACTCATCGAAAACTTGTAGAGCCATGAGAACACGCCTATTCGCTTTTCTCTTCCTTTTGTCGGTGTCGATGGTGCTGTGTGCTTGCGACGCAAAGCGTCGCACTCAGCGTCGCATCCGTCGCATCGTCGAGCGATGCCCAGAGCTGCTGAGCGAACAAGCACACGCCATCGACACCTTCCTTTCCGTCGCTCCAGTGGCCGACAGCGCGGCAATGCCGCTCCGTCCGCTCCTCGATGGGGAAATGGTAACTGTCACCACCGCCCAGGGAACTTTCACAGCCACCGTCGACGACGACACGCTACAAATCACCTATGATGCCGAGCTGGAGCCGATACACTATGCCGATACGGTCTACCTTCCGCAAGTCGTTATCGAGGCCCAGCCCGTCAAGAAAAAGCCGCCCGCTTTTATGTGGTTCCTGCTCGGCATGGTGATACTCCTTTTGGCCATCATGATTACGGCCATAACAATAGTGATCAATATGGTGAAGGCTTCCTGATGTCGGGAAGCCTTCCTTTTTTTAGTTAATCCGCTGTCGGCCAAAGGTTGCAGGGAAGCCTTTGCCGTTTTTTTTTGGGCTTTTACGCAGCCTTTGTCCGCCAGCGGCTAAAAGTGGGGTTGCGTTTCCCCGCGCTCGTTTCCCGTCTTCGCTCAAATAACGCAATCCCCATTCCGGCAATGAAATAGATTCGGAAGAGCTGCCTGCCTGTCAAAGGTCGTGGGATAGGCTGCAGCCCTTTTCATCGGGCTTCATGGCCGCGCCCTTTGTCAGTCAGTCAGGCCTAAGCTTGATAAATAGGGGAGAGGAAGCGCAAGAAAGCACACCTTATAATATAATATTATAAGCCCATGGAATTGAAAAATTGTGTACTTTTGTCACGCTTTACGGAGCAATCCCAAAGCTACCCATTTTTGCGAGTGGGTTATCTAAATTTGCGTTGAGCCGCTTCTATCGAAGCGGCTTTTTTATTGATATAAATTCTCAAATCACTTATAAAAATCATTAGAAATTTATCTCTATTTGCGAAATCCTATGGGCAAATGATGGGCAAATATTCCGTATGAGCAAAAAATAAGAGGTTACGATTATTTGTAACCTCTTGATTTTCACCGTCGGGGCAAAAGGATTCGAACCTTCGACCCCCTGCTCCCAAAGCAGGTGCGCTAGCCGGACTGCGCCATACCCCGAAAAAAAAGACGATTCCTCATCGTCTTCTTTCTTTCGCGGAGAAGGGGGGATTCGAACCCCCGGTACCCCTTGCGGAGTACGACAGTTTAGCAAACTGTTGGTTTCAGCCACTCACCCACCTCTCCTTGGCTGTGAATTGCGGCGCAAAAGTAGTCATTTTTCCGATACTCGCAAACTTTTTTGTCACTTTTTTTTGAATAAATGCATTATACATTGAAATTCAGTCCGATATGAGAAGAGCCCCATCCGTTGCCTCCGAAATGTGAAAACAGGGATGAAAAACCGGAAAATTGATGAAATAACACAAAAAAAGAACGGGCATTCCAAAATATTCCTATATTTGCACGATTTATTGTCCAACAAAGCGGACGGATTTTGTCCTGTCCCAACCTAAAACGAATCGAAATGGAAAACAAAGAACAACTTGATCAAAATTCCCAAGTGAACGAAGGAATTGAGAATGAGAAACTTACATCAAAAGGTGTAAAGAAAGCGATTGACGGTAACGAAAAAAAGAAAATCATCAAGCTGATCAAACCCGACATCTTGCCCAGCAAGGTGCGGATTGAGGTGCATACCTTGACTGTCGAGGATTTGCCGGCCGACGAAATCCCTGCCATCGACGAGACATTGCCCGAAGTGGAAGAGGCAACGGAAATGGAAGAAGTGGATTTGATGGAGGACAACACCGACCTCGCGGGCATGGACAAGTTGCAACTCGTTGAAACGCTTGAGGAGACCGTGAAAGACAGCGACGTCCAGAACATCAAGGATAAAGTGGCCGCCATCCGCCTTCATTTCAACAAGTTGAACAAGGAAGACTTGGACAATGAATTAGGCAAGTTCATCGAAAACGGCGGCTCGCCCGACGACTTCCATCATGCGGAAACCGAATTGGAGCAGCGTTTCAACGAAGCCTTCAACCTTTTCAAGTCCAATCGCGCCAAGCAGAATGAGGACATCGAGAAGCAGAAAGTGGAGAACCTGGCCCAAAAGCAGGCCTTGCTGGAAGAACTGAAGCAAATCATCGCTTCCGACGAGTCGCTGAAGAAGACCTATGACGACTTCCGCGCCCTGCAAGACCGCTGGAAGGAAATCGGTCAGGTGCCGGCTGCCGAAAACGCGAACCTTTGGAACAACTACCATTTCCTAGTCGAGCAGTTTTTCGACAAGGTGAGGATCGGCCGTGAGCTTCGCGACCTCGACATGAAGAAGAACTTAGACGCCAAGATGGAGCTGTGCGAGAAGGCGGAGGAACTGCTCAACGAGAAGTCGATGACCAAGTCGTTCAAGGCGTTGCAGAAGCTCCATGAAGACTGGAAGGAGATCGGCCCCGTCCCGCAGGAGAAGAAAGACGAAATCTGGGAACGCTTCAAGGCCGCTTCCGACAAGATCAACCAAATCCGCCGCGAGCATTATTCCCAGTTGCAGGAAGAGCAAAACGCCAATCTTGAGACCAAGAAGGCCTTGTGCGAGAAGGCAGAGGAGATCGTGAACGAGGAATATGCCAGCGTGAACGCATGGCAGAAGAAGTCAACCGAGCTTTCCGAGATCTTCAAGGTTTGGAAGACCGTCGGGCCTGCCGGCAAGAAGGACAACGAGCAGATTTGGAACCGTTTCAAGTCGTCGATGGATACGTTCTTCGCCAACAAGAAGGCGTTTTTCGCCACGATGAAGGACAGGCAGACAGAGAACCTTGAGCGCAAGACACAGCTTTGCATCGAGGCGGAGGCGTTGATGGAATCGACGGATTGGAGAAACGCCGCCGACCAACTGAAGAAGCTCCAGGAAGAATGGAAGACCATCGGGCCGGTGCCGAAACGCCACACCGACAAGATATGGAAGCGCTTCCGCACGGCTTGCGACACCTTCTTCAACCGCAAGAACGAACATTTCAGCGGGCGCAAGTCGGAAGAGGAGGCCAACCTCGCGGCGAAGAAAGCCTTGCTCGAAAACATCAAGGCATTCCAGTTAGGCCCCAACCGCAACGAGAACATGGAGGCCATCAAGGAGTTCCAAAGGCAATGGATCGAGATCGGCTATGTGCCAATGAAGCAGAAGGAAGCCATTAATAAGGAATATAGGACGCTCATCGACGACTTGTTTGATGCGATGAGAAAGAACCAGAGCGAGGTCTCGACGAGCGAGTTCCGCGAGATGATCGACAGCATGAAGGACGATCCGGATTCCCGCGACAGGGTGAGGAGAGAGCGCCTCACGTTGCAGAACAAGGTCCAGAAGCTGCGCGATGAGATCGCCGTGCTTGAAAACAACATCGGCTTCTTCTCCAACAGCAAGAACTCGGAGCTGATGAAGGCGGAGTACGAAAAGAAAATCAACAAGGCCAAGGACGACCTGAAGGTGCTTGAGGCCAAGTTGAAGATGACCGAGGACTAATACGAAAGAGAGCGGGCGGCTTTGGTTTCCAAAGCCGCCCGCTCTCTCTTTGCTTGGGTAAGCAACCGAATCAGTTGCTCTTACGCTTGGCCTCCTTGATCTTGGCCTTCTTGCCGCGCAGACCTCTGAGGTAATAAATGCGCGACTTGCGGACCGCGCCTTCCTTGTTGAGTTCGATGTTCTCAATCATGGGTGAGGCAATCGGGAAACACCTTTCGACGCCGATGTTGTTGGAAATCTTTCTGACGGTGAAGGTGGCAGTCTTCCCTTGGCCGCTGCGCTTGATGACAATGCCTTGGAATCTCTGCAAACGTTCCTTTTGTCCTTCAACAATCTTGTAAGTCACGGTGATGGTATCACCAGCTCTGAACTTCGGAAAATCTTTTACAACAATTTGATCTTCAACGAATTGAATTAATGCGTTCTTGCTCATTTTATTATGTGTTTTGTATATTTTTCTCCAAAAAACGGGTGCAAAGATACAAAAAAATCAAATGTGGAAGACTAATTGTCGCATTTTTTGAAAATTTCGTACATTTCTGGCCTGCGCTCTTTTGTGCGCTCTATGGCCTTTTCAAGTTTCCACTCGTGGATTTTCGCGTCGTTGCCCGACAATAAAACCTCAGGCACTTGCCAACCGTGGTAGTCTCTGGGTCGGGTATAGACGGGAGGCGACACCAAACCGTCTTGGAACGAGTCGGAAAGGGCAGAGGTCTCGTCGCCCAAGGCACCCGGAATGAGGCGCACAATGCTGTCAACCAACACGGCGGCACCGAGTTCGCCGCCCGAAAGGACATAGTTGCCTATGCTTATCTCCTTGGTAATAAGGTGCTCGCGGATGCGTTCGTCGATGCCCTTGTAGTGCCCGCAGAGGATGATGAGGTTCTGTTTCATCGAGAGTTGGTTGCACAAGGGCTGGGAAAGCAACTCCCCGTCGGGACTCATGTAGATCACCTCGTCATAGCTGCGCTGGCTTTTCAGGTGGCTGATGCAGTTGTCAACAGGCTCGATCATCATCACCATGCCGGCGCCGGCGGCAAAGGCGTAGTCGTCCACCTTGCGGTGCTTGTCGGTCGTGTAGTCGCGGAGGTTGTGCAGCCCGATTTCCACGATGCCTTTGTTGATGGCGCGTTTGATGATGGATTCGGTGAAAGGCCCTTCAAACATTTCGGGGAAGACGGCGATGATGTCGATGCGCATGGGTCGGGGGTTTTGGAAATTTCGGCAAAATTAGTCATTTTGGAGAAAAAAGGGGCCAATGCTTGGGAAATATTGCTATTTTTGCGCGTTTTAACCTTAAAATACACCGTTATTTATATGAGAAAAGCATCGATTTTACTTATGTTTCTGGCGGTCGCGGCGTTTTCACACGCGCAAATCGCGACCAACATTTACTGGGTGCAGTTTACCGACAAGGCCAACTCGCCCTATTCCATCGACACCCCGGAGGCTTACCTGAGCCAGCGCGCCTTGCAGCGCAGGGCCAACCAAGGGATTGCCATCGACGAATACGACATCCCCGTCAATCCGCAATATCTTCAGGCCGTTGACGATTGCGGCGCCGAATTGATCAACCCGTCGAAATGGCTGAACGGCGTTTCGGTGTATGTCACTAACCAAGACGTGATCGATGCCATCAATGCGCTCGAATTTGTGGAGGTGGTGCGCAACTGTCCCGACGACCCTAAGGCCCAAGAGCAGAAGGAACGTTGGATGGCCAACGAGATGAAAGGCGTCGAGAGCGACCGCGCCATGTACGACTTTTACGGTGGCGGTTCGACGCAAATCCACCAGCTCAACGGCCATGTGTTGCACGACAGCGGCTTCATGGGCGAAGGCGTCGTCGTTGCCGTCCTCGACGGCGGTTTCCAGGGTGCCCAAAACCATCATTGCTTCGACAACATGCGCGAAGAAGGCCGCCTGTTGGGAACACGCGAGTTCGTGTATGGCGTCAATTCGGTTTACACCCAGAGCTCGCACGGCACCTCCTGCTTGAGCACGATGGCGGCCTATGTGCCGAATACTTTTGTGGGAACGGCCCCCAAAGCTTCCTATTACCTCATCCATACCGAGGACGGACGGTCGGAGAACATCGTCGAGGAATACAACTGGGTGAGCGGTGCGGAATATGCCGACAGCCTTGGCGTTGACGTTTGCACGACCTCATTGGGCTATATTGACTTCGACATGAGCCAGTGGGATCATCCGCAGTCGCATTTCGACGGGCAAACCGCTCCCATGTCCATTGGTGCCGAGATCGCCGTGAGCCGTGGCATGATTTGCCTCAACGCGGCGGGCAACGAAGGCGACAGCTGGGGGGGCAACTGCACGTTGGGCATCCCCGGCGATGCCGAGCATGTGCTGACCATCGGCGCCGTTGACGCTTGGGGAAACCGTGCCTATTTCAGCTCGGTTGGCCCTACCTACGACGGTCGCATCAAGCCCGACGTGATGGCTATGGGGCAAAACACCTATGTGGCCAATTCATACGGCTCGTACTACAACGGAAGCGGCACCTCGTTTGCCACGCCCGTGATGGCGGGTGTGGTGACGTGCTACCGCCAGGCCTTTCCTTATGCTACGGTGCAGGAGATTTGCGATGCCATACGGTCGTGCGCCAACAGGGCGGATCATCCCGACAGCAAGTATGGCTACGGCATCCCCGACTTCTCCAAGGCCATGGAGCTGCTCCATGTTGACGAGCCTGTTGGAAACCAGTCGGCGGAGGTCGTCAGCGTGTTTCCCAACCCCTCCAATGGCTCGGTGCGCGTGACCTTGAACGGTGTCGCGAAAGCCGACCTGACCGTTTATGACATGATGGGTCGCCGTCTCTATTCCTATCCTTTCAATGGATTGAACCACACCACGTTGGAGACTTGCCTGAATGCGCTTGAGTCGGGCGTGTACTTCATCAATGTCCGCTCCGAGATGGGCATCCAGACCTTGAAGTTCGTGGTGACAAGGTGACGAGAACCTGACAGCCCGAAACGAACAGCCTCCGCTTCTCTGTACGGGAAAGCGGAGGCTGTGTTTCTGGGGTGCGCGCAATGTCGCGACATAGGCTCACTTCAACGGCGAGGGCGTGTGATACTCGCGGGCGCCAAGCTCCTTGTCGAGCATAATCATCCCACCGATGTGTTCGCCAATCATCTTGGCCTGGTTGACGAGGTCGCGGGCGTTTTCTTCCTCTTCCACCTGTTCGTCGATGAACCAAGCGAGGAAGTTGGCGGCGGCGCGGTCGTGGTCTTCGTCGGCGATGTCGCACAGGTTGTTGATCATGGCGGTGACCTTTTTCTCGTGCGCCAAAGTGTCTTCGAAAGCGGCCAGAACCGACTTCCATTCCGTTTGCACCTTGGCGATGGGGGCGAGGACGACACGGGCGTCTTGCGCGTGCATGTAGTTGATCATGATGGCGGCATGGGCTTGCTCCTCAAGGAATTGCACCTTGTACCAATGGGCGATGCCTTTGAAACCTTTGGCGTAAAGGTCTTGCGACATGCTCAGATACAAATAGGCCGACCACATTTCGGCGTTGATTTGGTCGTTGATGGCTTTTGCCAATTTCTTGCTTATCATTTCTTTTAATTTGGAGTTAGGAGTTAGGAGTTAGGAGTTAGGAGTTAGGAGTTAGGAGTTGGGAGTTAGGAGTTAGGAGTTAGGAGTTAGGAGTTGGGAGCTTGGAGTTTGGAGCTAAAAGATTGGTTACTAATAACTCCTCACTCCACACTCCTCACTCCACACTCCTCACTTAACACTCCACACTCCACACTCATTCAAAATAGCGTTTGTAGAGTCCTTCAAAGCCTTTGCCGTGTCGGGCTTCGTCTTTGGCCATTTCGTGTACGGTGTCGTGGATCGCGTCGAGATTGCGTTCCTTGGCCACGCGGGCGATGCGCATCTTTTCTTCGCAGGCGCCGCACTCGGCGATCATGCGTTTGTAGAGGTTGGTCTTGGTGTCCCAAACCACTTCGCCAAGCAGTTCGGCGAAGCGCGAGGCATGGTCGGCTTCCTCGAAGGCGTAGCGCTTGAAGGCTTCGGCGATTTCGGGGTAGCCTTCGCGGTCGGCTTGGCGGCTCATGGCCAGATACATGCCTACCTCGGTGGCTTCACCCATGAATTGCGCATTGAGGTCTTTGATCATTTCGTCGCCGGCGCTTTTGGCGATGCCAATGACGTGCTCGGTCACGAAGTTCAAGGCGGCCGTTTCGTCAACGACCTTCCATTCCACGATTTGCTTGCATTGTGGGCAACGCTCAGGAGCTTCTTCTCCTTCATGGACATACCCGCAAATGGGGCAGATGAATTTCTTTTTCATAGTGTTAGAATTGAATTTGGTTAGTTTGTTGCATTGTAGATGCAAAGATAGGCTTTTTTCTTGAACTTGCAATGGGGTTGAGGAAAATTTCTTACTTTTGCGCACCGTTTCCAAATGCCAATATTTGCTATTATGCTGAATAGAAGATTTTTGAGAGTCAAGGTGTTGCAGGAAATCTATTCCTACCACCAGTCCAACGACACGGATCTGGCCAAGGCCGAACGTCACTTGCAGGAATCCGTCGATAACCTTTACGAGCTTTTTGTCTGTCAGCTTTCGTTCTTGGTCGAGGTGAAGCGTTTCGCCGAACGCCGCATCGAGGAAAACCGCCACAAGCATTTCCCGACCGAGGAGGATTTGAACCCCAACCTGAAGTTTGTCAACAATCGGGTAATCAACGCTTTGGAAAACAACAACCACTTGTTGGGCTTGGAAGACAAATATAAGATCAACTGGGCCGACTATCGCGACGACTTCATTCGGTCAAATTACAACAAGCTGTTGGAAAGCACTGAATACCAGGAGTATATGGGTAACGGGAAAGACAGCTTTGCCGACGACAAGGCGTTTCTGCTCTCGGTTATCGATACCTACATGGCCGAAGACAGCCTCATCTACGATTTCTTTTCCGACCGCAAGCTGTCGTTCAACAGCGATTACCAATTGGCGGTCTTTCTGCTTTGGAAATTCATCAACGAAATGCCTGCCAGTTTCAACGAGTCGTCGAAGCTGCCTCCGGTTTACAACACCGATGCCGCCGACAACGAGGACAAGGCCTTTGTGAGGCAATTGCTGGAAAAGACCATCCTTCACGCCGAAGAATACCGCGTGTTGGTGCAGGACAACATCTCCAACTGGGATTACGACCGTCTGGCCTTGATGGACAAGATATTGATTTTCATGGCATTGACTGAGTTTATCGAGTTCCATTCCATTCCGGTGAAAGTGACCATCAACGAATACATCGAGCTTTCGAAGCTTTACAGCACCCCCGATAGCCGCCGTTTCGTGAATGGCATGCTCGACAAGCTTTCGTCGCAGCTGAAGGCGGAAGGCAAATTGGTCAAAACGGGAATGGGACTGATTGACAAATAAAAGCGTTGTGACACAATAATATAATTAGGTATCCGTTCTCTAATAAATATAGGAATATGAAACGATTTGTACATATATCTCTTTTTATATACCTGGTGGTCAATGCTTTATGCGTTGATGCCCAAGTGAATGACGGTACCTATCGGGCGTTGACCGATGCCAATTCGGCTCGTGTGGTCGCGCTGGGAGGCTTGCCTTTGGCGGTGCACGACGGCGACTTGCAGACGGCCGTCTTCAATCCTTCCACCATATCGCCGGAGATGAACAACCAGATGAGCGTGTCGTATGTGGGCGACTATCATTTGGGGACGAACTTTGCCACGGCGCAATACAGCCATACCTTCGACAAGTTGGGCAGCTTTGCAGGCTCGGTGCAGTATTATAACTATGGCAATATGCCGTATGTTTCGGAAAGCGGCTATGCCGACGGCAGCACCTTCAATGCGTCGAGCTATGGCATCACCTTGGGCTGGGGCCGTGAGCTGACCGACAAGTGGAGCATCGGGGCCAACCTGAAGTATGCCGGCGTGCAATTCGAGTCGGCCCGGGCAGGTGCCTTGGGCGTGGATGTGGCCGCCACCTATTGGTCGTACAGCAATTGGGCTTTCACCCTTGCCGCCCGCAACATTGGTAGGCAGCTGTATTGCCGCGAGATGTATGTGGATTACAAATGGCTGCCGTTCTCTTTGGACTTCATGGCCTCAAAGAAACTCGACCACCTACCGTTGACGATTTATTTCGCTTACGACGACATCCAGAAATGGAAGAAGACCTTCACCGACCCGCTTGACTTGGCGGAGCATTACAATGCGGTCACGAACCAAATCGAAGAGCCGGGCAAGGCGGCGCAGTTCTTCAACAATCTGGCTTGCCACTTGGTGGCCGGCACAGAGCTTGAAATCGGGAAGAACTTGGTGCTGAGGGCTTCCTACAATTACGCGACGCATTATTATCTCGACGTCCCAAAAACGCGCACCTTGGTGGGCTTCTCGGCTGGCTTCGGCGTGAAAATCAAGATGTTCCAAATCGACTACGCGCTTTCGAGGAACAATATCGTGGGCTCGCCCCACTTCCTTTCCCTTCGTGTTGACCTGGCCAAATTCAAGTAAGCCTTTTTTGTGCCATGTATCTCCGCGAGCTGAAACTTACCAATTTCAAGAACTTAGCCTCTGCCGACCTGCTCTTGTCGGAAAAGGTGAACTGCTTTGTGGGACTCAACGGCGCGGGGAAGACCAACATCCTCGATTCCATCTATTACCTTTCCTTCTGCAAGAGCTTCTTTGGCGCCACCGACAGGCTCAACATCAGGCATGGGCAGGATTTTTTCGCCATCCACGGCAACTATTGCAGGCCTGAGAAAGAGGAGGAGACGGTGTCGTGCGTCCTGAAACGCGATGCGAAGAAATCGTTCCGCTATAACAAAAAGGAATACGACCGCTTGTCGGACCACATCGGGAAGTTCCCGTTGGTGATGATTTCGCCCTACGACAGCGATTTGATCAACGGGGGCAGCGAGCTGAGACGCAAGTTCATCGACGGGGTCATATCGCAATTCGACCCGCTGTATCTCAACGCCTTGCTGAAATACAACCGTGCCTTGTTGCAGCGCAACGTGCAACTGAAGCGTTTTGCCGAAACGCGCACTTTCGACCGCGACCTGCTGCGCCTTTGGGAAGACCAGATGGCGTGTCATGCCGATGACCTCTATCAGAAACGCCGGCAGTTTTTGGCCGACTTTCTGCCCATCTTCCAACACTATTACGAAATCGTTTCGGGCGGCACGGAAAAGGTGAACGTGGCCTACCTGTCGCGATTGGAAGAGAAGCCCTTGCCGCAGTTGCTCGACGACAGCTTGGCGCAAGACCGTTATTCGGGCTTCACCAACGTCGGCATCCATAAGGACGACCTTGAGTTCATGCTCGACGGGCATCCGCTGAAGAAGTTTGGCTCGCAAGGCCAGCAGAAGTCCTTCGTCGTTTCCATCCGGTTGGCGCAGTTTGAGTTCAATTTCCAGCGAATCGGCTACAAGCCCATCCTGCTCTTGGACGACGTGTTCGACAAGTTGGACGACCAAAGGGTGATGAAACTCGTCCGCTTGGTCGGCGATGACCATTTCGGACAGGTCTTTGTCACCGACACGCAACGGCAAAGGGTGGAGCACCTGTTTGACGACACGCATATCAATCACAGGATTTTTGAAGTGGAACGGGGACAAGCCGTGGAGATAGGAGGGGACTATGGTGTATTATGATGTTCAACGGCTTGGCGATTTGATCGGGGCGTTTTATGAGCAGCACAAAGGCCCGAACTACGCCGACGAGCAGAAAATCATCAATTCGTGGAAGCAGGTGGTCGGCCCTTTCATCGCCACGCACACCATCGATTTGTCCATCCGCAACCATGTGCTCTACGTGCGGGTCGATTCCGATGCGCTCCGCATGGAATTGGAGTATTCCAAGACGCTGCTGATCAAGAACTTGAACGAAACGGTAAACAAAGACCTGCTGACGGAAATCGTGTTGCGTTAGTTGGCGGTCTTGTTCCTTTTGCAAATGGCGCAAAAATCGCAGTTGAGGCAATGGCTGTTGTCGTCGGTCTGCACGAAAGGCGTCTCTGTGTCGAGCATTTCGGCCACCACCGCACGAAGCATTTTTTCCATGTCGTCGATGAAAGTGTCGTCTTCCAAAAACGGCACTCCGTCCTTGCCGTTGGGATGGAGGCTGAAGACAATGGTGTTGCGGTATTTCAGCCCGTGGATGGCGGCTTCCACATAGCTTGGCGCGACAGCGGGGTTCTCCTTCAGATACAGGTACTTGTAAAGCAGCAGCTGCAAGGCCTTTTCCGGTATGGTTTTCAGGAAAGCCAAGTCGTCGTCGGTGGCCTTGCGCACGGGAAGGGTCACGTTGGCGTTCTCGACAGTCCCCGTCTTGTAGTCGATGACGCGGACGACGTTGCCCCACTGGTCGATGCGGTCGGTGCGCCCAACGAAAAGGCAGTCGCCGTCGGGCGTCGAAAGACGCGCCTTCAGTTCGCCTTCGGTTTCGAGTATGATCAAGTCGTTGGTTCTAAGCTGTTTGGAGGTGTATTGGAGGTAGTTCTCCAATTGTTGGCGGATGGTGATCTTGTTGAGGTAGTTGAAACCGACGTCAGGGAAGCCGCAAGGCATGTTTTTTTGTATGGATTGGGCCAACAGGGTCTCCCATTTTGGCTGTATGACGTTGTCGAACAGCTCCTTGTCTATGATTTGCTTGTTGCCGTCCTTGGGAAGGTAGTCCATGAAAAGCAGCTCCAGCGTGTCGTGGATGATGGTCCCGACGATGTTGGAACCCACTTCTTCCTCCAATAGGTTGTCTTCGATTTGCTGGATGTATTTCAGGTAATACTTCATCGGGCAGCAGAGGTAGGTCGATAACGCGGAAGGGGAGAGGCCTTTTTCTTTGATCAGATGGTTCAACTGGGCCATATAAGGCTCTTTTTGCGCTGACAATGAGATGGTTGCAGAAACGTCGTGTGTGTGGCAGCTGAAGATTTCCTCGTGGAGGTGAATGTTGGGATTTCGGGCCAACTCGTTCTTGATTTGGAGGAGGTAGCGACTGGCTTCACCGCCCGACGACTCGCCCAAGTTGTTGTAATACAGGTAGATGTCGTTTCCGTTTTGAAGCAGTCGGTAGAAATGGTAGGCAAACACGGCTTGCTTTTCGGCATATCCGGGCAGGCCGCATTCCCTTTTGATGTAGTGGGGGATGAAGCTCCCCTGTGACTTTTCGGCGGGCAGGATGCCTTCGTTGACGCTGAGCACATGGATGCGCTTGAAGTCGATGTTGCGGGTTTCGAGCAGCCCCATGATTTGCAGTCCCTCGGTGCTGCTACCGTTCAACTTGATGGAGGTGTTGGAAACCAGCAGTTTGTAAAGGGTCTCGATGTGGCTCGTTTCGCGCAGGACATCCGGATGACGTTCGAGGAGTTGGCCGATGCGGTTGACGATTTTTCCGACTTCGCTCACTTGGTTGAGCAGGAACAGCAGCTCCGAATGGTCTTCCCGCGATTGGATGGTGTTGGCGATGAACGCCAAAAGGGCGTTGAGGCTTCTTAGGGTGCCTTTCGGGTCTTGCGTCGCATCGTCGGCAAGCAAAAGCCTTACAAAGGCTTGAAAGCTCTTAATGCCTTTCAGGGAATCAATGTCTTGCGATTCAAACACAAACTTGCCTTCTTTCACTTTTTGCGCTTTCCAGCGGTCGAAGGCGGCCTTTTCGTTTCTCGTGAAAATGATTTTCACGATTTCCAAGTCCAGGGCTTGCAGGATGGGCCAGATGTACCAACCTTCCGCTTGGCGTTCAACGCCGTTTTCGACGACTTTCCGAACGAGCTTGTGCTGCCGGTGAAGCTGGAAATAGGTCGTAATGAGTTGGTTTACGGGTGTTTTTCTTATTGGATAACCCATAGAGACCTTAAAGTCCTGGAAGGTCTCGGTGTCGGGAATGGCGTTCAGTACGGGAATCAACAGGTTTTCGTCGGCGAGGATGACGGCGATGTCATGATGCGCTTCGGCTTGCAGCTTTTCTTGTAAAGCTTTGGTTTGCAATATGTTGCCTCCTGCGCTGACCAAATGGATGTGTTTTTCCTCTTGGCGGAGCTTGTCGGTGATGCCGTTGGCCAACCACTCGGGATGTTGCTTGCGGTAGCGGCGGGCAAAGAGTCCGGCTTCGTTGTCCACGTCGTCGATGTAATGGCGGTCGTAGTCGAAAACGACTTCCGCCTTGCCGTTGCGCACCAACTTTTCGATGAGGAGGCTCTCGGTGGTGGTCAAGGCGTTGAAGCCGGCAAACAGGATGCTTTTCCCTTGTGTCTTTTCAACCAGTTCCGCATCGCTCAGGTTCGACAAATACTTGGTAATCATGCCGTAATAGCCTTGTTTTTTGGCAAAAAGGCGTTCCCTGAGCTGGAGGTAGTAGTCGTAGAGGGTGTTGAAAAACTGCAAGTATTTCAGCTCTTTTTCCTTGCTTTTTGCTTCGTCGAAGTTCCAAAACTCGATGCGTTTGTTTTCGGTGATGTAATTGAAGATGTGCTTCGCGTCGGCATCGTATTGGTCGATTTCGTCAAAATCCTTGGCCATCTGGAGGGCTTGGCTCCCGAACACGTTGAGGTCGCTGCTGCGCCCATCGTGGAGTTGCGCATCGATGTCAATCAGTTCGAACAGCAGTTCCAAGTTATCTACCACGGTCATTCCACTCCATTGATTCACAGCCTCTTGTATCGAAAGCATCTGGGGGAGCCAGAGGGTGTTGCTGCAATTTTGCTTGAACTGCGAGCGCAGATAGAAGGCGGCCCTTTTGTTGGGGAAAACCACGACGACTTCCTGACGGGTGAGGTCGTAATGGCTTTGGAGGTGCTCGGAGAGCTTCTGTATGAAGGTGTCGTGCGTGTCCATAGGGCTCACTTTGGTTCTTCGGAACGACGTTGGCGGAGGTATCGCTCGGCCGATTGCAGTTGCTGTGGCTTGCCCAAGTCGAACCAGTAATCAGGATGGATGGGCTTGGAGACGATGCGGTTGTATTTGGCAAGATGGAGGTATAAGTCGATGACGCTCAATGGCTTCTCTTCAAATTGGGCAAACAGGTCGCTGCGGAAGAAATGCATACCGCTGAAGGCCATTTCCGAACAATTGTCCGCCAAAGGCCCATAGTCCTGTGTTTGTCGGGCGCAGCCGAAGCGTAGGAGGGCCGACTCGGAATGGTCCACCCACTTGAATTTTCCTTCCGCCTTGTTTGTCCATCCAACAAGCTGGTTGTCAGGGCCGAACAGCAGTTTTCGGTTGGTGTCGCGGTCTTGCGTCAGCAGCCAAGCGTCGTCGTCGGACGACAGGAACTGTTGGCTTAAAGCCATGAGGTTCACGTTGTGGATGACATCGACGTTGTGTACGAGCACGGCTTTGGCGTTTCGGAACAGGGGAGAGGCTTTCACGATGCCGCCGCCGGTGTCCATGAGCTGCTGCCGTTCGTCTGAAACCATGATTTCGGCATCGAAGGCGTTATGTTCCACAAAATCAATGACTTGTTCTCCGAAATGGTGCACGTTGATGACCAAATGCCGGAATCCGTTGGCGATGAGGTTTTCGATGCAATGCTGCAACAAGGGCTTGCCGTTCAGCTCGACCAAGGCCTTGGGACGGTTTTGGGTCAACGTTTTCAGCCGTGTGCCCAAGCCTGCGGCAAGAATCATGGCTGTGGTGTCGTGTTGGGGTGTCATAGGCCTGACTCTTCTTTGAGGTTTTGTTCTATATGGTTCAGTTTCAGATGGATATGCGGGTATTGTGCCTTCAGCCATTCGTAGAGGCTTTGCGCGAAAAACACCGAGCGGTGCTGTCCTCCGGTGCATCCGAAGGAGATCATGAGGTGGCTGAAATGGCGTTCCAAATAGTTGTCGATGCTTTGGGCGGCCAAGCCTTTCGCATGGTCGAGGAAAAGGTGGACTTCGGGTTTCTCAGTCAGATAGTCGATGACTTCCCAGTCGCGGCCGGTCTTGGCCTTGAATCGTGGCTCGCGGCCTGGGTTGGGCAAGGCGCGGCAGTCGAAGACAAAGCCGCCTCCGTTGCCGCTGAAGTCGTTGGGATAGCCTTTCCTGAACGAAAAGCTGTTGATGCTGACCGTAAGCTTTCCGACGGGTTCGCGCCCATCGGCTTCATACTTGCCTTTGAGTCGGGAGAGCTGGCCCACGACGTTTCGCATTTCCGGGTACTCCGCCAAGGGGTGCGATGCGGCGTGGCTTTCGATTTCCTTCAGCGCGAAGGGGATGCTTTCGATGAAATGCGCCTTCTTTTGTATCAGCCCCCTAAAACCGTAAGCGCCAAGCACTTGCATCAGCCTCAGATAGACGAAATAGGGTTGCAGCGTGTCGAATTTGACTTCTTCGGGAGCGACGAAACGGGCAAGCTCGTCTTTGTAGTATTGGATGAGTTGCTCGCGCAGGGCTTGTGGCATCCGGGCTTTCACCTGATAGAGCAACGAAATCACGTCGTAGTTGAGCGGGCCTTTTCTTCCGCCTTGGAAATCAATGAAATAAGGCTCGTCGTCGAGAATCATGATGTTCCTCGACTGGAAATCGCGGTACATGAAAAAGTCGCTGGGGGCCGCGTTGAGGAAGTCGGCGAAGGCTCCGAAGTCGCGGTCCAACCGGGCTTCGTTGAAGTCGATGTCCTCGTTGGCTTTGACGAAGTAGTATTTGAAGTAGTTGAGGTCGTCGAGGATGGCTTGCCGGTCGAAGCGTTCGCAGGGATAGGCCTTTGAATAGTCCAATCCTTGGTGTCCGACGCATTGGAATCGCACCAAGTGGCGCAAGGCCTTTTTGTAGAGCGTCGTCAGGTTTTCGTCGTAATTCCCCAAGGCCGTCGCCTTTTGCACATGGGCGAAAAGGCTGTCGTCGCCGAAGTCGCTTTGCAGGTAGCAGGTGTGCGCCGCGTTGACGGCGTGCACTTCTGGCACGTTGAGCCGTTTTTCGCGAAAGTGTCGGCAGAAGTGGAAAAAAGCCTCGTTTTCCTCGATGTTGTTGCTGTAGGTGCCGATGAGACTTCCTTTTTCGGTGAGGATACGATAGTATTTCCTCGACGACCCCGACTCGGCAATGGGGATGATTTCCGAGGGTTGCAGGCCCAATGAGCGTGTCAGCTTTTCAAGAACAGACTGTATTTCAGCGATTTGCATTTTCGTTCTTTCTTAATTTGCTGACAAATTTACAAAATAAAACGACCCGCAGTCGTTTTGCAGGTCGTTTTTCGGGATTATTGGTGCGATTCATTCCTTCACCACTTTCCGCACACATTTTCGTCCTTCGTCGTCGGTGACGTTGACGAAATACATGCCTGCGGGCAGGCCGCTGATGTCGATTTGCAGTTCGTCGCCTTCGCCTTTTAAACTAAACACTTGCTGTCCGAGCATGTTGAACAGCTCGGCTTGTTGCAGGTTCTCGCCGATGATGCTGACGATGCCCGTGGTGGGGTTGGGGTGAAGCGTAGCGAAGGCGTTAGCATCGTTTTCCTCAACACTCAACAGCTTGGTCTGTCCCCAGAGAATGGGCGTGTCGGGCAAGGTGCAGTAACCCATGCCTCGGATGCAAACGCGTCTCGGGTATTTTCCACTCAAATGCGCCCAGCCGTAATGGACTCCGTCCTCTGCCCTATGGCGAAAACAATAATAAGGCGGTTCCCCCCACGGGCTTGCAAATAGTACATTACTATAATCATACCAAGGCAAGTTTTCGTCAATCATCATAGTGTCGACCAACACCGTGTCTACAACAATCGGAACAGAATCCATGTTGGGATACTCAACATAAAAATCCCAATCTTGGGAAAAATACATATCTATCGTAGGAGTATCAACATTTCCTAATACATAGTAAACTGCATGAAAGAGAATATCCCAGTTCCCGTCATGGTTCAGATCCAGTTCCAAAGTATCATATACGGGAACAAGAGTACCATGACCAGTATCCACGGTGTCATAGGAAACAACCGAGAACTGATTGCAATAATCTGTTTCATAAATGGTGCTAATGATGTAGTTCTCCTGGGCATGTGCCGAAAGAAAGGTAAGCATCGCTGCAATTATAATCAAAGACTTTTTCATTGTTGTAAGTTTTTAAATGTTTGTAATTTAGTTTTTTAATCCTTTACCGTAAACTCACCATAATACACGTCGCCGTTGGCGAGGGTGAAGGTGACGATGTAGTCTCCCGTGTTGGGGATGTAGGTCTGCAAGCCATTTTGCTTGAATTTTGGTTGTTTTCATTCCTTCACCACCTTGTCGGTGAAGGTCTTGCCGCCCTCAAGGGTGACGCGCATCGTGTAGGCACCAGCCGCAAGGCCTTCCATGTTGACGCTCTCCAAGCCGTTGCGCTGCGTGCGCACGAGGCGGCCTTGCAGGTCGTAAAGCTCGATCTGGGTGGGCGTCACGTCGGGCGAGTATTGCAGGTGAAGCTCGTCGCGGGCGGGGTTGGGCCAGTAGGCGTAGGGGCGGATGATGACGCCTTGTTGCTCGGCGATGCTGTCATAGTCGTCGTTGACAATGAGATAGAAGATCTCCGACGAGTTCATATAGTTGCTGGAATTGACGTTGTTGCCGATGATGGCCACGCTGTTGTCATCAAGCACGGTCATGATGCCGTATTCCCTGGCATATCCCATTGGTTCAAGGCAGAACCTTTGCCAAATGGTGTTCAGGTCACAATCCATTTTTGTTACCACCACCTGACCGTACCACTGACCATAATAATTGGGTTCTTGTGAACTGTGGGCATAATAAATGTTGCCGTCATTGCTCTTTTCCAAACCTATTGGCGTGTTGCCATGACAATACTCAAGATAAGGTGTTATGGGAAACTTATGGTGAGCCTTCAAATTGAAGTTCTTGTCGAATTTCAACACTATAGAGCCTACATCTTGTGTGAAGGAGCTCGTTTCCCAGTTGCGCGAAGCTATCAAAAAATCTCCATCATCCAACCCCAGCATTTTCTCGTATCGGCCAAACGACAAGTGAACCAAAAAATGAAGTGGATGGTAGCGGCTGGGAATGGTGTAGGATTCCAAGATGTTGAACGTAGAATCAAGTACGTAACAATGAAGAAACTCATTTCCGTCTTCATCGCGGATTCCCCAATAACAATACTGCAACGGGGATTCGCTGAAAACCTTTGGGCCGTAACGTTGATGGTTCACCAGAATGGTTTCGGAACTGTATTTTTTGCTTTGCTTCACCGTCCCGTCTAAGCCAATCTGCGCAAAACAGGTGTTCTCCTCATCGAAGTTGGAATAGGCCACCACAAGGTCGCCTTGTGGGGTGAGTACCATTCCGCTTTCCATCCCTCCTTGGGCTAACTGATCCGACAAAAGGACAACTGTTCCAGGGTCGTCAAAGTGCAGGTTGTTGTCGAAATAACGGATTTTGAGGTAAAAGGCGTCGCTTTCCAGCTCATTGAACATCTCAACGAGGACGTTGTCGTCGCCGAAGGGGTTTCTGAAGGTCAGCTGCCAAGGCACCGCCTCGTTGGGCAACCAGGACAGGAACACCGTGTCGGAGATGGTCATCGGCTTTCTGGATAGCTTATGCAGGGTGTTGCCAAACGGAACGATCCCATTGTCAAAATCAACCATTAGGCAACCGCCGAGAATGCTGTTGTCGCTCATTTCCATGATAGTGCTTGGCGTGACCACATGATCCCCGATGTAATGGTGAGGAACAGAGTCGATGGTTTGGGCGTTAGCCAAGCCCGCCGCCATCGCAAGCGCGAGAAATGATAATGTAACTTTTTTCATAGTGTTTTGGTTTTTAAGGTTATTGTTTGTTTTAAGGTTAGATTCCGCAAAAATAGAGAAATTTTCGAAACCTGTCAAGAAAATGATGGTTCGGATTGGTACGGGTTTTTCGTTATCGTCTTGACAATCAATAATATGACTATGCCTCCGCAAAAGCTTTCAAAGTGATGCTGAGCGCATCGTCGCTGTCGAAAACGGCTTTCAATTTGTGGCTGCGTTCGCTCACGGTGCTGTAGGCGCGCTGCATCAAGGCGGCAATGTCGGCATCGGTCAGCCCCAACAGATAGAGGCAGCAATAGTCGAGGTCGCTATTGGTAAGTTCTGGATAGGCCTTCTTGAGGCGGACGGTGAACTGGCTGAAATGACGGTCGGCGGCCAAGCGCAAATCAAGCAGCTGCTGCTTGTCCAAGGCAGAATCCTTATAGTTGACGTAATCGACTTTCGACTTGAACTGCCCTTCGTTCACCCGCTCCATGATGAGACGGCATATTGGCTCTTCGTTGAACGAGGCGGCAGCTTCGGTTTTCGCAGCCAAATCTCCTTTCAAAAGGATGATTTCATAGCCAGTCGGGACGATATCATTGTCATCCATAATATTAATGGAGACGTGATTGGAGTTCGCTGCCTGTACTTCCCAAGTACACAGGCAAAGGGCGCAGAGGCCGGCAAAGAGTAATGTTTTTTTCTTCATGGCAGATTCATATTTTTGGTTGAACATTGTTTGAATGATGTTTGTCATTGTGAATTTCATGACACAAAATTAGGCCAACAGAGCTGCTGGTCAACAAAGACATAGCTTTAGTTTCGCCCAATATAGTTATTTTTCAATGGTAAAAACATAATCCACTGAAATACAACGATAAACAAAAACAGAAATATAAGTGTTTTTGGCCTTTGATATAAGTATTTGCCCTCAATCGAGGCTCAATGCAGGGGCTGGTTTGCGAGTGTGTTGCGCAATTGTTCCTTCATCTTGTCGGGTTTCAGGTTCAACTTTTTGCGCAGGGTGCTTCGGTTTTGGTTGACGGTGTTCAGGCTCAGGCCCAACAATTCGGCGATTTCCGCGTTGGAAAGGTCGCTGAACGACAGCAGACATACTTTGGCTTCCGTCTCGGAGAGATGAGGATACTTCTGATTGATGGTCGCATATAGGTTCGGGTATTCCATTTCTATGGTGGCGCGGGCGGCATCAAACAGGCTGTCCTTGCCGTTCATCACCTGCCGCACCAAGGGATGCCATTCGTTTCTGGGGTCTTTTGCCTGTTTCGCGGTGCGGTAGGCCGTGAGCGCCATCCTAAGCCGCAATGCCACTTCCTTTTCCATGACGGACGACTTCACCGTTTGCCGCAAGTCCTGTTTCATGGCCTCAATTTGAATCTTCATTTCGGCTTCCTCCTCCATAAGTTGCTTGCGCTTGTATTGTAAGACCAAAATGACGGCCGATGCCGCAAACAGCAACAAGCTAATGACCAATATAATGCGGTGCCTTAGGATGATTTTCCTATTTGACAGGTTTTGCAGGCTTTCATAGTCGTACTGTTGCTGGATGCGATAGATGGATTGCTCTTGGTGTTGCAACATCACCTGATACAATAGATGTTCTTGTGCTTTATGATACAGCAAAGCCAGAGAATCATTGTTTTGGAATTCGGCAAATTGGGAAAGTGCCGCATAAGCCGAGGCTTTGGTTTCATTTTTCACATCAGCAGTAGGCAAATTATGCTCAATCCATTGGTAATAAAAGTATGCAGAATCCCATTGGCCCGATGCAGCGAAGACCTTTCCCATGTTTAAGTAGTTCAGAAACAGCTTAGATTTGTTAGTTTCGTCTTTGGCTTGCCTGAGGCAATCAAGGGATTGCTCATTTTTCCCTTGAAGGCGATAAATCACGGCATAGTTGTTCAAGGCTTTTTGTTTGGCCTTTTCAGAGAGGCTGCGGTTCGCGTAATCAAGGCTCAAGTTCAAACAAAGTTCTGCGCTGTCAATTTGTCCAAGTAGGGCATGGGATACCGCCATCATGTTTTGTGCAAAGGCTTTGCCAGCGAAATGTCTGTCAAAATTCCTATTGGCGAAAGATTCCATCTTCAATGCATCATGATACATGCCGTCGTCATACAGCATCTTTCCCATCCTGTATTCTGCCCGAGCCACT